>Ga0326511_10003736_pt1 | contig 12233 bp, 19 predicted proteins | sample 0_2496_0518_D_FD_203701 | JGI IMG/M metagenome (GOLD analysis project Ga0326511, IMG submission 203701) | Bovine rumen microbial communities from UC Davis, California, United States - 0_2496_0518 | ecosystem: Host-associated > Mammals > Digestive system > Stomach > Rumen | place: USA...
TAGTAACTACTCATTGATTTTTTAAAAAATTTTTTATATAATTATCATGTAAAGGATAGAAAAATATTAATGAAAAGAAAAGAAATTAAACAGCTTGCTGAAAAGATTGCAAAGTATGAACGCATTATGCAAGCTAGTCAAGATGAAAAAGAAATTAAAGATGCTCAACGTAAAATTGCAGAATTGTCAAGTCATGTGAAAAGTATTGAAGATATTATGGCTATTGATGAAATGGTAATGGACCTGTTGGCGTAACAGATTGATTTTTCTAAAAAATTTTTCTATAATATACACAATAAAAAACTTATTTATAAAGGAGATTATATATTATGGCTATGAGTGCTAATAGTAAGATTGTTTTTGAATTTTTGCAGGCTCACAAGGGTGAGGACCTGACTGCTGCTGATGTGGCTGCTGCTACCGGTCTTGAGAAGCGGTAGGTAGATGGTTGCTATACTTCTGCTATTCAGCAGAAGGGCTATGGCGTCCGTGTTGCTGCTGAGGTCGAGAATCCTGATGGAACCCATTCCCCCATTAAGCTTCTGAAGCTGACTGAGGCTGGTTACGCTCTGGATTTGGATGCTGTTGACGCACAGTAATTCTTAAGCTTTTAAAGGGGTAGACTTAATCTACCCCTTTTATTTCTATTATGTTAATGATATTTATTGGATTGACTTTTGGTATTTTATGTATGTTGCCATTTGTTCTAAAACGAAGATATTAGGACAAATAGCAAAAACAAGAATACCTGAAAGAATTAAAAGATTTAAAAGAACAGATAGACAATGAACAAAGTCTATTTAATACTTTAAATACAAAAAGCTTGCAACTATGTGATGAAGTGAAACGTTTAGAATTAACAAGAGAAAATCTCCAAGATACTTTATCTCATGAGCAAGAACTAATAAAATAGTCTACATAGAATTTTTAGGACACTCTTTATGAACATATGGCTGATGGCATTAATGCCGAAGCTGAGCGTCTATCCCAATGGATAGAAGATTAGCATAGAGAATACGATGAAGAATATCGTAGAGTATTAACTGATTATACTGCTAATTTCTCAAATCATATAAAAAAATTAGAAGAGTAGAAATCATTGTTGGAGCGCGCAATCGCTTCTGAGCGCTCAAAAGCAGATGCAGCGCGCCTTGCCAATTAGCGCGATGAAGAAAAGAAAGAAAGCAATAATAAATATAAATTACTTATAAAAGAAACAGACCTTAATGAAATTAAGCGTTTAAAAGAAGTTATCCCTTTTATGCGCAATCCTCGTCCAATAAATAAGATTATTTGGGAAGGCTATTTCCGCCAATTGACCAATGAATTAATTAATCGCATCATTGGGCCTGGAGCTCATATTGGAGTTTATTGTATTACGAACCTATTAAATGGAAAACGTTATATTGGTTAGTCTGTTGATTTAGCCGAGCGCTTTAAGCAACATGTTAAATGCGGTTTAGGTATTGACGCTCCATCTAATTTATTATATAAAGCAATGCAAGCGGATGGCGTAGAAAATTTTTCTTTTGAAGTATTAGAAGAATGCGAACGCAGTAAGTTAAATGAAGAAGAAATTTATTGGATAAATTATTATAAAAGTCAAGAATACGGATATAATATGACGAAAGGTGGCTCATAATATAATGGTTAGAGCTTTTATTAAAAATAAAAACAATAAAATAGAATTTACAGAAGCAGAATTAAATAATTTGCTTAATGAAGCTTATAAAGAAGGATATAATAATGGTCGTTATTATAATTGGTATTTGCCGCCTTTTGATTGGTCACCATATTATATCGCTGAATAGAATAACGAATATATCGCTGAAATAAAAAATAATGGCCTATATTATAGTGGCTTAGACTATAAGGAGAATGAAAAGTGAAAAGAGAAATTGGCCCAAGAGGAAATGGCAAAACCAAACGCCTTCTGGAATACGCAAAAATGAATAATGCAATTGTCGTATGCAGTATGCCAAAAGCAATGGAAGAAAAGGCTAGAGAATATGGCCTTGGAAAAATTGAATGTGTCTCTTATTCAGTTTTTTTAGATATTCAGCATAAAAATGAATTTATCAAACAAAAATTTGTTATAGATGAATTAGAATCATTTTTAAATAGGCTACATACAAATATTATTGGGTATACATTAGGAGTAGAAGAAAATGAAATTTGAAAATACGTAGGTTTTTAATTTTGAAGGAGCTTTTCGTGGGATGAGAAACCCCAAGAATAGCTGGGAGAAAAGTGATAGCCTTTTTTATACAGAACGTGAAGATTGGATTTATGATGATTATGAATTAGAGGATTGGCTATAGAATTATTTAGAAGTAGAAAATCCAAATTTTGATTTTATTATTGATGATGAAGAAGCTATTGATGCACTTCGTAATAAAGTAATTTTTCATAAAGAAATAGAAAATGTAGAAGTCATTGCAATCGGGCATAATGATATGAAGTTGGCTAGAACCCTTATTAATGGCGGGCCAGAACATCGTAAGTTTTTACGGCAAATTTTCGTAAGTGTTGATGTGACCGCGCCATTATATGTTTGGAAAGAGCTTGACACATATAAAATTGCGACCGTTTCTAACAGTACCAGCACAATGCATAAGCTCACTTCATCGCCAATCACCTTAGAATGTTTTGAAACTGACGATCTTGATTTAGTCCCTTATGATTATGATGCCCAGAGATCAGATTTAAAGCATCCTATTGACAATGATGTTGTACAAATGGTATTAATCCCATACCTTGAATTTTTGCGCCAAAAGTATAATGAAACCAACGATAAGCGCTATTGGAAAGAATTAGTACGTTGGCTTCCTGAGAGCTGGCAACAAAAACGTACTTGGACTTGTAATTATGAAACTTTACGCAATATCTATCACCAGCGCCAAGGGCATAAGCTTACTGAGTGGCATACTTTTTGCAAGTGGATTGAAGCTCTTCCTTATGCACAGGAATTAATTATTAATTGATTGATTTTTATAAAAAAATATGATATAATATATATAGAAAATAAGGAAAGTGAGTTTTTAAAATGCTTAGCAAGAAAAATTTTATTATAGAATTAGAAAAAATTGTTGATTTCTCTTCTTTGTCTGAAGATATTCAAGAATATTGGAATGTTTTTAAGACAGAGCATACAAAAGAAAAGCCTCCTTTTACTGATAACGGTAAGTTGATTCTTGCATATCTTAAGGAGCATACTGAGCAAGAAACATGGAGAGCCAATGATGTCGCAGAAGGCCTCTTTATTTCTGGCCGCACAGTTTCTGGCGCAATGCGAAAACTTGTCACAGATGGATATGTTGATAAGGTAAGCACTGACCCAGTTGTTTATTGTTTAACTGATTTAGGTAAAAATGTAATTATTGAATAAAAGGAGAAAAAATTATTATGAAGAATATGGTAAATAACACTAATATTTCTGGATTTATTTATGAAAGTAGACTTGAAAAGAAAGTTACTGGTTAGAATAGTGCTCATCCTGGAACAGAGTATATTACTGGTTTTCTTGATGTAGCTACTGATAACGCTTGTACCAATATCGTTCCTGTTCATTTTACTTATGTGACCGCTACCACTTCTAGCGGCAATACCAATGCCACTTTTAATGTGCTTAACAGCATTATTAACGGCACTTATAAGACCATTATGGCTGATGGCAAGGATGTTGCAAATAAGATTTCTATTCGTTCTGCTCTTGGCCTTAATGAATTTTTCTCTAGCCGCAGTGGTAAGGAAGAACTTGTAAGCACTATGCGCAATGAAGGCGGTTTTGTTAATATTGTTGACACTCTTGATGAAGACGAAAAGAAGAGAAATACTTTTAGATGTGATATGATTATCAATCAGGTGCGTCATATTGATGCTGATCCTGATAGAGGTACTCCTGAAAAGGCTATCATTCATGGCGTTATTTTTGATTTCCGTAAGGCTATTCTTCCTGTTGATTTTACAGTGTTGAATCCTAATGCAATTAGCTATTTTGAAGATCAGAATATCTCTAACGCAAATCCTTTCTTTACTCAGGTTTGGGGCCGCCAGGTTTCTGAGACTGTGGTGCATGAAACTCATGTAACTTCTGCTTTTGGTGAAGATTATGTGCAGTCTTCTCAGAGTTCTCGTAAGGATTTCGTTATCACTGGTGCTGCTGCTGATCCATATGAATGGGATAGCGAAGATACTATTCTTGCGAAAGAGCTTGCTGAAGCAATGACTAATCGTGAGACTTATCTTGCAACAATTAAGCAGAGACAAGATGAATATCAGGCATCTCGTAATGCAGCCTCTGCTGCTCCTAGTAAGTCCTCCTTCAATTTCTAAGAAGGAGGTAACTTCTAATGGCTATTAATCTTAAACAGCTAACTGGTCATAAGGTATCAAAAGACCTAAGCGGCTATATTACTTATTTGTATGGCCCTGGTGGTTCGGGAAAGACTACACTCGGTTCGAAGATGCCAAAACCATTACTTTTAGCTTTTGAAAAGGGTTATAATGCAATCCCGGGCGTTTTTGCTTAGGACATTACGTCATGGGGTAAATAATTTTGCCCTCTCTTTTGGAAACAAAAGAGTAATTAAATAGAGTAAAAATCTGGAACCCTGAGATGGGAATCAGAGCGGAAGTTTTTGTTTAAAAGCATTAACACGCGCAACGCATAGAACAAATAAACTTTAAAATTTTTTAGGAGGTTCAGTAAGATGCCTAAACTTAATTTATCAGAAGAAGAGTTAAATAATATATTAACAGATTATAATAATGGAATTTCAATGGCAGATATATGTAAAAAATATCATCATAATAAAAATACATTAAAAAAGTATTTTCAAGATCATAATGTGGATATTCATTTAAGAAATTAGAAAGAAGCTTTATATGTTTCTCAAAAGAAAAAAGAATCAGATAAATTGAAAAGAAAATATAAAGTAAATCATGAATATTTTTCTAAACAAAATAGTAATATGGCTTATTTATTAGGGTTTTTAATGGCAGATGGTAATGTTAGCAAAAAAGAAAACCGTATATAGATTTGTCTTTCTGAGATTGATGCAGATTTTTTAGAGTTGTTTTATCAAGAAATAGGTGGTTCTCCAATTGCCTATTACACACAAAACAATGGAAAACAAAAAATTTGTAGATGGCAATGTATTAGTAGTTAGATTAAAAAAGATTTAATCTTATACAATGTAATTCCTAATAAAACAGGCTTTGCAAAAATACCGGATAAATTAGATAAACAGTTTTATCCAGATTTTATTAGAGGATACTTTGATGGAGATGGATGTATATGGGTAGAAAAAGCCACTAAAACTGTAGGTTTTAGCTTAACAAGCCATAATAAAGAAATTCTAGAATAGGTTATTGATTATTTTGAAGAGAATAATATTCCAAGAGTAAAAATTAAAATAGATAATAGATGTAATATTAATTATAGCTTTAAATATAGAAAACGAGCTTCTGAAAGTATTTATAATCTTCTATATTATGATAACAAATGTCTTCGAATGAAAAGAAAATATGATAAATTTACAGAAATAATTTTAAAGAAATAAAGTTCCACGAGACTCTACACCTATAAAAATGGTGAAAAGATATGCTGAACTAATACGAAAAAGAAGTATTAGAAATAAGGATAAAAAGCCTTATGATAACAAAATTGGAAATGAAACAAGTACTTAGATAGCTTGATGACCCGGACGTTAAGCAAATGTTTTCCACAGTCGTTGTAGATACTGTGGATATCGCCTCGTAGCTTTGTGAAAAATATATCTGCAATCAATTAGGAATTGAAAACATTGGCGATGGTGGCTGGTCTACCAATGGCTGGGCAAAAGCTAAACGCGAATGGGAAACTACATTCCGTTCCATTACTATGAAAGGATACGCGGTAGTATTTATTTCCCATAGTAAAGATAAAACCTTTAAACGTAAAGATGGTTCTGAATATAATCAAATTGTTCCTTCTTGTTCAACAGCCTATAATGAGATTATTAAAAATATGAGCGATATTATGGGATATATTGATGTAAATAACGGTCAACGCACATTGATTTTACGTTCTCCAGATGAAAGCGTTGAGTGTAAGTCTCGATTTAGCCAAATTTCTCCAACCATTCCTTTTAGTTATGAAGATTTGGTAAAAGCTCTTAATGATGCTATTGATAAAGAAGCTCAAGAAACTAATTATAATTATGTTACTCAAGAAAGAGAAAATATTAAAGAGGGCCCCGTTTACGATTATGATGCTCTTATGAGCGAATTTGAGCAAATCGTTGGTAAATTAATGACTGAAAATCAGACCTATTATGCGCCAAGAATTACTCAAATTATTGATAAGTACTTAGGCAAAGGTAAAAAAGTTTCTGACGCCAGTCAAGACCAAGTGGAACTTATTTTCCTTATTGTAGATGAAATTAAAGCAACCCTTCTAAAATAAATATAATAGTTAAATCAACTCAAGACTCGCTGCCTTGAGTTGATTTTTTTAAAAAAATATGATATAATATTTATATAGTAGGGGGTGAATAAATTGTCACATAATGTAATTTGTCAAATCTGTAAATAGAAATTTGATAGAGATAAATATGCTTATGGGCTAGTTGCTTCAAGACGTTATGCTCATGCGTCCTGTATTTTGCGCCAAGCGGAGATAGATCCTACTTACGTTGCGCCAGAGATTATAGACCCAATGGATACTGTTACTTGCATATATTGCAAACAAACAATGGATAGAAGAAATCAAGATATTTGCATTATGGTTAAAGAGGGCAAATATGCGCACAAAGCATGCCAAGAGGCAGAAGATAAAAGAGAGCTAACTGATGAAGAAAAACTTGCTAAATATATAGAAAGTTTATATAATATGGATTACGTGCCGCCAAATATACAAAAGCAAATAAAAACTTATATTAAAAATTATAATTATTCTTACTCTGGGATGCTAAAAGCTTTAATCTATGGGATAGAAATAACAAAAAAATTTAATGTAGATGTTACAAGGCCTTCTATTGCCTTTTTACCCTATATCTATAATGATGCCTATAATTATTATTATTCTTTATGGCTTGCGCAAGAAGTAAATACAAATATAAATATTAAAGCACCAGAAATAGAGAATATTACAATTCAATCTCCAATTATTCGCCCAAAAATAAAATAGCCTTTTACTGCTATATGGAAGGATGAAGTAGATGGCCTCTAAATATGTAGATACAACCAGTATTATACAAGTAATAGGAAATGTATATAATAATCCTCAACTATTAAATTTTACAGATAAATATCATATAACAGAAGCAGATTTTCCTGATGAATTTCATCGTATAGCTTTTGGTATCATATATAATTTATATAATTTAGGCTCTTATTCAATTAATATTTCAACAATTTCAGATTTCTTAGATACTAGGCCAAAAGTAAAAGCAATCTTTGAAAAAAATAAAGGCGATGAATGGCTACAACGAGCATCAAATGTTGCAATATCTGAGTCTTTTGATTATTATTATGGCCGCCTAAAAAAAATGACGTTGTTGCGCGAATATGATAAATGCGGCATAGATGTATCTGATATTTATGACCCAGATAATATATTAGACACTAAAAAGAAACAACTCCAAGAGGACCAATTAGATAATTCAACACTTGAACAATTGGCAACAAAAGTTGATGCAAAGATTAGCGAAATTAGAGCTAAATATGTCGAGAATTATGATGAAGATGTGGTACAAGCTGCGCAGGGGGCAAGAGAATTAATTGAAAATTTAAAAAAGACTCCTGAAGTAGGTATACCTTTATATGGATCAATGATTAACACGATTACAAGAGGCGCAAGACTTGGAAAGTTTTATCTGCGGTCAGCCCCCACAGGGATCGGCAAATCACGTACCCTTGTGGCGGACGCATGCAATTTCGCCTGTAACCGTATATATAATGAACAATTTGGTTCTTGGATTAATAATGGCACAAAAGAACCAACTTTATTTATTACTACAGAGCAAGATATTGGAGAAGTGCAAACAATGATGCTTGCATTTCTTGCAGATGTTGATGAAGACCATTTGCTTAATGGTAAATATGAAGGGAATGAAGAACAACGCATTCAAGAAGCTATTGATATCTTAGAACAGAGCCCTTTATATATAGAAATGATGCCGGATTTTTCTTTGCAGGATATAGAAAATACTATTATTCGTAATATTAGAGATAAAGATATACGGTATGTATGTTTAGATTATATACATACATCAATGAAAATCCTTGAAGAAATTACTCGCCGTAGTGGTGGCGTTAAATTGCGTGAAGATAATATTTTATTTATGATGTCAATTAGATTAAAAGATATTTGTAATAAATATGGAATTTTTATCATTTCCGCCACTCAGCTTAATTCATCATATTTGGAATCTGAAACGCCAGACCAAAATCTTTTGAGAGGCGCAAAGTCAATTGCCGATTGGACAAATTTTTATAAAAATTTAGAAACAGTCGTCTTAAATAGAAATATTTAAGATTATTATCTCGTGAATTGCTGGGAAGCCCTAAGAGCCATATAAGCTACAACATAAAGATGAAATATACTTAACTGTGAATGCTTAAAAATTATATGGATTGGGTAATCAGCAGCCAAGCTCTGAATAGGAGAAGGTTCAACGACTAACCGGTGGCGCGGTGTAGAGATATTTAATTATCTCGAAGTGCGAGACACCTAAAAAATATATTATATATTTTATGGTGAAGATATAGTCTACTCTTTATAGAAATATAGAGTATAAAGGAAAATTGATATGGGCAGTGTCCTCTTGCCCACCACAGAGAAAGATATACAATCATTAGAGTCTATATTAAATACAAATATTTTTGAAAAACCAACATTGAAGTTGTCCATTTATAAAAATAGACGAGGGCGCTATAAAGGAATTTATTTATGGTGTAAAGCGAATTTAGGTCGATGCAAAGTAGAGCCTATGTTCGCTACTACATATAATTATGAAATGGTCGAAATAAAAGATTTAAAAATTGATGTAGAACCGCGTTCTGCATTTTAAAAAGGAGAAAAAAATGAAAAATAATAACACTTTTGAATATAAAATGACTCCGGAAATGGTTCAAACGTATTTAAAGATGCGTAAGGGAAAGGATAAAACCGCAGACATCCAAGAGTATCTATGCAAAATCGTCAATGAAGAATATGGAATTAAGGGTATTTGCGCAAAAGTATTAACTTTCTAATGATTAACTATGATAAAACAGAAATAAAAGAACAACTTACTAAAGAGTAGATTTATAATTTGCTCTTTGAATGGGGCGGTGAGCCCCAATATTCATCTTTTGGTATCATAAGCACAACTATTTGCCATAACCCTCCTGGAATGGGAAGTAGAAAATTATATTGGTATGAAAATTCTAAATTGTTTAGATGTTATACTGGGTGCGATGAACCAACATTTGATATTTTTGATTTGGTTTGTCGAGTAATGAATATTTAGCAACATAAGCATTTTACATTAAATGAAGCTGTGCGATATATTGCTTCATATTTTGGTTTATCTGGTAAAATTGAACAAAATGTTTTTGATTTTAATTTAGTATCTGATTCTCTTTATTTAGATAAAAAAGAAGAACAAAAAAATCAAGAATATAAATCATTTTCTTTCATTGAATTAAAAAGATATAATCCAGATATTTTAGACAAATTAAATTATTCTTTAAAATTACAACCATGGCTTAATGATGGCATCAGCCAAGAGGCAATAAAATCTGCGCGCATAGGTTATTATCTTGGTGGAGACCAAATCTCTATACCTCACTATGATTTTAATGGAAATTTTATTGGGTTAAGAGGGCGCTCAATGTGCCAATAGGATTGTGATTTATATGGTAAATATAGACCATTAATTATTAATGGCCAAATGTATAACCATCCTCTTGGTTTAAATTTATATAATTTAAACAATTCAAAAGACAATATAGCGCAAATGAATATCGCTTTCGTATTTGAAAGTGAAAAATCTACATTATTATTTAAGTCTTATTTTGGAATAGACCATGACATTTCTGTAGCTTGTTGTGGAAGTAATTTATCTGCGTACCAAATAGGGCTATTGCAGCGAGCAGGAGCTAAAGAGATCGTAATAGCCTTTGACCGCCAATTTAAAACCATTGGTGATACAGAGTTCCTTCATTTAAAAAATAATTTATTAAAACTATGGAATAAATACCATAATGATATAAAAATTAGTTTTATTTTTGATAAAAATATGATTACAGACTATAAAGATTCTCCCATAGACAAAGGCAAAGATAAATTCTTACAGCTATGGAAAGAGAGGATACTTTTATGAATTATACTTTAATCAATTAGATAAATAATAATTTATCTCCAATAGAATAGGTACTTTTAAATCGCGGAATACCTATTCATGATATAGAACATTATTGTAACACAAACACTACAGATATATTAGACCCTTTGCTCTTGAATAATATAGATACGGCCATTAAAATACTTATTTAGCATATTGCCGCGAAAGATAAAGCATATCTTCAAGTTGACTCTGATTATGATGGCTTCTCAAGTGCAGCATTATTAATTAATTATTTATATAAACTATTCCCCTATTGGGTTAAAAATTGTTTAGTGTGGGGCTTACATGAGCGCAAAGAACATGGTATAGATTTAGATTTTGTACCAGATGATATAAAATTTATCATTGTTCCAGATGCAAGTAGCAATGAGTACAATATCCATAAACAATTTTATGATAAAGGAATTGATATTATTATTTTAGATCATCATGAGGCTGAATATGTATCTCCATATGCTTGTGTTGTCAATAATTAGTTAGATAATTATCCAAATAAAACTTTATGTGGAGTTGGAATTACTTATAAGTTTTGTTGCCGCATAGATTAGTTATTAAATTAGAATATGGTAAATGGCTTGGAAGACCTTGTAGCTACTGGCCTTATTGCGGATATGATGGATATCCGCCAATGTGAAACTCGTGAACTTATACGCATTGGATTATCTTAGATTAATAATCCTTTTATTAAGGGTATTATTGAAAAAGACCAATTCCATTTCACAAATGAGATTACTTAGCATAAGATCGCATTTTATCTTGTGCCACTTGTTAATGCGGTTACACGAGTTGGTAGCTTAAATGATAAAAAAATATTATTTGAGTCTATGCTAAATCATTGTGCCAATAACTTAATTCCATCCACTAAGCGAGGAGAAAAAGGATAGCAAGAAAAAATAGTAACACAAGCGGTGCGTTTATGTGCTAATGTGAAAAAGGCTTAGACAAATGAGCGCGATGAACATCTTAATTATATCCGTCAATTAATCGAGACAAATTCATTATTAGTGCACAAGATCTTAGTAATTTGTTTACCAAAAGAAAAAGAAGCCAATAAAAATTTAACAGGCTTAATCGCAAATGAAATAGCCAATGAGTATTAGCGCCCAACACTTATTCTCAATGAAATAGATGATAAATATACTGGCTCAGGAAGAAATTTTGCTAACTCCCCTTTAAGAAATTTTAAAGATTTAATTGCCGACACTAAACTTGCAATTTTCCAAGAAGGGCATTAGAGCGCTTTCGGCGTTTCCTTCAAAAAAGAAAATATCTTGCCATTTCTTAAATATACAGATGCGCAATTAACAGATTTAAATTTTATACCAACATATTTTGTAGATTTTATTTTTAAACCTTCAGATAACTATTATTCAACGCTTTTGGAATTAGCCACCCATGATGATTTATGGGGCCAAAATTTAAGTGAACCTTTAATAGCTTTTGAAAAAATAAAAATAACTAAAGATAATATTTAGCTTATGTCTAAAGATAAAAACCCGACACTCAAAATTATGCTTCCAAATGGCGTGAGTTTGATTAAATTTAAATCAAATGAAAATGAATTTAATAAACTATATAGTGAATCTGGTTTTATTGAAATTAATGTAGTTGGTACTTGCGCATTAAATGCTTGGCAAGGGAATATAAGTGTTCAACTTTTAATAGAAGACTATGAAATAATAAAAAGACAGGAATACTATTTCTAAAGAGGGTTGCTCCGGGCGGCAACGTACATAAACTTTTGTCTCCTTGAGCAAAAACCTCTTTTAGTTATTTTAGGAGAAAATATGGATTATAAACTTTATGACGTATATGATTTTAGTGAATTTTTAACAGATGGTAGAAGCTATTGGAATA
>Ga0326511_10003737_pt1 | contig 12228 bp, 21 predicted proteins | sample 0_2496_0518_D_FD_203701 | JGI IMG/M metagenome (GOLD analysis project Ga0326511, IMG submission 203701) | Bovine rumen microbial communities from UC Davis, California, United States - 0_2496_0518 | ecosystem: Host-associated > Mammals > Digestive system > Stomach > Rumen | place: USA...
AGCAACCTCATTACGGTTGCTCTTTAATAGATAAACGGAAGGAGTATAACAGATGTGTGTAATAGCATTTTCGCCTAAGGGTGTGGAGGCTCCATCAGAGGAGCAAATCAGAGCCATGTTCATGACCAACCCAGACGGAGCTGGCTTTGCCTATAATGGCAAGAATGGCGAGGTCTATTTCGAAAAGGGGTTCATGACTGTTGATGACTTGCTTAAGCGACTCAAGCCTCTCGACCAATGGACTAACACCAACCTCGGTATCCACTTCCGAATCGGTACGGCTGGCAAGAATGACGCTAAGACTTGCCACCCATTCCTAATCAGCACTGACCTCGGTCAGTTGCGTAAGACTAGTGGCACTGGCAGTGTGCTATTCCATAACGGTATCCTCGCAGAGGGTGGCTGGGCTGATAGCCTATCGAGCGATACACAGGACTTTGTCATTGCATTTGCCCCACTACTCACTAAGCCATCTAAGTCTAAGGTTCGTGATAAGTGGATAGAGGAACTCGTCAAAGGCAACCGACTACTCACCATGTACAAGAATAACAAGTACAAAATGTACGGCGACTGGAAGAAGGACGGCGATATTTTTGTGAGCAACCTCAACTATCAGTACAACATGTACAGCAATTACTATGGCTATACCAGTTACGACCCGAGTATCGGGAGTTACTGGGCTGGCTCCAAAGAGGACACTGTGTCAGCAGGGGTTAAGCACTGGCGTAAGAATCCTCTCACCTTTACTTATGGCTACTACACTGACGAGGAAATCGCAGAGGCAGAGCAGATGGTAAAGGACATCGAGGAGCAGGAACAGGTTGAGTTCGAGAAGATTATTGACGAGTTCGATAAGCCTAAGAAACAAATGACCATCGATGATGAGCTGTTCTTAGCAGACAAACTCTACGAGGAACTCATGGAGTGTGGCTGGCTAGATGTAACACAGGAAGAGGCTGACATCATGTTCAAGTATGCTGACAGCACTTGTGGCAACTACATGCGAGTGAGCAACTGGAACTTCCACTTCGACCCGAAGAAGATGTGCTTCGAGGAGGTAGCATAATGAGTTCAATATCATCACGCACCCCCTCTCTCGCCAAGGCACAACAGGCTAGGCTCTGGCGAACTATCGCTATGACAGCGTTAGCCCTGCTTTTTGTGGCTACGCTTAAAATCACTAAGCAGACAGCCTATGACGAGGGCTATAATGATGCTTATAACACTGGTCAGGCAGATGGCTGGCAGGGTTGTATCGAGGAGAATAATCTATACGAAAGGTATAAGGAGTAATGGACGATTTAAATGAGGTACCAGTAAGTGAAATTTATAAAGCGTGTTATGAAAGCCTGAAGAAGAAACGGCTCAAGGAGGACGGCGAGTTCAGCCCTAACATAGCTGTGCACGCTATCGCTCGGACTCACACAGGCAAAGTGAAAGACATCATAGATGAGGACATGAGCGACTATGATGAGAAACAGCTCATGACTATCGTCGAACGGTGTGTCCTCAAGTATGTGAATGTTGAGGATGATTGACAAATGCGATAACATTTGATAACATTTAAGTATAAAGGGGTGGGCAACCTAAGTAAAACAATTAACAATTAAAGGAGCAAAAGATTTATAGCCATGAAGATTTTTGAAGTTGATTACTACGATGGCGAAGACATGGTGGGCGTTAAGCTATTCACTAATGAGATACTTGCTAATGACTGCGTATTGAAAATGCGTGATGAGGGCAAGCGAGCAGAGAAACAAACATGGCATAGCATTAAGCACTTTATTGTCGGTTTTCAGAATGAAAACTGGAGCGATGGCGAGGTGCTAGACCTACTATGTGACTTAGATGGAGACAAAGATGAAACTGATTCTTGAGTGGGACGGCGACCAAGACAAGCTAGGCATGGACGACAACTTCGACTTAGTCGATAGCATTATTTATATGATGGACTACGACGAGGGAGATGTGGCTCATGATAGCCATAATGGAATAAAAATGACTTTAATTAGAAAGGAAAACCATGAGCAAGATTAAAGATTTATACGCAGAGGCAGAGGACATCGATGACCTCAAGCGTGTCCGACCAAGCAACAACAATATCGCAGACACCGTTCTAGCGTGGGCTAAGACCCCACAGGTCGAGGACTATATCGCAGACAATGCTGAGTTCGGGCTTGGTGATGACGATGGTCAGCCATGTATGTACATGGAGAACTTTACGACAATGTGCGACTACATCGCACAGGACACGCTCGACAGGCTCATTGAGCAGGAGCACTATGACCTTAGCGATGACGAATACGCAAACATCGTGGAACATGCCTCGAACCTAATCGCCAACTACTATGCTGACTACGAGGACGCATTGTGTGCAGACGAGATGGCTGATTATAATCGTGATAGCAAATATTTCCTAACGGAAGAAAGGGAACGACATGGACAATGTTGAGATGGTAGATAGAACCTGTGTGGTGTGTGGAAAAGTATTCCAAGAAGTCAAACACCCTAAGGGGAATAGGCGAAAGTTCTGCTCTCATGAGTGCGAGCTGGCACACAGGCGAGAGTATCGCCGAGAGTATTTTCGTAAGAGATACAAGCAGGATGACGAGTATCGAGAGAAGACTAAGTACCTGAACGCACAGAGACTCATTGAGAAGCGTAAGGTGGATAAGGCTGAAGCCATTAGGGACGCAGCCATTGACCTCTATAATGCTGAAACGCTCGATGACATCATCAATATTTTGAACGAGAAATTTAACATGAAAGCAGAGGTATATGACAAGTACGCCCACTCTCTACGAGTACCAAAAGAAAGCCGTTAAAGACCTGTTAGACGGCAAACGAATCTGCCTTATGGGGGTAGGTACAGGCAAGACAGCTGTGATGTTTAACTGGCTGAAGCAGGTGTGCGAGCATGAAAACCGTACAAGAGTTGTAGTTATTACAACCGCGTCTAAGGCAAGGTCTGGCGACATGCTGAAAGAGGCTGTCTTATGGAACGGACAAGAATGGGTCGATAGTCTTGAGAGCTTTGAGGTGCTGTCATGGCACAAGCTCAAGAGCTGGATACGCTATCGAGACATGGTGTTCGATAAATATGCCTTCGCTTTTGATGAAGTTCAGAAGAGTAAAGGTTATAGTTCAGGCATGGGGCGAGCGTTTCTATCCATTACCTCAATGTGTAGGGTATGGACTGGTTACACTGCTACCCCTGGCGACTCTTGGAAAGACTACATCTCATACTTTACAGCGTGTGGGTTTGTGAAGAACAAGACTCAGTTTTTGAGGAACTACTGTATCGTCCAAACTTACAGAGGGTTCCCCGAGATTACTCGTTATGTGAACGAGAAAGAACTGTCAGTCATGTGGAGCAAGATAGCCACGGCACCTGATACTTCGGCGATAATGCGGGAATTGCCGAGGGAGAACCATAGGGTTATCAACTTTGAGCCACCGAACAATTACGGTAAGGCTATCAAAGACCGCGTGCGGCTGGACACAGGGGAGCTTATTGAGAGCACTCCTGAGCTGTGTCATTATCTGCGACAGCTGAGTTTCACTAGAGACAAACAGCAATGGCTGTCTGACTTTATTGAGAACCTCGGCACCAATGCCATCTTCTTCTGTAACTATGTGGAAGAGGAGGCTAAACTGTGGGACATCGCCAACAAGGTACTTCCGAAAGACGCTAAGATATGGCGTATAGATGGGAAGCACCATGAGATTCCTACGAAAGAAACCATCGGTAAGAGAGACATCATCATTGCCCATTATATGAGTGGTGGCGAGGCTTTGAACCTCCAGTTCATGCACTATTGGGTGTCTGTATCTCCGAACTACTCTTACTCCACATCGGAGCAAGCAAGAGGACGCATCAAGCGTTTAGGTCAGAAGGAACCTATGTTCTTCTACTACCTATGGACGAATAAAACTATTGAGGATGATGTATACGCGTGCCTCAAGAATAAGAGTCAATTCTCCGAGAAAGTGTGGGCAGTACAACAAGGCATTGACAAAGGAGAAAAAATTTACTAACATATAAGTATAAGGGTGGGCAACCTAAATCATTTAACATCTATAAAAGGAGCAAAAGAATAAAATGAAGGGAAGACCATTAAGTCAAGAAGACTGGGATAAGGTCCGTCTCTTGGACAGCAAGCGAGTATTTACCACGCAACAGTTGGCAAACATCACTGGCTTGTCTAGAGCAACTATCAATAACATTAAACAGTTCGCTACATTTGATGAGTACCAGGCAGTACGCCTAGCTTCGTTGAAGCTATCTAATCAACGCCGAGCTGAGCGTGAGCAAGAGGCTAAGAAAGCCTATGAGTCTGCTCAAAAGGAACTAAGGGGCGAAGATACTTTCGACGCTGGAGTTAAGCTCGACATCATTATCGAGAAACTCGACATTATTATTAAATTACTAAGTGATGACGTAGCCTCGACAGTTGGGGCTGTATATCAGAGTAACGGCAAAGCACCGTTCTAATTTTAAAAGGAGCAAAAGAAATGAATCATAATAAGACTGAACAGATTAAAGCATTATTAGAATCTGGCTTTACTGACGCACAGATTAAGAATATCCTCGACGTAACCGATGATGACATTTTGGTTGCTATGGGAGTTGATGTACCTAAAGAAGAGCCACAGGGGGAACCCGTGGAGGAACCAGTGGAAGAACCACAGGAAGAAATCGCAGTGAGACATGGGTCTGGAACAGAACCTAGGTTCACTGAGGAAATTTTCAATGAGGCTAAACGACTACGTGCAGAAGGATATAAAGTGAAGGACGTAGCCGAGAAGATTGGCTTCTCTGCTTCGTTCCTGTATTCTGTTATCGGTAAGGATTCTTACGATGACGTGATTAAGCTACGAGCAAGACAAGCTGGCTACAAGCGTGCTGCTACCGAGAGACACCGTGCCGAAAAGGTAAAACGAGTCTCTAAGCCAAAGCAAGCGAATGTCTCGGACAACCGCATGTATATCGAGCTCTGCTCTATTGCCGATTCGCTTACTCGCATCGCTGAGGCACTTGAGAAAATCGAGAACCAGCCAAAGAAGCGTGGTTTATTCAAACGTTAGCTAAATGCCTTCTTGCGGTTGCCAGGCGTTAAAGAGTTCCGTAGCACATACACAATTCAACTAGAGGGAGAGCACCACAAATCTTGAAGTTTACTTTTACTTTCGTTTTTTATGTAACCTTGCTTTGAGATTCCGTCCAGTAGTAATATCGTGAAGGGAACGGTCGTGCGGTTAGTAATAATCAATATTTTCATCGCACAGGAACAGTAGTGCTATTCATATATTGTTTCATTAAACATTTTCTATTGTTTTAGACCAACAGCTCTCCCTTGACCATAGAAGCCTCAAGTCACGTTTAAATACCTCTTTTTAGTATGTCGTGGCTTGGGGCAAACATGTTAGAATCTAATTAAGTGGGCAACATAAGTTAAATTTAATACATACAAAGGAAAAGCATGGGTATTCCAGTAATCACTGGCGTTACTCCCACGGCACCAAAACTAATCCTCCATGGGCTTAGTGGTGCTGGCAAGTCGACCTTAGCCGCAAAGCTCAAGAATCCTATCTTCTTGGACTTTGAGGGTGGCTTGAACTACATCGACTGCGTGAGGACGCCTCTCATCAAGAACGACGTTGCATTTGGCATGGTCGTAGCTAGCCTGCTCAATGACGCAAAGGCTGGCAAACGTGAATACGATACCGTAGTTATCGACAGTATTGACTGGGCTGTTCGCCTCTTTGAAGAGGTAGCCTCAGGAGTTATCGAGACTGACAACAAGGGTGTCGTAATCAAGAAAGACCTCAAGAGTACGCTTAACAAAGCGAACGGTGGTTACGGTGGTGGCTCTGTCCATCTCGTGAACATCGTAAGGTCTGACTTCCTCCCTCGCCTCTCATCATTAGTTGAGGCTGGGTATGGAGTATGTCTCATCGCTCACTCTGAGCGTAAGAGCATTATGGACGCTGAGGGTATCGATACAGACCGTATCGCCCCGAAGATTCATGACAAGGTTGTCGACCCATTTATCGAATGGGCAGACGACGTGTTCTACATGAAGAACGACAACGGTGTTAGGACGCTCGTGCTTGAGGGTGATTCCAACATCCTCGCTAAGAACCGTCAGGGTCTCACTGGCGAAGTGAACGTTGACGAAATCGATATTAACGAATTGCTGACAGGCAAGAAAGGTAAGAAGTAATGGACGATATTAGAAACATCGCTGTTCTCAAGCCAACCGATGAAAGCGTTGACTTGGGCGAAATGTTTACGGATGATTTCCGCAAATATGCTAAGGCTAAGAATAAGACTTACGTGATTCTACAGTGGGAGAAGGACAAACCTGAAGAAGCTTTCTTCGACTTCGTAAACTGTGAGTCTACAGCTAAAGCTATTTTCCAGCTACGTGAAGCAGTAAAACTAAACAAAGAGGAAAAATAATTATGGCAATCAACTGGGATTCTATCGAAGAAGAGTACAAAGGCAACGACCGCCAGTACAAGGACTACGCTCCTGAAGGTCGCTATAAGGTGAAGCTGAGCGAGGTTGAAGTCTCTCAGAAAGGTGGCAAAGGAAACTATGCCATCGACTTCAAGTTTGAAGAAACCGACACTATACAGTACCAGAAGGCTACCTACTGGATTTCGAAGGACAAGACTAACTGGCGTATCAAGCACATGAAGGACTTGCTAACTTATTTAAGTGGTAACGAAGAGAACGCTAAGAAGGTCTGCGAGATGGCTGAATCGAAGGACGACTTCGAGTATGCCGTTAAGGGCTACACGAAAGCTTTTGACACTCTAGCCAAGAAGAAGGCAAACGCAGAGATTGAAGTTTACTTTTCAGGCAATTACAGCAAGAAAGGTACACCAATCAACAATGCTACCTTCACTGGCAATCAGGTTTATATGAAGCCTAAGGAGGCTAGCAACCCTCTAGCAGGGGCTCAGGAATTGGACCTCTCGCAGGACGATAGCTTCGGCGAAATCCCATTCTAAAACCCTAGCCCCTGGGGTACAGGGGCAATCTAAATTTGAAGGAGAAAATGGACAGAGACTATAACATCATTCAGGTCGAGCGTTGGGAATGCCCTGTTGAAAGTGGAGCCCCAATCTTGACCATGCCGAACATCCCCCATGCTCTCCACGGCGAGGGGTTACAGCCACGCACGATTCTAGGCAAGACAACCTGGGACCACATGCGTAAGCGCTGTTACTACGAGGCAGATTATAAAAGTGAAATCACTGGAGAGGTCCCCCCTAAGGGACAGCTCCACGCACATGAACTATTCAGCTACGACTACGACAAACAGGAAGGAGTCTTTCAGCGTTGTATCGCACTCACTAAGCGTGAGCATGACTTCATCCACAGTGGGCGTTTGCTGACCATGTTTAACAATGGAGTGGCATATTATCCGAAGAGCTACGTCCTCGACGTAATAGAAAACGGATTCAATATCATCTCTACCTATAATAAGGAGCACCCGGACGAAATGCCGTTGCGTTGTTTCAGTACAATTTTGGATGGTCTGAAAAATCCAGACTTAGCACCAGAGCTGGCTGAACTCATCGATAAATACGACATCAAGTTCTACGAGCCACATATCCCACGCCATAAGCGCTGGAAAGGCTGGCATGTAATTGTGGGTAACAAGCGTTATGACACGCCATTCTCCAGTCAAAGAGAGTGGAAGGCGGCTATGGATGCGGCCAACTCCAAGGATGAAATTCGCAACGCCAAGAGTCCGTTCGCTGGCGACGCGTATAAGGAATTAAGAGAAGCTATGAGGGGTATCGAAACCAAAGTAGCTGGTTGTAAGAACGGAAGGATAAGTAAAAAGAAGGAGCAATAAGATGGATTATGAATTAATTGTAAAAATACTAAGCCTAGCGATTGTCGCATACGGAGCGTTCAAGCTCGGTGAGAGTTTCCAGAAGTACAGGCAGAGGCGTAGGAGCGAGGAGGCTCGTGAATGGTTCGAAAAGATGGTCGAATCTGGCGACGCTAAAATCGAGAAGGTCAAGATGACCGGCGTCGACGAAGACGAAGACGACGAAGACGACGACGAATAGAACATTAACATTGCTGGTGCGGCCTAAAGGGGTCAGAGTTCCCACAGAGCTTTCATTATCTCTCTGTGGGTGGGGAGTTTCTAGTTGGTTCTCCTAACGCATAATGCTCTGCTCCTCGTGGCAGAAGGCAAGTCTGAGATGCCTGTCTCAGATGGTTCCAGTGCCCGTTAAATGGCATACACGGTGGTGTCTCCACTTCATAAATCCACAATGCAGCAGCCAGCAGTAATCTCCATTTTTATTGGTGCGGCTTAAAGGGAACGGACGGTCTTGAACATTGTTCCTCCCGAACCTCACAGCAGAAGGCGACCGTGGTTTCCTATCACTACGGTAAAAAGAGCGCCCGTTAAATGAAGTAAGTGGAGGTCGTGACCTCGGTAAGTCCTCACACTTAACAGCCAATATGACATCCGTTAGTCACTGGTGCGACCATAAGATTAGAGGTAATTTTTGAGATAAACACCCGCCATGGCTAGTAATTGCGTTCGCCTCGGATTACTCGAATGCAATTTTGGCAGGAGGCTAGAGTCATATGCAACTATGGGGGTTTGCAGATTTCCGTAGTTTTAAACCTCTCTTCTCGCGGTAGAAGACAGTTGGCACTCGAGACGTGTCAGCGTCATGTAAGTGTCCGTTAAATGAGCTAAAGCGGAGGCATTCTCCTTTCGGTAAGTCCTCAAAGCTAAAGCCAGTGCACACCTCTGGGGGAATCTAAATCAAAGTAAATAAGGAATTATATGAGTATTGAAGAAGAAAATCTAGAGCATAAGAAATTCGACATCACTTTCAGATGTCCTCATTGCAAAAAGCTAAGCACTGCGACTGTACACATAAGGACAGATAATGAATCTGTGCTTGCAGCATTTGAATTGCTATCAAAGTTTGAAATGAAAGGTAAAAAGGAAGAAGAATAGAATGAACGAAGACAAGAAACTGAAACGAGCTTTCGTAGCGTCAGCAGTAGCATTAGTGGCAGTCGGAATTATGTTCGTCGTGACGGTGTGCGTTTCGCTAAGCCAGCTCGGCAAAGCTACCGACGCACAGGCTACAAAGTATGATATGAATTGTTTAACTCAGCCAATCGAGAAACCATTAACGGAGCGCAAAGAATGAAATACTACCAACTAACGAAAGACTTGCCGACCTTCAAAAAGGGTCAGATATTCTACATAAACCAATTCGGTAGCCTTGTAAGCAACGAAGGCAACATAGTTGCTTACGTCGGTTCTACGATAGCCAAGTTTCCAAACATCTTGGGAGATTGGTTCGTTGAAGTCCCTGAGCCAGAGCGTGACAAAAATACTAAGTATGCGTTCGTGGAATACCTTAGTAGCCATAAGGACGAGCGTTTCTTCCAAGCCGTGAGGAACTTCGCTAGAAAATACTTGGACGGAACAGCCAACTTCATTGTGGCTTCCGACAGTTTTGCAGAAGGCTCGTTTATAGATACGTTCCACTGGGAGTGTGACGATATGCTGAAGGAGGAAGAATGAGCAAGAAGATTAAGATTGGCGACATCGTAGTTTACAGCCCAAGCCTAGCGCCATCAATTGGCAAAGTAGTCGGCTGTTTCGGAGACCACATTACAGTCGATATCGGGAACCATATACTCAATTGGAAGGCAGAGGATTGTTGCCCTATTACCGAAGAAGAGCATCGCCGGTTCTTAGACCTTCAACAGAAGCAATAAAAAGAGCCCCAATGGGGCTTCTTTTTATGTGAGGTGGGTGTATCACGAGGAAGACTCCTCGCAAGGCTCCACCTAGATTATACACTATTTGCGTTTCTTGAGCTTGATTGGAACGCCGAGTTTGACGTTACCGTTAGCGTCGAGATAACCACCATCGATAAGCTGCTGGGTGTAGAAGTTAACGTCGCCGTTATCGCCCCACAAACCGTTATCGGTGCCGATACCAAGGTCAAGAATCTTCTGACCGAATGTATCGCCAGGGACGTAGTAGAAGGTTACGAAATCATCAGGATTTTCCTCTTCCTTCTTTTCTTCCTTCTTCTCTTCTTTCTTTGGCTCTTCAATGTTCTTAACTGTACCAGTCACCTTTCCTTCTGCGGGGTTAATTGCTGCTCCCAAACCAACGAGCGCGCCAGTACCACCGCCGATAAGAGCGCCAGTACCAGGAGCCATAAGGCCACCACGACGAGCATTGGTCAAGAACGGAAGAGGGGCCTTGCCAAGAATATTAGCACCACCCATTCCACTAAGAGCAGTACCGAGAGCTATTGCGTCTATTGTGGCATTAATCTTAGTGCCTTTTTCTAATGCTTGAAGAGTCTTGAGGTCGTTCTCGTACTCTTTCTGAGTTTTACCACTAGAACGGTGGTAAACACCGTCATTGCCGAGGCCCTTATCGATAGCACTCGACAATGCTTGTCTCATATTTTCTATAAAACCTGCCATACTTTTATTATCTATTACTCTTCTTCGCTAGCGGAATTTTTATCCTCAACGCACGATTCACAGTCCGACAGGTCTTTGCCGATGGCATCGCCCCACACTTGGTCGACTAGGTTATCAACCTCTGTTAAGAACTCACTGTCGTCTCCATCCACTTCGTAGGCGAGCTGGCGCAGGCACGCAGTACTTTTGCACAGGCACCAGTGCTTGGTGTCGACATCTGCAAAGTGCTTGCCCATATAAGCACGGCGCATATCCATTAGCTGTTTAGCCCAGACGAGAAATTTGAAACTCTCTTCAGCTTTCTCTTCTGTTGCTAAAACGATAGCGGAACGGATAGCATGACGGCGTGCGTGCTCCATTTCTGCGACTAAGCTTATGCGGTCGGCTACTCCGCCTTTCTCATGATTAAAGCCTTTCGTAGTTTCTTCCATGTATAATTTAAGTATAACTAATAGGAGAAACTTATGGCACTATACGGTGTAGACCTTAGTATGTGGCAGGGTGTTGGGACCGGCGACGGCTGGGACTTTGTCATTTGCAAGGCTACCGAAGGTGGAGCATATGTCGACCCGACTTGCGACGCTCATTATCAAAGGGCTAAGAATAACGGTCAGCGCAGAGGTGTTTACCACTTCGCTCGCCCTGATTTGAACCCTAATGGCGCTATCGAAGAGGCAGATTTCTTTGTTGATAACTGCCAAGGGTATGTCAAAGACGGCATCCTAGTTCTCGACTGGGAGTGCGCTGTCTGGAATGTTGGCTGGGCTAAGCAGTGGCTTGACCGCGTTTATGCTCGCACAGGCGTTCGCCCACTAATCTATATGTCAGCTTCGGTCGTTAACGGCTATGACTGGTCAAGCGTGGCTAATGCTAACTATGGCTTGTGGATTGCGGGCTATCCGAACGAGTACAACGTTCCTAACCCACCACGCCCAGCAGAAGACTACATGCCGTACGGCATCGGTGCTTGGGCATTTGTTGCTATGTGGCAGTACTCCAGCTCAGCTGGCTCATTAGACCGTGACATTTTCTACGGCGACAAGAACGCATGGAATGCGTATGCTGGTCGCACTGCTACAACTTCCAAACCAAAGGAAGAGAAGAAAGAGGAGAAGAAAGATGACAATCCAAAAGAAACTGAGAAACCTGTGGATACGCCTACTGGAGCGACTCCGGATAAGGAAACCGAGGACCACACTCAAGTCCCAGAGCAACCAGACTCAACAGACAAAGGCCACAGCGCCAAAGAGTACCTCGAAATCGTCGAAAAAGCCCGTCAGAGCGTCGACCTCGCAAAAGACGCAGCGCAAAAAATAGGCGTGAGAATCCCGATGAGCAATAAGACCTATGATGTTCTCAAGGTCGTTGTAGCCATCGTTCTTCCGACCTTGTCTGCCCTTTATCTTGGTCTTGCCAACATCTGGGGCTTCGGCTTCGGTGAACAGGTAGACCAGACGATTCAGCTAGTGATTGCTGTAATTAACGCAGTTCTCGGTATCGCTATTGTTAAGTCCAGTTCAGACTATCACAAAGGCGATGCATAAAAAGTAGCCACCTTCGGGTGGCTATTTGCGTGCGTCATATCTTGTATATATCTCTCGCGTTTATTTAGGTATTAAATAAAAACGGAACACAAAACAACACATTCCCTGGCTTTTATGTTTAGCATGGCGCACGCAGACAACCACCTGAAAACCCCTCCGAAGAGGGGCTTT
>Ga0326511_10003738_pt1 | contig 12225 bp, 17 predicted proteins | sample 0_2496_0518_D_FD_203701 | JGI IMG/M metagenome (GOLD analysis project Ga0326511, IMG submission 203701) | Bovine rumen microbial communities from UC Davis, California, United States - 0_2496_0518 | ecosystem: Host-associated > Mammals > Digestive system > Stomach > Rumen | place: USA...
GTTACAACTGGGATCATTAAGATTCCAAAACTAAAATTAATGTCTGGCTTATCTATGAGATTGGGCGCGTAGGCAAATCCGGTTGTAGGAAACTTTAATGCGGAAGGCGTGCCAGTTGATTCGGGAAGAAATAGTTATGTAATGGAGATATACTTCCTGGATGAGGATATAGATAGTGATATGTGATATTAAGTCAGCATTAGTTTTAGCTAATGCTGATTTTTTATTGAGGTGAGAAAATGGCAAGTGGTTCAAGTTATACTTTAAACATTAAAGCTTTATTTGATGCTAGTAATGTTAAAGCCGGGGTTAGTGAAATATAGAACTCTTTAAAGAGTTTAAAACTACCTGATAAATTAGCTACTGATTTAAATACAAGTTTTGTTAATGTTAATAAAGCACTTGATGATTTTACTAGTAAGGTTGAAAAAGGGATTAAAACCAAAGGTGATGCCAATGGTATTACTAGATCTTTTGAAACTGTGACAAAAGAACTAACCAAACTAGACAATTTAATGATTAAAGTCAAAAGTTAGTTTGGTGAAGGTGCTGATTTAAATTCATTAATTAGAATTGATGATAAAACTCGTAATGAATTAAATTAGATTGAAACGAAAATTAAAGCTATAAAATCTGAATTATCAAATACTAATGCAAGTAAATTAAATTAGCTACAATAGGCTTTAGATAAGATTAAATCTAGTAGTGGCGCCCATAAACAAGGATAGGCTGCTTTTGAATTATTTAAAGAGGGCGATGTTGAAAAAGCAATTGATGGTTTAACTAAAATAATTGATAAACTTAACTAGTATAAAGAAAAATATAAAGATAGCGGAAAAGATTTAACTGGTGTTGGAAATAGTATTGAGCAATTAAAACAAATGCGTTCTCTTATGCTTGCGGCTCAATCTGAATCTGCAAGTAAGATTTAGGAAATTAATAATTTAAGTACAGAAGCAGCAACTAAATTAGCGGCATCATAGAGTTAGGTAACGAATGAATTTAACAAAAGTGCGGTCGCATTACATAATTATTAGCAAGGTGCTGTACAAGCCGGTTAGGGCGTTGCTGATTTAACTGCGCGTCAGCAACAATTTGTTAGTGAAGTTGACCAAGTTAAATCTCGTATTCAATATTTCTTTGGTCTTGCAAACTCAATTAATTTAGTTAAGCGCGCAGTTCGTGGTGCTGTTGATACAATTAAAGAACTTGATAAAGCGATGACTGAGACGGCAGTTGTGACTGATTATACTGTTAAAGACATGTGGTCACAATTACCAGAATATACAAAACGCGCGAATCAACTTGGCGTTACAACTAAAGAGGCATATGAGTCTGCAACGCTTTATTTCCAGCAAGGGTTAAATGCTGATTAGGCGGCTGCCTTATCAACTGAAACATTAAAGATGGCGCGTATTGCTGGTCTTGATGCGGCTGAAGCAACAGACCGTATGACGAACGCTCTTCGTGGCTTTAACATGGCGCTTGATGAGTAGAGTGCACAACGCGTTGATGATGTTTATTCACAACTTGCTGCGCATACTGCGTCTAACGTTGATGAAATTTCGACTGCTATGACAAAGGTCGCGTCTCTTGCCCATAATGCAAATATGGAGTTTGAGACAACTGCGGCTTTCTTAGCACAAATTATTGAGACGACCCGTGAATCTGCGGAAACTGCTGGTACTGCTTTAAAGACAGTTGTTGCTCGTTTTTCTGAGGTTAAAAAACTTGTTGATGAAGGAACCTTAAAAGGAACCGATGAAGAAGGTTAGGCAATTGATGTTAACAAAGTCGGTGCTGCACTTCGTACTGCGGGTATTGATTTAAATAAATATTTTCTTGGTGAAGTTGGACTTGATGATATATTTATTGAGTTAGCTTCTAAATGGGATAGTTTGACCGCTATATAGCAAAGATATATTGCTACATAGGCCGCTGGCTCTCGTTAGCAATCTCGTTTTATTGCTTTAATGCAAGACTATGCTCGTACTCAAGAATTAGTTGGTATGGCATATGATGCAGAAGGGGCAAGTGAAAAACAATTTGAAAAAACGCAAGATTCTTTATAGAGTAAGTTAGCTCGTTTAAAGAATGCGTGGAATGAATTTTTAATGGGCATCACTAATAGTGGAGTTGTTAAAGGGGTAGTTGATGCTCTAACTTTAGTTTTAAATATTATTAATAAGATAACTGGCGCTTTAGGTGATGGCGCAGGTAGTGTTCTTAAATTTGGCACGGCAATGGCCGCTTTAGGTGGCGCTCGTTCATTTTTTGCGGGAGGCGGACTCGGCGCTCGAGCTATTGGCGGATTAATTAGTAACGGTCTGATTGGTAATAAAATTAGGGCCTCTCTTGGTCTTGGAGAATTTGTTACTGATGAATCTGGTAATCAAAGTTATCAACGTTATTCAAGAGATTAGATAAAAGGAAATCAAAATACATTTTTTGGCGCTGGTGGTACTTTAAGCAGTTGGGGGAAAAATCTTTAGGAATTTAAGAACGCAAAAGCTTCAAGATTTTATACTGGCGGTTAGTCAAGAGAGGCAAAGAATCTTTTTGATGCATTAGGAAATAGATTTATTAATGCAAAAGATGGAAAAGGAATTGGCGCAAAATTATCGGGTCTTCTTGGTGGGGCATCTGGTGCTACAACTCTTGCAGTTGCTATTGGTGGAATAACAGTTGCAGCAACTGCTGCGGCTGCTGCGATTAAAGCAATTTATGATGCTTCGCCTGCTGGTCAACTTAAAAATGCTCAAAAACTTGCTGATGCCATGTCTGATGTTGCTAAAAGTACTTAGCATTAGGCTGAAAATTATAAATAGGCTAAGGAGCAAATTAAAGAGTATAATGCTGCTGTTGATTAGGCGACAACAGTATCTGATAGAAATAAAGCTGTTCAAAATAGAAATGAATATATTGAATCATTACTTAAAGAAAATGCTGACTATGCAGAGTATTTAACCACAACGTTTAAAGATGGAGAAATAGTTTTAACTTTAGATGAAGATGCGTTAGCTACTGCTGCAAATAAAGCGGCTGAGGCGGCGGTAAAAGCAGCCGCTGGAACAACATTTGCACAAGCTACAGTAGCAGGTCGTTAGGCTAATGTTTATGAAGCGCAAATGCGTGGAGTAGATTTAAATAATCGGACCCTTATGGGTTATAATGATTATGGTGAATTAGTCTAGCGTGAAATGACAAAATAGGAGTACGCTAAATATTCATAGCTAGCTTCAGATATTGTTGCTGAAAATACAAAAATGCAACAATATGCAAAAAATGCTTATGCTCAATTAATTGATGCTGATAAACTTGGTGATGATTTAGCTGATGAATTGGCTTCAGCTATGGCACAAAGTTTTGATGAAACGAATTTAGAAACTGCCAATTGGTCCTTCTTAAGAAGTAGAGGGTATTGGGCTAATCAGTATTAGAGTTTATATGGTACTGAAGCAGATGTTAATATGCAAACTGCTGATATTGCAAGAGCGGTTAAGTAGGCAGAGCAAACTTAGAAGCAAAGTGATAATGTATCTAAATTAGAAGATTTATTAACTGGTGAAAATAGCGCACTATATTAGTCATTATTAGATGCATATACTGGTGCAGCTTCTATGGATAACATAAAAGCTACCACTGCAAATGAAATTTTTGCGGAAATGGGCTTTAATACAAAGCTTCCGACCTTTACTAATGATTTAATTGCAATAACTGATGCTTTAGGTATATCTATATCTGAGTTCAAACAAACCGTAGAAAAATAGGCAGATTAGAATAAAAAAGTTGCAAAATAGAATAAATCAAATATATATTAGCAAGCATTAAAGAATGGATTAAATATTGATGCTGAATTTGCTAAATAGGTTTAGGGATTAAGTCCTAAAATGGCATCAATTATATCTAATGTAGTTTCATAGGCTACAGAGTTATTATCTTCAGAAGGAATGAAAGATTTAATACCAGAGCTTATTTCTATGGATGAAGAAAGCTTGGGTAAATTTTAGAATTTCTTTACTAATTTTAATTTAGATGATCCGATTAATGCTTTTAAACAATTAAAATAGGCTCAAGAAGACGCATTAACTTTACCAGATGATAATTTCGGTAATGCTTACCGTTTAATATTAAGTGATATCGTTAAAACCAATAAGGCCATTTTTGATACTGGAAATTTAGTTCAAACTTTTTTAACTTCGGCTTCTTATGATGGATTAACCGATAGCATTGAAGGATTTTTAAAAGAAAATAAAAAATTAACGGCTGCAAATATTGAAGAACTTGCTGAAAGTTGTTCTGAACTACAAGTTTTATTAAAAGATACCACCGTTACTGCTTAGGGCTTGGCGGCGGCGTTTACTGCATTTGAAGGTGCAAATTTACCAATTGATGCTCTTACCTCTTCGTTATTAGCTGCATTAAGTGCTGGGGAAGACTTTGATACTTTATTAGATAAAGTATCATAGTGGATAAAAGACTTTAACGAAGGCACTGATATGAAAGAAGGCACTGAACATATAAGTGAGGTGCTAGAAAAAGCTACTGATTATATATATAATTGGGAATTTGGAAACCAACCACTTGAAAATATTTATGATCATATATTTGGCGAAGGGAAATATTCCGAATATATGGATAAATATTGGGGCAATCTTGGTATTGATGAAATTGAATAGAAACTTCAAGGCGATATTGATAGAGTTAAATCATATGCTGAACACGAAGGCCGCGGAGCGTTAGATGCTTTATTAGGCATGGGCGCAAAGGGTTTTGGTAAATAGGGCGATGTTTATACTTGGGATCTAAGTTAGTATGATAGCGCTAGTCAAGCAATTCAAGATGTAGCTAATCATTTGGGTATAGCTGAAGATGCCGCACGCGCATTCATTGAAGCTTGGGGTTCCCATATGTACAATTTACGTACTGAATGGGACAATTTAAATTTTAAAGATTAGATTAAAGCTTTTTCAGACTCTTTAGGCGAAAATGCGATTATTACTTAGCAAGAATTAGACGCTTTAGCGTAGAAAGCTGGTAAGGATGCTAACGAAGTTCTTAAAGCCATAAATGATGTTCGTAGTGCTGCAAATGAGCCTATTGTTGTTGTGGTTGATTGGCAGAATAAAGATGGCTAGGCGTTATCTGGAGAAGAATTAATTAATAAGTTTAATGAATAGATTGGTGCATTAAAAGAGATTCCGTTAGAATTTAAAGGGTTATCTCCTTTCCCATCAACTACAATTGGAACTAAAACTGTTGTAGATTATTCAAATTTCTTAAATGAAGGTAATTTTTTAAACGGAGATAATATAGACTTTTCTAGTTTAACCGATCATTTAGTTAATTCTTTGAAGCTATCCGACTCTTAGGCTAAAGAGATTGCCAATAATATTGCTAATTAGACAGGAAAGAATTTAAGTTAGGAAATAGAAATTCCAGTTAAAGCCGAAGATGGATCAATTGATATTATAACCGAAACTGTTTCTGAAAGTACTGCAGAAGGTTTATAGAAAGCAATTGAAGCAAAAAATTTAGAAGCAGAATATTAGTTATTAGCTAACACACTAGTTGATTCTTTTTCTTCTGGTTTGGCAGATACTGCGGAATCTACTTCACAAGCTTTAGGAAATGCAGCCACTTCCGGTGCTAATTTGGCTAGTTCTGCAGAAAGCGCTGCAGGATCTTTAAGCGAAGCTGCATCTTCTGCTGAATCAATTTAGGGCGCACTTGATTAGGCCAGTAGTTCAATGCAATCTTTTGAAAATTCTGTTGGGGAAGCTTTTGGCCAAGCTGCTGATGGAGCCAAGAACCTTGATTAGGCAGTAGAAGATGTTCCAAAAGATCTTGATATTACGGCAACTTATACAGAGGTAAATCGCCCTGCTGAAATTCCAGATTAGACAGTTACTATAAATTATGTAGAGACAAATAGGCCTGGTAAACTAGCGACAGGAGGTTTAGTTGGATCATATGCAAAAGGTTCGGAGAATTTCCATGTAAAACCTGGCACTGCACTTACTGGTGAAGAAGGCCCTGAGATTATTTGGAATAAAAATGAGGGTTATGCATATGTAACTGGTTCAGATGGTCCGGAATTTTAGGATTTAAAACCTGGTGATAGAGTATTTAATGCTTCTGAAACCAAAAAAATCTTGCGTAATTCAATGGCGCAAGGTGGAAAAGTTGACTCATTTGCAACTGGTGGATGGAAAGATGGTGGCTCAAATTCTTCTAACGGTGGTGGAAAAGGCAAAGACAAAACTTCCGCCGAGTGGAAAAACGAACTCGATTGGCTCTACAACCTCATGGAGGACATCGTCGAACTTGAGCGCGATCAAAAGGAGCTTGAGGAAGAATACGAAGATATCCTCACCGATCAGACCAAAAACAGTAAAGACCTTTATAATCTCCTCATTCAACGTCTTGGTAATTTAAATGTTCAACTCAATCGTCAGACATTCGCACTTACTAAGCGCGAGCAAGAGATGCGCGAGTTTATGGATACGACCAATGACCAAGACAAATATCTCTGGTACAACTGGTCAGACCGCACAATTGAAATTGATTGGGACGCAATTGATAAAATTGTTGATGGCGATGTCTATAAACACGTTAAAGACCTTATCAGCGAAGCAGAAGAAATTCAAGGTAAGATGGATGACGCCGAAGATGCGATTCAAGATATTGAAAATCAAATTCAAGAACTTGAAAATATTTGGCGCGATACTTATGTTGATTTTGAAAAGCGCGTTCTTGATGCCTTGGTACAATCGTATCAAGATGTAATTGATAATTATAGTGAATTAAATGACACTTTAAATAATACTAATGATGAGATATTAAGTGCTATTTAGAAAGAGATTGACCTTGAGCGCCAAATCCGTGATAATACAGAGACAGAAGAGGATATAAGTGATAAAGAGGCGCGGCTGGCATATTTACAGCGCGATACTACTGGCGCGAATGCTCAAGAGATTTTGTCGTTGTAGAAAGAACTTGATGAGAATCGTCAAGATTATGAAGACTCGTTAGTTGACCAAGCAATTGAAAGATTGCAAGAAAGCAATGATGAGGCTGCAAAACAAAGAGAACGTCAAATTGAGATTATGCAGGCTCAATTGGATTATCAGAAAGAAAATGGTGAATTCAATGAGCGTGTATATGAATTGATGTCAAGTGCGCTGAGTCCGGATGGGACACTGTTGACAGATTCTGATTTGTATTTGCTGTTGTCAAAGCAAGAGAACTGGGCGGCATTGAGTGATGTTAATAAGTCAATTTGGGAAGAGGAATTAAATAGTACATTTAAAGAAGTCGGCGCATTTTTACTGAAACAGTATGCTGATTGGAATGGCGAGTTTTATACTTAGGTCGCTGAGTCGATCAATGCGATGAATAAGAAGTATAAAATAAATGTTGGTAGTTATAGCCAAGCTAAAGCTGGTGGATCTAGTGATTCTGGATCTGGCGGCGGTGGAGGCGGTGGAAATACTTCTAAAGGCTCAGGTGGTGGTGGTAAAAAAGGTAACGGTAAAACCTCTTCAGGAGTAGTCGCATCTATAGCCGCAGGACTTGTTGCTGGAGTTAATGCCGCCGTGACCAATAAAATTACCGCAGCAGTAACTGCGGGAGCCGCTGCGGGAGTTGCTGCGGGAGTCGCAAAGGCAACATCAAGCACTGTAAAAAAACCAGTGACAAGTGGTAGTGGAGGCTGTTTTGCCCCCGGTACCAAAATATTAATGGGTGATAATAAAATTAAAAATATTGAAGATGTTTAGATTAATGATATAATTATGGCTTATGATGAAACAACTAATAATTTTGTTCCTAAAAGAGTTACAGAATCTTATCCTCATTACAATACCCCTCGAATGGTTAAAATAACTTTCGATAATAATACTAATATCGAATTGACTCCGGGACATCCACTTTACTCTACTAAAGGTTGGAAATCTTTAGATATTGAAAATTCTTTATTAGAGCATACAACTATAGCCTCTTTATTAAAAATTGGTGATATAATAATTAATATAAATGGTAGTGCTATAGTAACAAATATAGAATATTTAAATATTGGCTATAATTATACTAGCTATAACCTTGAAGTAGAAGATTGCCATACATTTTTAGCAAATGGTTTTGTCGCCCACAATGCTTCAAGACTATCAAAACGTACTTATGCTTATGCCACCGGTGGCCTCAATACCAGAACCGGTCCCGCATGGCTCGATGGTACCCCATCCGAACCCGAATATGTTCTTAATGCACGGTAGACGCAAGCCTTCTTAAAGCTTGCAGATGTGCTTCCAGCAGCGATGAATGGCAGCGCGCCGATTAACAACAGCTATGGCGGTGACATTTACTTAAATCTCGATATGCATGTAGACGAAATAGCCAATGACTATGACGTCGACCGCATTGCAAACCGCGTCAAAGACATTCTTTATGACGCATCGAGCTACCGTAATGTTAATACTCTTAACTTCATACGATAAATGGTAGATAGGATATAGAGGGGAGGCTTCCCTCCCCTCTATAAAGAGGAGGAAATAAAATGAGTGTTTATTCAGGAGATTTTTTAGGCTTCACTCTTGGTGAGGTTCATTCTTCACAATTAAATATAACGAGGGTAAGTTCAGGCGATAGATATGAAGATATTCTTCTTCCACAATTTAACGACTCTACGCTTGAAGTACCTGGCGGCGATGGCACGTATTATTTAGATACGTTTTATACACAAAAACCATTTACTCTTAACTTTGCGTATGATGATTTAAGAGATGAAGATTTGCGCGCGCTTCGTTAGCTATTTGGTTTTAAAGGTATAAAGCCATTAATCTTTGATGAGTTCCCATATAAAAAATATATGGTAAAAACCATGGCACCGCCGCAGTTTAAATATATTGGTTTTGACTTTTAGGATACGCGCCTTTTTAAAGGCGAGGGGCAAGTGCAATTAATAGCATATTATCCATATGCTTTAGCAACTTTCTCTCCGTCTGTGAACAACTCAACTCATGGATCAGTTAACAATGTTGGTGACCTTCCCGCGCAGTTGAAAATTTATTTTAGTGCAGATAATTTACCTGTTTTAATTTCTTTAAGAGATTTAAATGATAATGAATTAGGCCGCTTAACCTTTAAGCCTTTCTCTTTGGGCGAGAAAGATAGCTATTTAGTTATTGACTCTAAAACCCATTTAGTTGAAGGCCTTGATGAGAATTTTAACAAAACTGGTGTTTTGTATAATAAATATATAGATACTGGCGATTTCTTTGATGCGCCGGTTGGTAGAAGTAAATTTGTTTCTACTACCACTTTTTACAAAATGTAGTACACTCCACTGTACTACTAAGGAGGGCGCATGGATAAGTATGAAATAAGTTTATGGGAAGACTTTCCAACCACTTGGGAAGATCCCGAAACTGGTGAGATAAAGAATTATTTAGGAGAGCGAAAAATTGCAGTCATTGGTTCGGATACGATGGAAGCACAGGCGCGCGCCATCGAACCGAACTTGGTTGAAGAGATAAATGGTTCTAATACTTTTACTTTTAAAATGTATTATAACTATCTTGACAATCAAACTGGCGAGAAGTATGCTAATCCCTTTGGGCAGTATCTTGTTAATGAAAGAAAAGTAAAAGTCTTTTGGAAAGATAAGTGGTATGACTTTGTAATTAAAAAGTGCCAAGAGGATAGTTCAAAAAAGAGTGTAACTTATACTTGTAAAGACTTGTTTATTAATGAATTGAGTAAATAGGGCTACTCACTTGAATTTGCAACTGAACTATAGAATAATATTGGCACCGCCGCAGAACTAGCGGAAAAGGTGCTAGAGGGTTCTACTTGGCAATATGACCATGATGCATCGACTAAAATTATATAGAAGACCGAAGGGCCTGTTTATGAAGTAAGCGCGGCCGCGTCGTTTAATGCGATGAAGCAAAATCCAGATAAACCGATTGAGATTGCGGTCGGCGATAAGATTTTAGTTTATTATGACTCTTTAGTCAATTTGCTTAACATAGAGGAAGCAACAGAAGCTAATATATAGTTCTTATATAGTGCAGATGGTTATTAGACCGATGTTAATGATATGCTCGTTATTAATGGAGATTGTTGTGAAATTACTGCAACATTCTCTAAAGAGAATAACTATTTAATCGCGTCTTTAGATGATGTGATTTTCTCTATTGATTTAAGCGCAGGCGTGTCAAATCGCTATACTGCTAATCGGTTAGTAAAGAGTTAGAAAACTGAATATGATCCAGTATTAGATAGATATGTTTTAGTTTGCAAAGACGAGAATAATAAGAAGATTTATGAGATTGCCACTACTGAATATACCAATCCTTTAGCTATAATCAATTTAATTGCCAACCCATGTGAATTTACTGGGACTTCGGGTTGGATTGGATAGGTAGATCAGTTTGGTATTTTTCCGAAGTTTGGACCAGATACAGAAATAGCCACTTATAAAGCTAAATCTTATTTAAAAATTAAAAGTGGTTGGACTTATAACAGTGGTTTGTAGGGTAATATATCTTACTTTACTCCGAATGATTCAGAAAAGCGACTGGGCGCGATCGGCGGCGTGCAGGCCGGTGAAAAATTCATTTTCCGCGCGAAGGTTAAAAACGATTCTGAAAATGCACCTAACGTATTTCCAACAGAAGATAATTTAATTAGCTTTTAGATTTGTAAATATGATAATGAATATCAGCGCGCGGGTGATTCAATTCTTACACAAGGTGAGCAAAGAATCGTAGGTGAAGGAGAAGATCAGTGGGTTGAATATGATCTTACTGCAAATATTGCTGTATCTGCAAATGAGCTGAACGATTACGGTATTTTTATTTAGCTGCATCAAGATTTATGGTTTGAGAATGTTTAGTTCTTTAAATATGCTGAAGGCATAACTTCCTATGATGAAGATGCTGAAGTACATCGCATGAATCCTGGTGAAGTAAATCTTCAATCTATTGTTAAACCAGTATATAAATATTATGATCCAAGTATTGAGGTAACTGATGCAAAAGATTTAACATATCTTTATGTTGGCGAAACTGAATGTGAAGACTATACGCCAGAATATAATGATTATGAAAAGATAGGCACGATTACCGAAAGTGAATCTAATCGCTTTAATATTCTTCAATCTATCGCTGAAACATTTTAGGCCTGGGTTAGATTTAGGATCGACCATGAATATGATGGTTCCATTAAGATTGTAGATGGTATGCCATGTAAATATGTTTACTTTGTTGAAGAGCTTGAGAGAGATAATGGGTTATCTTTTGAATATGGTATAGATTTAAAGACCATCACGCGTTCTATTGATAGCGATAAATTAGCAACAAAGATTATTGTTAATCCGAATAATAATGAATTTGCCGATAATGGTTTTTGTTCTATCGCGCGCAGTAGCGAAAACTATTCAAAAGAAAATTTTATTCTGAATTTAGATTACTTTATTTAGCAGAATCTGCTTGATGGAGAGGAGTTAAATAAAGATTTATATAGTACTGATGATAATTATATTGGATATTATTATTATTTACATCAGTATAATGAAGAGTATGATAATTTAACTGATGAATTACTTGTTAAATCACTTGATTTATTGAGACAGACCAGTTAGAAAAAGGTATACGAGCAATATCTACTGGCCGCGAATCAACAAATAGAAAATATACAAGCGGATTTAATTAGTCTCGCGGGCGTTGAGTCTTGGGAAGAGGTAGACGCATATGCGAAATCTCATACTAATAACGAAAAGGTTCAATCTTTATTAAATGCTTATGCACAAACCTTGAGCCAAATTGAGCAATATAATTCAAGTCTATCTGCAATTACAACATCAATAAATGATTTAACCACTCATATTGAATCTATTGATGCAAGGCAAAAAGAATTAACTGATTTGACCAAAGAAAAACACAAATAGTTTAATGATAAGTATACCAACTATTTGATGGAAGGTACTTGGCAAGATGATGAATATGTTGATGATAATAAGTATTATTTAGATGCATTAAAGGTTGCATATACATCGAGCCGGCCGCAACTATCGTATGACATTAATGTATTGCGGTTGACATATGTTGAAGAGTATTCTTCTAAAGTGTTTGAATTGGGAGATATTTGTTACATACAAGATAGAGAGTTCTTTGGCTACTTGCCCGATAAAATTACTCCATATAAAGAAAAAATTCTGGT
>Ga0326511_10003739_pt1 | contig 12224 bp, 6 predicted proteins | sample 0_2496_0518_D_FD_203701 | JGI IMG/M metagenome (GOLD analysis project Ga0326511, IMG submission 203701) | Bovine rumen microbial communities from UC Davis, California, United States - 0_2496_0518 | ecosystem: Host-associated > Mammals > Digestive system > Stomach > Rumen | place: USA: California...
GGTGGCGATACCCCCACACCTGAGCCCGTGGGCGATACGAAGACGGCTTTGCTGGCATGGGGCAACATGGTGGCAAAGAGCTATGACAACAGTGGCGTGAACAACATGATGGAGGGTGCTGCCAACGACGAGGCGCAGGGCTTCTCACTGGTCTGCACGGGTAATCTGGCCAAGGCATACAGCTCTGCCGGAACACCCAAACTGAAGATTCCCTATAAGGATGAGGTGCTCGATCGTACAGCTATCAAACTCTCTAATGGTGCTCAGAACACAGTGTTCATGCCCCAGGGGGCCAAGGCCACAAAGGTCACCTTCTACAGCATCACCGGCACCAACAGCTCCAACCGCACCAGCTGGTGGCGCGAGGTGGCAGGCCAGGAGTACACCGAGGACACCGCTCCCGCCACCATCGACCTCGATGCCCCGCGCGACAACCCCAATGCCATTACCTACGTGCTGGAGAGCGTGCCCGACAAGTTCACCTTCACCAACACCGGCGAACAGCAGTGTGTCATTCTCTACATCGAGTATCACTTCGGTGGCTCCACAGGCATTGAGAGCGTCAGCGCGGCCGTGTCCGTTCCTGTCCGCACGTCTTATTTCACCCTTTCCGGCGAACAGGTGTCAGCCCCTGCCCGTGGCCTCTATATCGTCCGCACCACGTTGCCCGACGGAAGAACCGAGTCACGGAAAGTAGTGTTCTGACAACTTCAACCACAAAAAAGAAAACCTAAAAGTGGAAAGTGGAAAGTGGAAATCTTCGCCTTTACGCAGTTTTATGCGGGTTTCCGAAGATTTCACACCAAAAAGACACCCCCGGTATACCTGAAAGTATTACCGGGGGTGTCTTCATTTGCTTAGAAGCCCGAAAGGCTGACCATTGCTAGAACAGCGGCCCACGCCCCATACAGGAGGTAGCTGTAAGCGTCGTAGCTATCGCCGTGAGCACCGTAATCACGATGTCGATAATCTTTTTCCAAGTATTTTTGTTCATAAGAATTAGAAGACCCCCTCCATCCCCCCCCCTGAAGGGAAAAGACCCCCTCCATGCTCCCCCTAAAGGGGGAGGGTTTGAAGTTGGTAGGGCTAGGAATTAGAAATTAGAAATTAAGAATAGAAGTTGAAAGGAGTTAGAAGTTAAGTAACCACCCCTCCCCTACAGGGGAGGCAGGGGAGGGGTCTGCTCCTTACGGCCTCTCCTCCACTGGGTCGGTGTTGGTGTTGCCGTCGCCACCAGTGTTGTCGCCGCCCGTGTTGTCGCCAGTGCCGCTGTTGCTGCCGCTGTTGCTGGCCTGGCCCTGCTGCTCCAGCTGCTCAATGCCCATGCGCATAGCCCTGCGGGTGAGCACGGGGCCCACGTACTTCGAGTCGTGGCTGCGCTCAGGGGTGAAGCCCAGCACGAAGTCGGTGTCGGCATAGTTCAGGTCTTCGGCCTTGATCACGCCCGTGCCCTTGGCGCGCAGGTAGAACGTGTCTATGCCGTTGAGCTTCACCTTGTGGCTCTCCAGCAGGAGCTCCTGAATGCACTGGGTGAACTTCTTCACCACGCCCGTCACCACGTCGGCGGTGTAGATGGAACCGTGGCTCTGAATGTGCTCACACAGCTCGTCGGTGTCAATCGTGCCCAGGTTCACCACCTTGGGAAACCACTTGCCGTAGCAGGTATGGTTGCGGCTACGGTTCTGTTTCTTCTTGAGAATAACTGCCATAATCTTTTTCTGTTTGAATAGTTGATAATAAGTTGATAAACACTCTCTAAGTCCTGCAGGAACTTCATTGCAAAGTTACTCAAAAAGCCGCACGCCCGCAAGCGCGTATACATATTTTAACACTGAAACGCCACCTTTCTTCTCCCCACCACTTTTTTTAATTGTGCTTAACGCGCGCGTGATGAAGGCTGCGCCGCGTGTAAGCGTGCTTACGTCAATTTTTATGTGTACCTTTGCCCCTACACTGAACCCCCGTGTTTCTGCGGCAAGTGCTGTTTTCCGTTTTCCGTTTTCCGCTTTCCGCATGAACCAAAAACGGGGTAAAATATTATAATAATATATTATTATAATAATATATTATTATAAAACACTTTTCCCTGAAAACGGGGGATTGGAAAAGCTAAAAACGGAAAGCGGAAAACGGAAAACGGAAAGTGCACGGCTAGGCAAGAAGAAAAAAAACACCCACCCCTGACAGACGGAGGCCCCCCGTGGCTGAAAGGGGAATATTAACTTTTTTAAAACAAACAAAGCGATTATGGAGATTATTGACACCTGGGGTGTCTTTTTAGTGTCGAATCTTCGGAAACCCGCATAAAACTGCGGAAAGACGGAGATTTCCGCTTTCCGTTTTCCACTTTTAGGTTTTCTTTTGTTGCATTTCTGTCATGCCCTTTAAAAAAAAGTTGCAGGTTTTCAACGCCATTAGCGGAATTCTTTGTAACTTTGCAGCCGAAAACGAATTACTAATCAATAAAAACTAATCAATGAAATCAAGAATCTACGCTTTGATGGCGCTGCTGCTCATGTTATGCACGTTGGCAGGCAGTGCGAAAAAAGTACACACACTGGGCGACTCTACGATGGCACCCTACGACGAGAATGCTACACAGACCAGGGGATGGGGCATGTACTTCGGAAACTTCCTTACCAACGGTTGGACGAGCATGAACTACGCCCGGGGTGGTCGTGACTCGCGTGGCGGCTACAATGAACTATGGCAGAACGCGAAGAACAATGTGCAGGCGGGCGACTATGTGCTCATACAGTTTGCCCACAACGATGGCAAGTACAACGGTGTGGACAACCTGGAGTTGCAGGCCTACTACACCGCCAAGGGTGATGCCACAAATGCGGCTGCCGTGAAGAGTGACGGACGCGGTACCACGCCTTCTACTACCTACAAAGAGTGCCTGAAGCAGATTGTTGATGCTGTCAAGGCGAAAGGTGCCACGCCTGTGCTCGTGTCGGCCGTGTGCCGTTGCTATTTCGGCAGCGACAACAAGATTACGCGTCCCGGCCGTCATGACCTGGGTGATAAATATGATGCCATTGTGAATGGGGTACTGAAGACCGGTCAGAAGATTGCCGCTACCGACCACACCATGGACTACAGCTATCAGATGCAGCAGCTGGCCACGGAACTCGACGTGGCCTTCATCGACATGACCTCGGCCACGAAGTCGCTCTACGAGAGCTACGGCACGTACGACAAGTGCTATGCAGCCCTCTTCGACAAAGGCGGCGAGAAGGACAACACCCACTACAACCTGACGGGTGCGCTGACGGCTGCCCGCCTGTGTGCCCAGCTCATGAAGGAGAAGGGCATCCTTGCCGATGACATTGTCATCCCCACCGAGCTCTCCATCTCGCCTGCTACCGTAGATCTGGGCGAGGGCTATTTGGGCAAGACGGCCATGAAGGAACTCACGCTCAGCGGACTGGGCTTGGAGCCTGCCGCAGGCAAGGTCACGGTGACAGCCACCGAGGGCATCATGCTCTCCACTGACAAGCAGAACTGGCAGAACGCGCTGGAGGTGAGCTACCAGAACGGTTCGCTCATCAAGACCTTCTATGCCCGCGTGTCGCTCGCTGCCGTTGGACGGTTCAACGGAACTATTACTGCTACGCAGGGCAGCAAGAGCATTGAGGTGCCCCTTACCATCAACGTCATTGAACTGGGCGGCGGTGAACCCTTCAGTGTTGCCTGGACGCTGAACAATACCGACAAGCAAAAGGCTACCGTAACGGGTAATGTCATTGCCGCTGACGTGAAATATGAGGGTCTTGAGACCTATGGATATGTCAACGGCTACGGTGCCCTGATTGCCCCCACAGGCAGCACGGGCGCATGGCCATCAGCAGGCATCGACGACGCGCCGGGCCAGTATGTGCAGTTTGCCGTGACAGCCCCTGAAGGAAAAAAGCTCGACATCAACAGTCTCAGCATGAAGATCAAGGCGCAGGGTGGGGGTGCGCTGCAGTGCCATGCCTACTATTCCACCGACGGCTTTGTCAGTCGCAAGACCATCTTCTCTTCTGCTGTGCTCACCAGCACGTGGAACGACATTACTTCTGACGATGTAATCAAGGTGGACGAGGGCGACCAACTGCTCATCCGTGTCTATCCCTGGTCGCAGAACGTGGACAACGGCCGCTGGATCTGCATCTCCGACGTGGCGGTCAGCGGTCAGGTGAAGGATGCCGCAGGCGTGAACGTCACGGGTTCGATCATCTATCCGCTCGACAAAGGCGGAATGAACCAGGGCGACGACGTGACGTTCGACCCTGAGGCGCTGAGCGCAGGCTTTGCTGGCAAGAAGTGGAGTGCAGGCTCAGCGCTGACTGTCGACGGTACCATCCAGTATGTGGGAAAGAACAACGAGAAGACCGTTCAGACGAAGATATATAATGACACTGGTGCCAGTTTCAGTGCCAGTCGTGGAGCCGACAACGCACTGACGTTGACGCTGACCCCTGAGGACGGCTTTACATTCGTTCCCTCGAAGGTCAGCTTCAAGGCGGCCCGCTACGGCACCGACGGTGGCAATATCAGTGCTACTGCCAAGGCTGGTGCCGACGAGGTGGTGCTGGTAGACAATGCAGGTGTGAACCGTGGGAGCAGGGAACTTGACATCGCCTCCTTCAGCGAGGCAGTAGACGGTATCACGGCCACTGCCGACAAGCCGCTGGAACTGAGTTTTTTCTTCCTTAACCTGGGCAAGACCAAGACGATGGGACTCAGTGACATTGTCATTGAAGGCCAGCTCGTTGGTGCTGCTGCCCAGGCGACAAAGATTACCGTCGTATCTGCAATGCCCAGTGGCAGACAGCAAATGACAAACCGTATCTACGACTTGCAGGGTCGCCGGATGGGGTCTTCAAACCAGAAGAAGGGACTCTATGTCATTGACGGACGTGTGGTTCTTGTAAAGTGATAAAAAACAGTTTGTAAAGTAACTAAAAACGAAACGAATCGATGAAGTCAAGAAACTATGTTTTGACAGCATTGCCACACGCTGTTGTGGCAGTCGTGCTCATTGTGCTTTGCCACTCGTCGCTCTTTGCCCAGCGGCTGCAGCAGCCATTAGACCGTGGCGTGGTGGCCGTCTATCGTTCTGGCGGTCGCAGTGTTACCTCATCGGGTGGCACGGGCTATCTCATCTCCTGGCGCAAGCTGGCGCAGGAGCCTGAGGGAACCACTTATAATCTGTACAGGCGCGCAAAGGGCGCGACGCAGTTCACGAAGATGAACACCACACCGCTGCGGGTGACCAACTATAAGCCCGCGTCGCTGACGGACAACACGGAGTATGCCGTGACGGCTGTCAGTCCCGACGGCGTGGAGGGCGACATGAGCAAGCCTTTCCTCTACAAGACCCAGCCTTGGCCCAACGTGTGGCTGAACATTGACTTCGACGACCAGGTGATTCGCCGCAACGACTACCGCACGAAGTTCTGCTGGCCCATGGATACCGACGGTGACGGAGAGTATGATGCCGTGGTGGTCGACCGCCTCTATGCCGGTGCTGCTGCCGACGAGGAGGGTGGCGACAACACGGCGACCACGTCGCACAAGCTTCAAGCCTACCGCTTCACGGGCGAACTGCTGTGGACGGTGGACATGGGACCGAACGTGAACATCTGTTCGGGACAGAACGACATGGTGCTGGCCTACGACATTGACTGTGACGGACGTTGCGAAGTGATTATGCGCAGCTCCGACGGTACCCGCTTCTGGAACAAGGAGGCTGGCACGTGGGGCACCTACGTGGGCGGCAGCACCACCCCTGACACCGACGGCGACGGCACGACCGACTACCGCCAGCAGACGCAGCGCAATCCGCCCATGTATATCAGCATCGTCGACGGTCTGACGGGCGAGGAGAAAACGTTTGCCGAGGCCGACTATGCTTCGCTTACCGACGGCACCGATGCCTACGGGCGCGACAATCGCAGCAGCTACAAGAGCTTTGGCTACGGAGCTATGGAGGGCCATTTTGGCATAGCCTATCTCGACGGCATCCATCCCTCGCTCGTGATGGAGTGTGCCGACCGAGAAAGCGGCGGTCTGCACCATGTCTATGTGCTGTCGTGGGATTTCGACTGGAGCACTGCCACTGCCCAGAACTGGCACCACAGCCACACGTGGAGTGCCAACGACAAGCGGCCCCTTTGTGCCGAGTTCCACCAGATTCGCATCCTCGACGGTGACGGCGACGGATGTGACGAACTGTGGACGGGCAGCTACGGCGTGAACCCCGCCCAACAGCGCTTCGTGTCGACGGGCCTTGCCCATGGCGACCGCTTCATCATCAGCGACATTGATCCCGACCGCCCCGGACTGGAGGGCTTCTCTATACAGCAAAGTGCGCTGCTGGGCCAGTGCCTTTTCGATGCCCGCACAGCGGAGCATGTCAAGGAGTGGTATCTGCCTTCTCTCTACGACGTGGGCCGTGGTGCCTGTCTCGACATGGACGCTACGCACAAGGGCTACGAGATACTGAGCTATGCCGACGAATATGTCTACGACTGCAAGGGTGAGAAGACTGGGCAGACCCGCACGGGATCAATGTTTGAGGGCTGCTGGTGGGACGGCACGCTGCAGCGCGAGTGGATCAACTCGCCCGGCGGTTCGGGCTGGGGCACCAACATGATGGTGTCGAAGGTGCTGGGCGACCGCCTGGCCGAGTTCTCGCAGGAGAGCAGCTGGGCCACTCATGGCGCCACAGGCACACGCCCTGCCTTCATGGGCGACATCATGGGCGACTGGCGCGAGGAAATCATCTTGGCCAAGCAGAACGACGAGGGCAGCACGGGCCTGGTGGGCTACACCACGGCCATGCCCACCGACTACAGCATCTACTGCCTGCAGCAAGACCCGCACTACCGCTTGGACTGTACCACACGTGGCTACTACCAGCATCCCAACACGGGGTTCTATCTGGGCGGCGAGATGCCCATGCCGCCGCTGCCTCCTGTGATTGAGACCGACCTGAGATGGAAGCATGGTTCAGCCTGGTCAGTGATGAAGGGGCAGGAACTTAGCGACGGCTTCACCTCCTTCGACATGGCGACTGCCGAGCCTTACGCCGACGGCAAGAGCATCCTCTTCGACGTGTCTGGCGACAATAGTTCCACAATCTGGGTCGAAAAGCCCATAAAGGCCCCGGTTGTCTATCTGATGAACCCGCGTGGCCACGACTATGAGATCATGGCCAAGGATTATCATTCCACCTCTCTCACCGCTGGCACAGGGTCGCTCGTCAAGTCTATGCTGGGCAGGGTCTTCGTTGTAGGCAAGCTGGAGCACACCGGTCCTACCATCATCAGCGAGGGAACGCTTCAGGTGAACGGCGACATAACTGGCCCCGTGGAACTGCGTGCCCGTGGCACGCTGAGCGGCATTGTGGGTTTGAAGGACACCATCATCTTTGAAGGGGCTTTGAACCAAGAGGGGTGCCGACTGATGCCGGGCTATGATGAGGAGGAGTATATTGAGGGCGTTATCGTATCGGAAAAGAGCATGGTGCTGCCCGGCAATGTGTGTCTGGAAGTGACTGCGGGGATGATCTGTACCACCAATGCCGTCTGCACCCCGTCTTGTGGCAGTCTTTACGTCAAGGGCGACCTTACTTTCAGGAACGCCAACTTCATTAACGTAAACCTGCTGCATGTGGGAGAGGTTAGCTATGTTATTGCCGAGTGTACCGGCACGCTGACCTGCGATGTTGCCAAGCTGAAGATGCGCGGACTGGAGGGCGTAAACTATGATATAGTGGTGGAGGACGGCAAGCGTCTGGTGCTGAAAATACACAAAACGCGCGCTCCGCAGGCCGATGTCACATGGACGGGCAGCGAGAGCAGGGTGTGGGACTATAAGGCAATGAACTTCAAGACCACCGATGCCACGTCGTTCGTGGCTGGCGATGCCGTGGTGTTCAACGACCAGGCTGAGCAGAAGAACGTGACGGTCAACGACATGGTGGTGACCAGTGGCGTTACCTTCGACAGCGGAACGTTTACGCTTTCGGGCGACGGCGGCCTGAGCGGCGACGGTGGCGTGACCGTGAACAGAGATGCCAACGTGACGCTCAACATGAAGTACAGCGACTACACGGGCAAGACCATCGTCAATGGCGGCACGCTCACCGTGCCCAACTTCTACGACGGTGGGCAGAAGAGTTCGCTCGGTGCGGCCACAGCTGCCAAGGACAACCTGCAGCTGAACGGTGGCACGCTGGTGCTTGCCAAGGACAACATGGGCACCGACCGCCAGATTACGCTCACCGACACAGCTACCATCCGCATTGCCCAAAGCAACAGCGCCCTCTCGCTGAAGGGGGCTGTCAGTGGCACGGGCTATTTGGTGAAGGACGGTGCGGGACAGCTGAACTTCACCTACGGCGGGGCCAACAACTTTGCCGGGCTTATTGTCAGGAAAGGCATCGTGGCGCAGGGAGCCTGGAACAGCACCTTCGGCAAGAGCGGCTCACCTATGCTGCTGGCTGGCGGCGAGGTGCATCAGCTGGACGTGAACAGCACCTCCACCGTGCCCACCTTCAACCACGTCGTCACCGTGCAGGAAGGCACCACGAACAAGATTGTAGGCTCTTCTCGCGGCAAGATCAATGGTAGCGTAAAGGGCAAGGGAAACCTTACGCTCGTATCGAAATATGTGCGCTGCGACATCGGCCTCGACTTCAAGAACTATGAGGGAACGCTGACCGCTTCGGGTAGCCAGTGGCGACTGATGAGCAACGTCACCGACATGTCGAAGGCCACGCTGAAGGTCGATGCCGCCACCGACATTGCCCACTATGCCAGTGGCAGTGGCAGCCAGCAGACCGCCACGCTGAAGATAGGTGCCATCGCTGGCACCGCCACCGACGGCGTTCTCAGTGGGCAGACCACCTACAAGATAGGCTATCTCAATACCGACATGACCTTCTCGGGACTCTTCAAAGGCACGGCTGTCACCAAGGAGGGAACGGGCCGCCTCACGCTGAAAACGGCTGGCAGCACCTCGCCCATCACCGTCAACGGCGGTGTGCTGGAGCTGAGCAACCTTTCCACTACGCCCATCACCACGGGTCTTATTACCGTCAGTGCCAAGGCCACCATCACCGGCACGGCCACCGTGCAGGGACTGGTCATGAAGAACGGTGCCACCACGCTGTGCCAGCTGAAGGCATCGGGCAACACACGTCTCACCGTGAAGGGCAGCCTGAGGCACGACGGCGACACCATCCTTGTGGTTATTCCCGCCACACGACAGTTGCAGGTGGGCGACGAAATCACCGTCTACAACGTCAGTGGTACCCATTCGGGCAACTTCATCGTGAAGGTCGACGATGACGGTATAGGCTATGAACTGGATGCCTCGACGCTGCTCACCGACGGCACGCTGCGCGTGGCGGCCATCGCCAGCGGCATCAATGCCGTCATTGCCCCTGAAGCCCTGGTCGACGTCTACACGGTCGGTGGCATCCGCCTCTATGCCAAGATGCCTTACGCTACAGTCCGGGACTTGCTCCGTCCTGGCACCTACGTGGTCAAGGGCGGCAATACATCGCAGAAAATAAGAATAGATTAACTCAATTGTCATGAAACAACTGTTTGTCGTTTTCCTTGGCCTGTTGATGGCCATCGGCCTCAGAGCCGAAAACTATCCTTATCGCAGTGACTATCTGTGGGTGACGGTGCCCAACCATGCCGACTGGCTCTACAAGACGGGCGAAGAGGCTACGGTCGAGGTGCAGTTCTATAAGTACGGCATGCCGTGTGACGGCACGGTGGAATATGCCATTGGCAACGACCTGCTGGAGGCTGACACAAAGGGCACGCTCATGCTTAAGAACGGACGCGGTATCATCAAGGCCGGAACGGCAAAGAAGCCCTGCTTTCGCGACATCCGACTGACAATGAAGCTCGACGGCACCACTTATCAACACCACGTGAAGATAGGCTTCTCACCGGATAAGATTGTGCCTTACACCCAGGAACCAAAGGACTTCTGGCCGTTCTGGCAGGAGAATCTGAAGGAGGATGCGAAGTATCCATTGAAGTTTACGAAGACACCCTGCCCTGAATACTCCAACGACAAGACCGACTGCTATCTGGTGCGCATTGACCTGAATCGTCAGCATCAGGCCATGTACGGCCTGCTGATGATGCCCAAGAACGCTAAGACCGCCAGCTGTCCCGTTGTGCTCTGTCCGCCAGGTGCTGGCGTGAAGCGCATCAAAGACCCCAACAGCAAGGACTATTATCCCGAGAACGGTGTCATCCGTCTCATCATGGAAATCCACGGCATGAACCCGCTCATGCCCGAGGAGTACTTCGAGAATGTGCGTTCGGCCTTCGATGGCCGTTCGAAGGGCTACCTGTATCAGGGCATCGACAGCCGTGACCACTACTACATGAAGCACGTCTACTTAGGACTGGTACGCTGCATCGACTTCCTGACTCAGTTGCCCGAATGGGACGGGCGCAACGTTATTACCCAGGGTGGTAGCCAGGGTGGGGCGCTGGCTCTCATCACCGCTGCCCTTGACCCGAGGGTGACGCTCTGTGTGGCCAACCACCCCGCACTCAGCGACATGGCAGCCGCTGCCGAAGAAGGCCGCACTCACGGCTATCCCCATTTCACAAAGGCCGACGGCTTTCTTACGGAGCCGCACCTGCAGACACTGCCTTACTTCGATGTGTGCTGCTTTGCTCCCTACGTCAAGGCAAAGACTTTCATGACATGGGGCTACAACGACAATACCTGTCCACCCACCACCTGCTATGCCGTGTGGAACCGGCTGAAGTGCGAGAAGGAAAGCCTTGTAACCCCCGTCAACGAGCATTGGACCAGTGAGGCGACCAACCGTGGACAGTTAGACTGGATTTTAAGGAACAGAAAGTGAAAGGATTGCGAAGCCACATAACAATTTGAGGGCTGGCAATCGCCAGTCGCTTTTTCAAGCGAATCCATAACAATTTGAGGGCTGGCAATCGCCAGCCCTCAACCAACACAAAAACTAAACTAGACTTAACTAAAGCTTTTCGGGATTTATCGCAAACCCCTTATAGCGATTGCAAAGGTAGTAAATTTTTTTGTATATGCCAAATTATTTTCTATACTTTTTTCGATATTCATGCATTTTTTTAAACTTTTATAGTCTTGTTTAGCAGAAACGAATCAACTAAGACCATGGCTGCCATGGCTTCTACGACAGGTACTGCACGCGGCAGAACGCACGGATCGTGGCGTCCTTGAGCGGTGTAGGTGAGCGCATGGCCTTCGGTATCGACCGTCTCTTGCGGACGCAGTAGTGTGGCTACTGGCTTGAAGGCTACGCGGAAGTAAATGTCCTGTCCATTGGATACGCCCCCCTGAATACCACCACTGTGATTGGTCAGTGTGGAAAGTGGGCTGGGCGAGTCGTTTTCAGCCGATGATGGCTCAGGAGCCACGAAAATGTCGTTCTGCTCTGATCCGCGGCTGGCAACACCCAGAAATCCTTCACCATACTCAAATCCCTTCACGGCGTTGATGCTGAGCATGGCAGCTCCCAAGCGAGCATGCAGCTTGTCGAACTCGGGTTCGCCCAATCCTACGGGGCAGCCTTTCACCACACAGGTGATGATGCCGCCGATAGTATCGCCTTCGGCTTTTACCTGAGCAATGAGTTCTTCCATCTGTCGGGCTTTCTCAGGGTCGGGACAGCGAACGGCATTCTGCTCTGTCAGCGAGAGGTCGTAGTGCTGATAGTCGCGGTCGAGCGTGATAGGGCCCACCTGTGAGGTGTAGGCTTGAATGCTGATGCCCAGTTGACGGAGCACAAGTTTGGCCAGAGCACCGCCCACACAGCGACTGATGGTGATGCGGGCTGAGGTGCGTCCGCCGCCTCGATGGTCGCGCACACCATATTTATTATAATAGGTGTAGTCGGCATGTGACGGACGAAACAGCGTGCGCAGGTTGTCGTAGTCCTTGGAATGTTGGTTCTCGTTGTGTACGATGAAGCCGATGGGGGCTCCGGTGGAGTGTCCCTCAAAGACTCCGCTCAACAGTTCCACTCGGTCGGCCTCCTGGCGTGAGGTGGTGATGTGGCTCTGTCCGGGCCGACGACGATCCAGCTCATGCTGAATGAAATCCATGTCTATCTCAATGCCGGGCGGCATGCCGTCGATCACACCACCCACGGCAAGACCGTGGCTCTCACCGAACGTGGTGAGGGTGAA
>Ga0326511_10003740_pt1 | contig 12222 bp, 8 predicted proteins | sample 0_2496_0518_D_FD_203701 | JGI IMG/M metagenome (GOLD analysis project Ga0326511, IMG submission 203701) | Bovine rumen microbial communities from UC Davis, California, United States - 0_2496_0518 | ecosystem: Host-associated > Mammals > Digestive system > Stomach > Rumen | place: USA: California...
GTTCCAACCCATACAGGGCACTTTCTCTTCGTGCCTTGTGGGCTGGAAACGTTTCACTTCCGTCTCGAAAATGCCGATGCAGTCTACGTCACCCTCTTCTGAGTGCTTGCACAACAGCTGCTGCCCTACGCAGATGCCGAAGACGGGCTGTTGCAGATTTCGTATCACTTTGTCCAAGCGTCGAGCCTTTAGATATTCCATGGCGCCGCGAGCCTCGCCCTGCCCTGGGAAGAGCACGCCGTCGGCCTTGTTCAGCTGCTCGGCATCATCGGTGAGCAGTGGGTCAACGCCTAATCTTCTCAGTGCATTGACCACCGAATAGATATTGCCGGCATTGTATTTTACGATTGCAATGTTCATGAGCTTAGTTTCTTTTGTTTTGCGGTTGCAATGTTCATGAGCTTAGGTACTCAACGATAGTGTTGTCCTTTAGCTGAAGATGATTGTCTTGTTGTGATAGGTCAGAATCTTGCGCTCGATATGCTTTGATACGGCTCTTGAAAGCACAATCTTCTCCAAGTCCTTGCCTTTCAGTACAAGACTTTCGGGCGTGTCTTTATGGGTGATACGCGCCACGTCCTGTTCGATGATGGGGCCTGCGTCCAGCTCGGCAGTTACATAATGGCTGGTGGCTCCGATAATCTTCACACCGCGCTCCCAAGCCTGATGGTAGGGCTTTGCTCCCACGAAGGCTGGCAGGAACGAGTGGTGTATGTTGATGATGTGATGCGGATAAGCCGCAATCATGTCGTCGCTGATAATCTGCATATAGCGGGCCAGTACGATAAACGAAATGTCTTCTTTCTTCAGCAGTTCCATCTCGGCCTTCTCCACCTCTGCCTTGTTCGAGTGGTCTTTCTTGATGCTCCACACGTAGTAGGGTATGCCGAACTGCTCAGCCACATAGCGCAGGTCTTCGTGGTTCGACACGATGCAGGGAATCTCGCAGGCATATTCGCCCGCTTTCCATCTGGCCAGCAGATCGTAGAGACAGTGGCTCATCTTGCTCACGAAGATGGCCATGCGGGGGCGCTTGTCGCTATAGTAGAGCGAGAACTTCATCTTGTAGCGCTGGGCATAGAGGGTGGTGATGTATTCGTAGATTTTGTCGCGCGGAATGAGGAATCCTTCCAGTTCCCATTCTATGCGCATGAAGAACATACCGTCTTGACGGTCGACGTACTGGTCAAGATAGACGATGTTACCCTTGTTGTCTGTGATAAACTTGGTGACTTCTGTAATGATACCCTGTTGGTCTGGGCAGTGTAGAAGCAGAATTGCTGTTGGTTTCATTCTTATTTAGTCTTGTTTCTTTCGTACCTATTTTAATATGAGTTGCAAAATTACACAAAATAATTGAATATACACTCAGTTCGAATGAAAACTTAATAAAAAAAACTCGAATTGTATGAAAATTCGTTGTTGATTCGATATTTTTGTGTACATTTGCACAAAAAATCAAAACGATGACTCTTCACGTCTTTAATCCTGAACATGACATAGCATTGGCCTACGATTTGGAAAACTTTACAGCCCCTCATGCGGGGCGTCAACTTCGTCATGACCTGGGCTTTCTGCCACTGCTCTGGGCCGATGCCGATGATCGTGTAATGGTTGACGATGTCGATACGGCATGCCGGGCTATGCAAAGAGTGCTGCCTAAGATTCGGAATAAATCACCTTTTTCGTCGTGGCAAGAGCGGTTGTCGACTTCCACCGCAATGGGGTCTGCCTCTTCTGTCGATGCTGTTGAACCTTGGGGGTGGGATGCTGCCATTCGCCGTTTGCTGTTGCGCCGAGGTGTTTGCGAAGACGTGATGCCTGGCCGTGAGCAGATTGATGCCGTTCGCCGTCTTTCCCATCGTCGTGTTGCTGGGATGGCTTTGAGGCAGGTCCGTGAACAACTGTCTGACATTCCCTTAGTGGGTGAATCGTTCGAATGCACTACGCCGGCGATGATCGACGAGAAGCACAAGGAGTGGGGGAGCGTGATATTGAAAGCCCCCTGGTCGTCGAGTGGTCGCGGTCTTCGCTTCCTTGTTGACAACAGCCGTCAACATGAGGGGTGGATTCGCAATATGCTGCAGGCTCAGGGAAGCATTTTGGTCGAACCTTTCTATGACAAGGTGAAGGATTTCGGTATGGAATTCTATGCCGACGGCAAAGGTGGAATCACCTTCTTGGGACTCTCGGTCTTTCATACGCAGAATGGTGCCTATACAGGAAATCTATTGGCTACTGAAGAGTATAAGATGCAAGTCTTAACTGCGTATGTTCCAACTGGTTTTGTTCTTTCTGTTCAGCAAAAGCTTTCTTCTGTTTTGTCGGACATCTTGGGGACTGATTATAGAGGTCCGTTAGGGGTTGATATGATGATTGTAGCAACGAAAAATCAGAAGGGCTTCTGTCTGCATCCGTGTGTCGAAATTAATCTGCGCCGTACCATGGGGCATGTGGCACTCTCGCTGACGAAACTAGTCAATCCCTCTGTTGATGATGACTTGGTTCGCGTGATGCGCATTGTCTATGAAGACAATATCTACAAACTCAAAATACAACGACTATGAAACTAAAACTGATGACGGCGGCTCTCCTTTTGCCGCTTTGTGTGAATGCCCAGTATCGTTCTCAGGTATGGTCGCCCGACAATGGCGACGGCACCTACACGAATCCTGTGGTGAATGCCGATTATAGCGATCCTGACGTATGTGTAGGTGCTTCGGGCGAAGACTATTTTATGACGGCTTCGTCGTTCCATTGTGTGCCAGGTTTGCCCATCCTCCACTCGAAGGACTTGGTGAACTGGGAAATCATCAACTATGCCCTTGGTAATCTCTATGAAGGCGATGACGAACTGTTGAAGTATTTCAGCGAGACACCCCGTCATGGAGCAGGTGTGTGGGCTCCTTCCATCCGCTACCATCAAGGGTGGTACTACATCTATTGGGGCGACCCCGATTTTGGCGTCTATATGGTGAAGACCCAAGATCCTGCCGGCAAATGGTCGAAGCCCTGTTGCGTCATCAAGGGTACAGGTTATATTGACACCACGCCGCTTTGGGACGAGGACGGTCGTTGCTATATGGTCAACGGCTGGGCTAACTCGCGCTCGAAGTTCGCTTCTGTGCTTACCGTGCGAGAAATGTCTGCCGACGGCATGCGTCCCATTGGTGAGCCAGTCATCGTGTTCGACGGCAATGGCACTGAGAACCGCACCTGCGAGGGACCGAAGTTCTATAAGCGTGACGGCTGGTATTGGATTCTGTGTCCTGCAGGTGGCGTGCCAGAAGGCTTCCAGCTGGCGATGCGCTCCAAGAGTCCGTTCGGCCCATACGAGCATAAGATTGTGCTGGCACAGGGCAAGACGAATATCAACGGCCCTCATCAGGGCGGCTGGGTTCATACGAAATATGGCGAGGACTGGTTCCTCCACTTCCAGGACAAGGAGGCTTATGGTCGTGTGGTTCACCTGAATCCTGTCGATTGGACGAGTGGCTGGCCTATCATGGGCATCAAGGGAGAGCCTGTAACAACCTATCAGAAGCCCAAGAGTAGTTCTACGACTGTTGTCAATCCCGTTGAGAGCGATGAGTTCAATGCTCCTTTCTTGGGGAAACAATGGCAGTGGCACGGCAATTACGACGAGAAGTTCGGCACAGGCACCGCCTTTGGCACCTACCGCATCTATAACTACAAGCTTTCTGACGGTTGGAAGAATTTCTGGGAAGTGCCCAATATGCTGCTGCAGAAGACACCTGCCGACCAGTTTACGGTGACTACGAAGTTTCGTTTCACCTCGAAAGCCGACGGACAGTTTGGTGGCTTGATCATGATGGGACTCGACTATTCGGCACTTGTTCTGCGTCGTGTGGGACGTGAGTTCCAGTTGGTCCAGATGACCTGTGTTGCAGCCGACAAAGGCAAGTCGCAAACTGAGACGGTTCTGGCTACGCTGAAGCCCTCTGCTGAGGATAAGATTGACTATAAGCCCGGTATTCACAAGGATATCTACCTGCGCCTTCAGGTGAAGGACTCCAAACTGACTTTCTCCTATAGTGAGAACGGCAAGAAATTCGCTGCGTGCGGCTCAGCGTTCAAGATGAAGGAAGGCAAGTGGATAGGTGCCAAGTTCGGCTTCCTCTCTGCTGATACGAATCCGAAGACGGATCGTGGATGGGTAGAAGCCGACTGGATTCGTATCACGAAATAGTATAGTAAGTGACTCGTTTGCCATTGGCAAGTGAGTCACTTGCCTCGTACAGGTGTGTTACCTTTGTTCTTAATATGTCTTGAATTGACAAATGTAAGGGACGAAGAAGGGGCAAGGGCTGCAGATTTACGGTATTAAACACTTTCGTTGTCGAATTATATTCAGATATAATTTGAAAAAAATGTGTTTTTGGGGTGTTCCTGAAAGAAATGTTGAGAAAAATTTGGTGGTTTCAAAAAAACGTTGTACCTTTGCACTCGCAAAAACAAAAAAGGACCCGTAGCTTAGCTGAATAGAGCGTCAGATTCCGGTTCTGAAGGTCTTGGGTTTGAATCCCAACGGGTTCACCAAACATTTAAAGCGAAAGGTCGTTAAATAGGAGCGTAGCTCAGTTGGTTCAGAGCGCTTCAGTCACATTGAAGAGGTCATCGGTTCGAGCCCGATCGTTCCTACAAAGAGTGGAAGGCACTTAGTCTTGAATAAAAGGCTGGGTGCCTTTTTCCGAATAGAGATTTTCCCAGTCGGGATTCTCTGAAAGGGATTTTCCGAAAGGGATTCTCTGAATAAAGAATTATTGTATAAATTTTTTTAAGCATCATCCATCATGAAGATTCTCCTTTTAGGTAGTGGCGGTCGTGAGCATGCGCTGGCATGGAAAATAGCTCAGAGCGAGCGTGTTGAAAAACTTTTTATTGCTCCTGGCAATGCAGGAACGGCCAACTGTGGTGCGAACGACGGCTGCATTTGCGAGAATGTGGCGATGAAAGCCGATGATTTCGATGCTATTACGCAGTTTGTTGTACGCGAAGCGATAGATATGGTGGTCGTAGGTCCTGAAGACCCGTTGGTGAAAGGTATCTACGATGTGATGAAGGCGGATCCTCAGACAGCTCATGTGCCCGTGATTGGCCCTTCGAAAGCGGGTGCCGTGCTCGAAGGTTCGAAAGATTTTGCCAAGGCATTCATGCAACGTCATCAGATTCCTACGGCGAAGTATCAGACCTTCGATGGTGAGCATCTGACAGAGGGACTGGCGTTTCTGGAAACGCTCGAGGCTCCATACGTACTGAAGGCCGATGGCCTGTGTGCCGGCAAGGGGGTGCTTATCCTGCCTACGCTGGACGTGGCTAAGAAGGAATTGAAGGAGATGCTGGGCGGCATGTTCGGCACAGCCTCGGCTCGCGTGGTCATCGAAGAGTTCCTCAGCGGTATCGAGTGTTCGGTGTTCGTGATGACAGATGGTGAGCACTATAAGATCCTGCCTGAAGCCAAGGACTACAAACGCATTGGCGAAGGTGACAAGGGACTGAATACGGGCGGCATGGGCAGCGTATCACCGGTGCCCTTTGCGACGAAGGAGTGGATGCAGAAGGTGGAAGACCGCATCATACGCCCCACCGTTGAGGGGCTGAAGGAAGAGGGCATCAACTACAAGGGATTCATCTTCTTCGGCCTGATAAATGTGAAGGGCGAACCGATGGTAATTGAGTATAACTGCCGCATGGGAGATCCTGAGACTGAGACTGTTATGCTGCGTATAAAGAGTGATTTGGTAGACCTTCTGGAGGGTGTTGCCAAAGGCGATTTGGACAAACGCACAATTGAGTTCGACCAGCGGTCGGCTGTCTGTGTCATGCTGGTCAGCGGCGGCTATCCTCAGGCTTACCAAAAGGGCTATGAGATGACGGGCATCGAGAACGTTGAGGGCAGTATTGTCTTTCATGCAGGCACCGCGCTGAAAGACGGCAAGGTGGTGACGGCAGGAGGTCGCGTGATAGCCGTTTCTTCCTATGGTGAAGACAAGGCTGCTGCCTTGAAGAAATCGTTCGAAGAGGCTCAGAAGATTCATTTCACTGATCGTTATTTCCGCCGTGACATAGGTTTTGACCTGTAAACAGTGGCAATACATGTTTTGGCAAAGCATTCGTTTTGCATATTACTAAGCTTTGAAGAAGTACTTACAGAACAAAATTGCTGAATCGCCCTTTGCATTACCGATTGTTGCGGTATATGCAGTGTTGGTGTGGCTCTTGGCTGGCCTCCTGACCCGTCAGCTGTGGTTGCAGTTTGCCGGATTCGTCTTTGCTGTCTATATGATGGTTGAGCTGACCAACAGGAATGCGCTGTTACGCGTCAGAAGCCGCATGGTGTCGTGCAGTTTTCTCCTTCTTTCTTGCATATTGTCTCTCTCGCTCGGCTCGATAACGGGTGTATGGGCGCAGGTCTGCCTAATAGGTATGTTTATTCTGCTCTGTGAGACCTATCAGCAGAAAGAAGCCCAGGGGATGATTTATTATGCCTTCCTGCTCCTTGGCCTGGCCAGTCTGCTGACAGTCTCCGTGCTTGTGCTTCTCCCCGTCTTGTGGGTGGTGATGCTCACGCAGCTGCAGTCGTTTAACTGGCGCTCGTGGCTGGCCTCCGTCTTCGGCACAGTCACTCCATACTGGCTGTTGCTGCCTTGGCTCGTCTATCGGCAGGGTATGCCGATGCTCTGGAGTCACTTCGAAGATCTCTTCCCGGCATCGTTTTTTGCAGATTATGTGCTGACAGTTGAGAATGCCGTCTATGGCGTCTTCATGACGGTTTTGCTCATTTTTAGTGCTGCTCACTTTTGGCAGCACAAGATGGATGACAGCATCAGGATCCGCCAGTTTTACGGCATGTTTATCGGGGTGTCGGCCTATTCGCTGGCCATCGCCTTCCTTCGTCCTGACTTCTTCGATGTGCTCATTCGCATCGTGACGGTATGTGTCAGTCCGTTGCTGGCTCATTTTGCCGTGCATAAAGCCGATAAAGTCTCTAACATACTGTTTTTTGTCATTATCGTTTCAACCGTGCTCATTACCGTTTACTGTTTCATGGCAGGAGGGCTGGACGAAGCGACCAACAGGGTAGGGTGGTCATGGAATGGATAATAGGCTTACTGGCGGGTTACGGCTATGTGGGCATGCTGCTGGCTGCTTTCTTGGCAGGTAGCTTCTTTCCTTTTTCGAGCGAGGCCGTGATGGTGGCACTGATGGCTACTGGCTTAGATCCCTGGCAGTTGATGGTCTACGGCACCATCGGCAACGTATTAGGGTCTGTGTTCAACTACAGCGTGGGAAGAATGGGCAAGCTGGAGTGGATCGAGAAGTATCTGCACGTGAAGAAGAAAGACCTTGACAAGGCTGAACGCTTCATGGCAGGCCGGGGAGCATGGATGGGCTTTTTCGCCTTCCTGCCCGTTTTGGGAAGTGCCATCACCATCCTGCTGGGCCTGATGCGTGCCAACATCATCATTACGTTCGCCTCAATCACGCTGGGCAAGATATTCCGTTACTTAATCTTAATATATGGTGCAGGCTTGTTTCTTTGAACGTTAAAAAATACCAAGCCAGCCTAAATAGTTGCGGTTATCGAAGGGTGTATGCAATGTTTTTTGTAACTTTGCACGTCGATAAAGCAAATATATTTAACGTTATCTATAAAAGCATCAATCATTTTTTGCGATGAAACAATTTAGACTTGTGGACAATATCGTCGGATGGCTGTCGTTTCTGATTGCAGCATTCGTCTATTGTTCTACTATTGAGCCAACGGCATCCTTCTGGGATTGCCCTGAATTCATTACCACGGGCTACAAGCTCGAAATCGGTCATCCGCCTGGTGCACCCTTCTTCATGCTGACCGCCAATCTCTTCTCACAGTTCACCAGCGACCCCACTCAGGTGGCCCGTATGGTCAATACAATGAGTGCCCTGCTGTCGGCTACATGTATCCTGTTTCTTTTCTGGAGCATTACGCATCTGACGCGCCGCCTGCTCATCGATAAGTGGGAAGAGTTGAGTTTGGCCAAGTTGATTGCCATTGAGACATCGGGCTTGGTGGGTGCTTTAATCTACACGTTCAGCGACACTTTCTGGTTCTCCGCTGTCGAGGGTGAGGTCTATGCCTACTCGTCGGCTTTCACGGCTGTGGTGTTCTGGCTGATTTTGAAATGGGAGGATCACGCTGACGAGCCTCATAGTGACCGTTGGCTGGTGCTGATTATGTATATGACAGGTCTGTCTATCGGTGTTCACCTGCTGAACTTGCTCTGTCTGCCTGCCATCGTTCTGGTCTATTACTACAAGCGTTTCCCCAATGCCAATTGGAAGGGCTCCTGCCTCGCGCTGCTCATCTCGTTTGCCTTAGTGGGCGTGGTGCTCTATGGCGTTGTGCCAGGCATCATCACCGTTGGCGGCTGGTTCGAACTGCTGTTCGTCAACGACCTACACATGCCGTTCAATACGGGTCTCTATGTTTATATAGCCCTGCTTGTGGGTTGTGTGCTCTGGGCACTCTATGAGACCGAGCATGCCAACCTTGCCGACGAGACTGCCAACCGCAAGGCATGGCATCGTCAGAATGCCGCCTTCTTGCTCTCTGTAGGCCTGCTGGGCGTTCCTTTCTACGGCTATGGCTGGTCGGCAGCTATCATCGGTGTGATCGTGCTGGTTGCATTGTGGTTTGTGTTGGCGTTCGTCCGCAACAAACAGCCTTTGGTGACTGCCCGCTTCAAGAATACCACGCTGCTGTGCATGCTGATGCTCATGATTGGCTACTCCACATACGCTGTGATTGTAGTGCGCTCGTCTGCCAATCCCCCGATGGATCAGAACTCGCCTGAGGACATCTTCACATTGGGTGACTATCTGAGCCGTGAACAGTATGGTACGCGCCCGCTTTTCTATGGTCAAGCCTACACCTCGCAGGTGGCACTTGAGAAAGAAGGCGGCTACTGCAAACCCGTCATGAAGACGGGCAAGCCCGTGTGGCAGCGCAAGGAGAAGGCTTCGGAAAGTGAGAATGACTCTTATTTCATTGTCCGTACCAAGGACGATTATGTCTATGCTCAAAACATGCTCTTCCCCCGTATGTACAGTTCATCGCATGCCAGCTACTATGAGAACTGGTTAGGCGGTGAGGTCGACGGTTCGATGGTGCCCTATGACCGTTGTGGCGAGAACCTGATGGTCAAGGTGCCCAGCCAGCTTGAAAACCTTAACTTCTTCATCACCTATCAATGCAACTGGATGTACTGGCGTTACTTTCTTTGGAACTTTGCCGGACGTCAGAACGATATTCAGGGTAATGGCGACTTGGAGCACGGCAACTGGCTGACAGGCTTCTCGTTCATCGACAATGCCCGTTTAGGCGACCAGTCGAAGTTGCCCGATGAGCTGAAGCAGAACAAGGGTCACAACGTGTTCTACTGTCTGCCGCTGTTGTTGGGTATTCTCGGTCTTGTCTGGCAGGCCACACGTCGCGGACAGAAGGGAGCACAGCAGTTCTGGGTGGTGTTCTTCCTGTTCTTCATGACTGGTCTCGCTATTGTGGTCTATTTGAATCAGACTCCTATGCAGCCCCGTGAGCGCGACTATGCCTACGCAGGCTCTTTCTATGCCTTTGCCATCTGGTGTGGCATGGGCGTGGCAGCACTCATCGACTATCTGAACAGTCTGATGAAGAAGCCCGAGTATCTTGCCACTTCTGTTGTCGTGGGACTGGCATGTCTGCTTGTTCCCATTCAGATGGCTTCGCAGACGTGGGACGACCACGACCGCTCAGGTCGCTACACCTGCCGTGACTTCGGTCAGAACTACCTCATGTCGCTCCAGCAGGAGGGCAACCCCATTATCTTCACCAATGGCGATAACGACACCTTCCCGCTTTGGTACAATCAAGATACGGAAGGCGTGCGCACGGATGCGCGTGTCTGCAACCTTTCTTACCTGCAGACCGACTGGTATATCGACCAGATGGTGCGTCCTGCCTACGACTCGCCCTCGTTGCCCATTACATGGAAGCGACTGGAGTATTGCGCTGGCACCAACGAGTACGTGACTGTCAATCCCAATATGAAGGGACAGGTGCTCGCTTACTTTAAGAGCAATCCCGAGGAAGCCAGAGAGCAGTTTGGGGACGAACCCTTCGAACTGAAGAATGTACTGAAGCACTGGGTGCGTTCCACCAATCCCAATCTTCACTGCATACCTACTGATACCGTTTACGTAACCATCGACAAAGAGGCTGTGCGCCGCAGCGGCATGATGATGCAGGGCGACTCTATCCCCGACCGCATGGTCATCTCGCTGAAAGGCAAGTCTGCCCTCTACAAGGGCGACTTGATGATGCTCGAGATGATTGCCAATGCCAACTGGACGCGTCCTATCTATGTGGCTACCACCGTGGGTTCTGAAAACTATATGAACCTTGGCGACAACTTTGTTCAGGAGGGTCTTGCCAACCGCATCACGCCGTTCACCACCAATATCAACGGCCGTCCTGTGGAAGGTATGAAGCGCTTTGATACAGAGAAGACCTATGAGAACGTGACCAAGCGTTTCAAGTTCGGCAATGTATGCCAGCCCGACATCTATCTGGACGAGACGGTCATGCGCATGTGCTACACCCATCGTCGCCTGCTATCGCAGTTGGCTGTCAACTTGGTCAATGAGCATAAGAAAGAGAAGGCTGCTGAGATTCTGGCTTTGGCTGCCAAGGAACTGCCAGCCGCTAACGTGCCTCACGACTATCAGAGTGGCTCGCTCGACATGATTCGTGCTTATTTGGCTATTGGCGACAAGGCGAATGCACAGGAGATCATCGAACAGATGTGGACGAAGTCTGAGCAGTACATGCAATACTACATGTCGTTGAGCAGCAACCGTTTCATGGCCAGCCAGAATGAGTGCATGTACCATATCTATGTGTTGCAGACACTGGCTGAACTGGCCACTCGTATCGATGAGAAGATGGGCGACCAGTACTATCGCTCCCTTCAGGAGATGGCTAACGTCTACAAATCACGCGGCGGTCAGCTTTAATCAGTCTCTACGACCATGTTCATTGAGCAGCCTGCTGTCTATTTAAGGTGGCTATACCCGAAAGCACTTTGGAGAATGGACCGTCACGACCATTCAGTCTATCTGACGTTCGATGACGGTCCCATACCAGAGTCAACGCCCTTCATCCTTCAGACCCTTCGTGAGTTTGGGGTGAAGGCCACCTTTTTCATGGTGGGCGACAATGTGAGGAAATATCCTGAACTGTATCAGCAGATTGTTGACGAAGGCCATCAGACGGGCAACCACACTCATAACCATATCAGTGGCATCAGCCATTCGCTTCGCGACTATAGCTACAACATTGAGAAAGCCAATGCCTATATCCACAGCCACTATATCCGTCCGCCACATGGCTGGATGCGATTGCCGCAATATGCGTGGCTCAGCAGGAAGTACAAGGTGGTGATGTGGGATCTCGTCACGCGCGACTACTCTAAGTGGCTGACGGCCGAGGAAGTGTTCGAAAATGTGAAACGCTACGCCCGTAATGGCTCTATCATCACGTTTCATGATTCCCTAAAGTCGATAGACAAACTGAAAACAGCCCTGCCCCAAAGCATTCAATGGCTTAAAGAGCAAGGCTATGAATTTAAGATCTTCGAATAGAAGAATAAAAGAATGACAGAATCCATCAAAAAGCCCCTGAGACCGATGTTCAGAGGCTTCTTTTTTATGGTACGCTTAGTTTCTGAAGACGAGTCCTTCGCCAAATTCGTCGATGATGATGGGCTTCTCGCGTGTCACCTCGTTGGCCAACAGGCGGCGTGACAACTCGTTGAGCACATATTGCTGGATGGCACGCTTCACAGGTCGTGCGCCAAAGTCGGGGTCGTAACCCTCTTCAGCCAGCCATTGGATGGCATGGTCGGTGGCCTGCAGCTGGAAGCCCTGCGGTTCGAGCATCTTCTCTACACGATGTAGTTGCAGCCTTACCACTTGGGCAATCTCGTCCTTCGTGAGTTGCTGGAAGGTGATAATCTCGTCGATACGGTTCAGGAACTCAGGTCGCATGGTCAGTCTGAGCTGTTCGCGCGTAGCGTTTGAGGTCATGATGATGATGGTGTTCTTGAAGTCAGCTGTGCGTCCCTTGTTGTCCGTCAGTCGTCCGTCATCGAGTACTTGCAGTAAGATGTTGAACAGACG
>Ga0326511_10003741_pt1 | contig 12222 bp, 31 predicted proteins | sample 0_2496_0518_D_FD_203701 | JGI IMG/M metagenome (GOLD analysis project Ga0326511, IMG submission 203701) | Bovine rumen microbial communities from UC Davis, California, United States - 0_2496_0518 | ecosystem: Host-associated > Mammals > Digestive system > Stomach > Rumen | place: USA...
TAACCTTTAATACTTGGTCTCTGAAAGTGTTATCTGGGAAAGTTTCCTTGTTCCAATCTAAAATATCCTCTAAAAGGATTGTTGTCTTTTTTGTATATTTAGAATTTTTAATATTTTTATATTTTTCCTTGCAAGCAGGTGAACAAAATTTAAATCTGTCTGTTCTTTCTATCTTTTTCCCGCAAAATGCACAATATCTTTCCGTCATTTTAACCTCACTAAACATTGATTTAACATTTCGTTGTAATTTTTCTTTGTGTTCTTAATAAGTTTAATTAAATCCTCTTTGCTCTTTAAGATACCGCTTGAGAATATATAACTCTGTGTGTGGTCATCATATACATTCAAGCAAACTGCACCTGTGTCTGCTGTGTGTAGAGCGTACTCCATACCTTTATAGTTAGTTATTGTTTTCATAAATACTCTCCAAAATTAAGTTTAACCCATTCTTCAAGCTCCGGCTTTACCTCTAAGAGCTTTTTTATCAGTAACTGTATATTTATTTTTTCCCTCTCAATAGTTCTTAGCATTGTGTTCCATTCTTCTGGTGTGTATGACACCATTTCTTTAAGCTTTATATTCTCTTTTTTTAGTGCTTCAATATCGCATCGTGGCATCATTTTTCTAGCTCCTTAATCTTCTTAAGTGCCTTACCTGTAAATCTCCACGGATATTTCATATTAAAACAAAAAACGTTTTCTCCATCTACCTGTTCAACACTCCAGTTGTCTGAATTTGTCAATTCTTCCAACGCATCAACCGCTATCTCAAGCTGTTTCTTTGTCCGCTTCAGCTCCTCAATCGTTGAGAGCAATACCTCGGTTGAGTGTGTTTCGGGTTGGTTTAGGTCATCTTGGCTTTTAAGTTCATTTTTTTCCATTTTTCTAAACTTCCTTTTTGTTAAGTATAGTTCTTAAGACTACAATCTCCAAATCAAGCCGATTAGTGTTAAGTGTGTCATTATTCAAGCTCCTATTTTAACATCTTTAATTTTGCCTTTGTCATCTTTTGAATAATAGACATTTACATTATCTCCTAGTGTATAAAAGGCATCAAAATTATCAACTAAAGCATTAAGCAACATCAACATTTCTTTAGCCGTTTTAAATGGTTTTAAGCGATTTTTATCTGCCATTTTTTCGCATAGATTTTTCACCATTAACGTTGCTAAAAATCTTTCTTTGTATTCCATCTATTCTTCTCCTAATGCTTGGTTGATTGCTTGGACAATCATATAATCGCCCTCATCTTCTAATACCTCTTTGGCTCTTTTCAGCAGTTCTTTGAGCTTGGTGTTTTTCGCTTGCAAGTTTAACACATCTTCAATATTAACTGTTGTTAAGTAATTTTTCTTATCAGATAAAGCCTTAACAGCTTCTTCTTTAGTTTTGTAACAAAAAGTCCCTGTCCGATAACTTCCGTGTTTTTTGGATTTATAAATATTTGCCCACTGTTCTGTTAAATCAGTCATCTTGTTTTAACTCCTCTAACCATTTTATTTCTTTTTTAAGTGCTATTTTCATTTGTAATTTATACCAATAGCCTTTTGCATTGGATAACTCTTTTTCAAGATATTTTATATATTCTTCAGCACCTTTAATCAATTCGTCGTTTGATGGTTTTTTTATACTCCAACTCATTTTCCACCTACCTTAATGCTAACATTATTTGATACATCTGGTCTGGCGTTCTATCAAAAGCAACAACAAGCCCGTCATACATAATTGTTCCATCCCTATCAAAGCACCAATTATTGTCTGGTGTTTCAATCCAGCTTGCAACTTTTATATTTACTGAATCAAAAACATTGTACCCCATCTTTTTAGCTTCTTCTTTAAGTTCTTCCCAAGTCATTCTTCATTCTCCGTCTTAAAGTTCGTAACAATTTCAGATATAGCTTGCGACACTCTAAAAGCTACTTCGTTCTTAATGTTGATTGTTTTAAGATATTCGTCAACTTGTTCTTTGACTGCCTTTTTTACCGCCTTATTCAGATTATCAAAAAAATCTTTACTCCAATCGTTAAACCAATCTTTGTCTTTTATCTTTTCTTCTGCAAGACTCTGCCCGAAAGCTGTTGCTACGGTGTCAAGAAAATATCCATCTTCACATAATTTTTCTAAAAGTTCTTTCATCACTCATTCTCCGTCTTAAATAAATCATCTATGTTTGCTTTAGATTTGCCGAGATATTTACCAGCAGCTTTAATAAAACTAACAGTATAAACACTATACCCTTTAAGTCCGTTAGGTGTTTCGCAGATATGATAAACATATTCTTTGTTATATTTTTTACCGACTTGCTCTAAAAGTATTTTGTGTCCGTTAATATCCCAAACATCTCCGACTTCTGGTGTATCTTTACTCATCTTGCTCTCCCCAAAATTTAAGTTCAGACTTCTTGGCAGGGGTAAATTTAGAAAATGCACTCCCAGATGCTGTCTCAAAACACCAAGGGTCGTCTGGATTAAAACCAGTAAGAATATCTAGTGTTTTTTCTCCGTTATCACCATCCTCAAACCAACATACACAACCTATCATATCCTCATAGTTTACTGGTCGGGTGATTTCTGTCTTGTCGTGCCAGTTGATATTAAAAAAGTTTGTTATTCCTACAACATTATTGTTTTCACCATAATATTTTTCGCTTGTATAACAAGTCTTTAATATTCTTACTACATCATCAGGCAATATAGACCATAACAAGTCCATATCTTCTTTGTTTTCTACATCAAAAACTTTTTGTGTCATCTCTACCCCCATAATGCTTCAATTATTGTTTTCATCTGTGATGGTGTTTTTTTCTCTGCAATATAACATCTTCCATCTGTTAAAATGTTCCCGCAGCTTACAAACATCATATTGTTGATGAAGAAAAAGTCGCTGCTATACATATTTAAAGTTTCTCCACTGTCAATGAGCTTTTGAGAAAAGTCTTTTCTTACCCACTCGCAAAGTTCTCCCCAAGTCATCTTTGGCTCGAACGCCAAATCTTCATAATCTTCCATTTCTTTCTCCTCAAAGGTGAGGGCGTCAGCTTTTGAAAATGGTTAACCGTTGTAATGCCAACCCCCTCAATTATTATATAAAATATTATTGCTAAAACTATGTATATCACGGTACTATCCACAAAATCGCAATAAATATTAAATCCACAATCACTGCCCCAATCATCATCAGAGCGAATTTATAAAATCCTATTTCCTTAATATATTCTAGCATTTCAAATCCCTTTCTATTGTTTCTTGGACAAGATTGTCGTATTCTTTTACTAGCTCTTTGTGTTCTTTCAAAAGATTATTGTACATTTCTTCCCAATGCTTAGCTAATTGTCTTAATAGTCTGTTTTCTTCTTCATAAAATTTATTATCCATTATGCCGCTCCTTTCAAATCTTTGATTAAGTTTTCTACTGGATTGCCAAGCCATTTATCAACGCCGTTGTTGATTATTTTTATTAACTTTTCGCAAGCTTCCGCTACATCGTCAGGGTCTTTTAAGTCAAAATCAACTATTTCAAGTATGTCGTCAGTATCCAAATCACGAACCCAATCACTAAAAGAAAAAATAAGGTCGTAATCTCTATCAAGGTCATATCTGCTCCTTTCAAATACTTTTTCTTCAAAATAATTAAATACTTCGTCAGCTTTCGCTTTATAGTCAATGTGTTCATCTATCATTTTTTCTGCTCCTTTTTTTGTTTATCTGAGTATAATATACATAATAATTTTATAGATGTCAATAGTTTTTTTTAATTTTTTTTATTTTTTCCCAAGGCTTTTAATAAATTCATTGCAGAAGTATGGTTTTTATTCATAAGAAGTCCTATTTTTGGATAGGATAGTCCTTTGTTTCTTAGATATAACGCTATTTCTCTTTTACATTCTATCAGTTTTGAATTTCTACGGCTTGAGCGTATATCGTGCATTGTAAAACCGTATTTATTTAGTATATCGTTTATCATCATTTACCTCAAAATAAAGTTAGCTGTTTCTGCGCATCTTCTAATCTTTTAACGCTTGCTTCCCAGTAATCTTTGTCTTTTTCTATACATATAAACCGCCTTTTTAGATTATGGCAAGCAATAGCGGTTGTGCCACTTCCCGAAAAGCAATCAAGTACTAGGTCGTTTTCGTTGCTATGTACTCTTAAAAGATTATCCCATAACATAAGAGGTTTTTCTGTTGGGTGTTCAGTTTCCTTGTAACAACTTGCGTTTGGTGTTTCAAAGAAATTGTGCATATCTTTTTGCCGACCGAAATTAAAAGTCCAAGTCTTATCCCCTTTGCTACCTATCCAAGCTAACTCGCAAGCGGAAAGATAATTAACTTTACGGAACGAAGGGACAGGGTTTGTTTTGTGCCAAGTATAAATTGTTCTTGTCCTCATTCCATTATCTTGTGCAACCCATCCCAAGTAAGATATATCTTCTTTATTGAAAAACGAAATCAATGTACCACCATCTCTTAAAACCCTTATACATTGTAATAACCATTCTTTTGTGAAGTCTAAAAACTCTTGGCGTTCCATATTATCCCACTCGCCAAAATCGTAATTGAGTGGCTTGTTTCTTCGCATAATAGGGCTGTTTAACTTACTTCTATCTCTATTGTCATTCAATTTACTAATGTTATACGGTGGGTCGGTCAGTATTAAATCAACGCACTTATCAGGAAGCTGTTTTAATATATCCATACAATCGGCATTTATAATACGGTTTTCAAGCTCTTTAATTTCCATATCTAGCCTCCGCTTTCTTTCTTAGTTCTTCCATTGTACGTTCAGCAGCTTTAGCAAGCTCAGAATAGTCTTTTTGTTCAACATATTCATCTTTTGTTGTCATCATAGCTTTTATATGAACAATCTTTGGTTTTACCTTGCTGTCTTTATACTTCCAATAGTCCCTTATAGCCATAAGTACTTCTTCTGTTGTACAATCCTTAAATTCATCTTTCCAAAGCTTTGCTCTTTCTGGATATTGTTCAAGAAGCTTTTTTATGTCCTCTTCAGATACTTCGTTTTCCGAATACATATCAGCGAGATATTTCTGTACTTTCAATACATCAATCATATTGTCCACTCCTTTGTTGCTTTTTGAACACCTTTATCATTTTCCCAATTCCAAGAAAGAATGGCTTTATCAAAATCAATATATTTTCTGTTTTTTGCTTGGCAAGACAGGATAAATTTTTGAATAACCTTTTCTGAATCCAAGTTTCTTTCCTCAAGTTTTTCTATTGTGCTGTCTTTTGGTGTCCAATCATCAGAAACAACTCTTTCTTTTTCTTTTCTCTCTCTTGGCTTTTGAATCGGTTTTGTTTTTTTAGGTCTTCCTGCTTTTTCTCTTTTCCCACCATAGTTATTACTAAACTCTTTCCATACTATATTCTTAGATAATAAATTTAATATAGATTTACTTAATTCAGATACAGATACAGATACATATGCGTTTTCATTTTGATTTTCAATTTGATTTTCATTTTGATATTCAAATTGATTAAAAGAATTTATAACTGCTTGATATAGCACAGTTTTTGCTTCCTCTTGGTTTGGCAAGGATAGAAGCAAGTCTAACTGCTCTTTAAATATTCTACACGCTAAATTGCTCATTTCCAGTCGTCTTTCATAAAAGGCGGGTGCAGAAACCTCTCGGTTTTTTTTGCGACTGGATACAGCTAAAAACTGCACCCATCTGTTAAACTATCCAATCGCATCTATTATATTAATATGCAAAAGTTAAAAATCAATTAAAATTTTTGCTCTTGTTCATAATTTTTTAGAGCAGTGGTGTATAAGTCTATATTTTCTTCAAGCCAAGCTCGATTTAGCTTAAAAATACTGTGTTTCTTTTCAAATAATCTATCTATGACATCATCTCCATATTTTTCTTTTAGTTTTCTTTCATATTTATGGATGACTTCTACATCTGCCAGAGATTGTTTTAGATTGCATCCGGCGCACTGGCAATTTACATTTTCCTCATCCCAGCGAGTAGCGTATACTCCTCGAGAGATAAAATGCCCAGCGTGGCACTCTTTACGCTCCCCTCTTGGAAACCTCTTTCCGCAGGTTATACAAGTAAAATTATCCCTGTATCGAATGACCATTTGAAAAACATCATCTAGCTTTTTCACAAGCTTAGGAATCGGCACAAGCTTTTTTCTCATTTCTCAAGCTCCTTTAAGATTGATTCAAATTTATTAGAGTTTACACCTGCGTTTATCATATCACTTATTAACTGGTCTAAGACTATACTAGCCATTTCCTTTGAACAATCCGCCCAGCTTCGCCAAGTTATCACTCTTCCCCTGATTAATTCTATTATCTCGTCAAGTTCAGACTTTGGCAATGGAAGAAGCTTAATTGCTCTCCAGAGGATTTGTTTGGTAGTGTCTTTTAAACGATTCTCCCACTTAACATCGCATAAGTGAGCTATCCTTTTGTAATGGTTTCGCAGGTCGTCATAGGAATCAAAACTGCTTAGCTTTGACTCCCAAAAGCACATTAACAGACTATGAAACAGGGAGTTTTGCCTTCTCGACTTGTATTGTTTTTCTTCCAACACTTCGAGATAGCCAAAATCTCCCTTTATTTCAATGCCTGTTAGTTCTTTTATTTTTTCTCTTGAATATCTCATAGCTCTAAAAAGGTATATCACACCCGAAGTCATCATTTGAGTTATCAACAGGTTTATCCACAGACTTATTAACAAGTTCTTTTACATAGACAACAACTTTCTTGCTTGTCTTGCCGTCTTTAGTCCAAGACTCAACACCTAGCCAGCCTGCTAATTCAACTCGGTCTTTGTTTTGAAAATTTGTCTTATCAAACATCTTGCAATCGATAAAATCATATACCGCTTTGCCGTCTTTTTTGCCGTTGTAGAAGTTTAATCCAAAGGCTGTGATACATTTACCTGTTTGAGTAAAACTCTCTTTCTTGTTGCATAAAATACCGTCTATTTTAATTTCATTCATTTTTAATCTCCGTAAGGTGTATAACCAATGTATTTGTCATATTTTTCAGTGAACTTGTATTTTTTATACTGTGTCGGTCTGCCGTACTTAGAATGAGTATAAACCCACTTCCAAGATATTTTATAATCTTTCTTTAACTCTCTTATAACTCCTTGCAGGTCAGCAACAAATAGCTTAGTAGATGCTTCTATTGTTGATATTGTACCGTGTTCCTTTAGATACATCAAGACTTCTTCTTTTTGTGTCGGGTATAAAGATTTGCTCTTTGTCAGAATTTTCCACAGTTTCATTTTCAAGCTCCTTTTGTTTCTTTGTTACATTGGTTTTAAATGTTTCATTGTTACCTGTACTCCAGCACTCCTCTTTTGCTTTAATTCTAGCTTCTTCTAAGATAGAATCAAGCTCTTCTTTCGAAGTGCAGTTTTTTACTCTTTCTAAATAATATTTATATGTAATAACGCCTTTACTCAACAATCCGGCTATTTTATCTAAATAATCTTTATTGTTTTTGTAAATGTCATAATCTGGCATATCTTTACAATCAACCCAAGTGTTGTAATTCTTGGCATCATATAGATAACGCCCAACACCCCACTTGACAGCGGCTCTCTTAAAAGCATCAGATAAACCGCCTTTCTCAGCCTCAAAGTCTGTGTCGCCTGCTCCGTCTGTTCGTGTTACTCCGTTTATAGTTATTGAACAAACCAAACGCCCCTTTACCTCTGAATAGCTATCAGACCAGTTTAATCCGCATACTTCGTCTAATCTATCTTGAACATCTCGAGAATCAATATAAACCAACATCATTGCTCTAGTTTTATCTTTATTCTTTTGACCTATTCTCCAAGATAATTTATCAGCAGGAAATGGTGCTTTTAATTTTACTAAAGTTTCTTCCATTAATTTTGCTCCAATTTTGTTATAATTATTTTTTTACCATCAAGTTCTACGAGAACTCTGTTTTCTTTTTCTAAGCCCAACTCTCTTACGATTTCAACAGGAATACAGATAATATGCGTTGTAGGCGTATGAGTTAAAGCAATCGTCTTAATCACTTTCATTTTCTTTCTCCTTTCAATTAAAGAATACACAATAAAAAATAAAAGTCAATATTTTTTTATAATTTTATTGACATTTATTTTATTTATATTATTCTATATTCAGGAGGGGTAAAATGCCAAAGAGAATTTATTACAAAGATGGTATGACATTATATAAATATTGTCAGGTTCATAATATTAATTATCGCAATTTATTTGCTAAAGCATCGCTTTACAAAACAAACCCTTTGGAAGCTCTTGATATTCGTAAAAACAAGGGTTATACAAAAGCCCTCAGAGAAAACGGCATAACAAAAGACAATCCAAACTATGAAGTATATTACAGAAGACTTGTAGATGGTTGGGATATTGAAAAAGCTTTATCTATTCCTTATCAGGGGCAAGGTGGAAACAGAAGAAAAAAGCTTGACAAATATTAAAAAAAGCGTATAATAAGCTCGGTTTTTTTCATTAATGTCCTCCTGACCGCTCTCATATCTGCTCCTTGAGGGCGGTTTACTTTTGCTTAAAAATTGTGCTATTTTTCCTCGCTATTTTGTGATTTTATATCAATATAGACATTTTTCTGTTTATTTCAATAAAAAAACCGCCCATTTCTGAGCGGCATATAAGTAAACAACCTTAAGTTAAAACCTGTATTATATTAATCTCTCTGTTTGCTAAAGTCAACAATTTTATTTCTTTCTCTTAAATAATCCTCTATCCCCTCATTCTCAACACACCTAAGCTTAAAATCAGGATAATCTTCTATTAACCCTTGCACCCAGTCTGCAAATTTACCTTTAGGGCATATAGAATAAAAATGATGAGGATTTCCCTGAACACAGCCCAAAGCACCTACCCGTCCGTCAAAGTGAACAAGATAGATTTCTTTGAGCATTATCTACCTCCATACTTTTGGTCATACTCCGCAAGACATTTTGCCATATCAAGCGGCGTCTTAATCTCATTTATGCAGTTAATAGGCTCATTTTGGACAAGATACGCATTGCTCTTGCAAGAACAACAAAGGCTCGCTATTAGACAAATCAAAATGCCAATCAAAGCCAGATGTGTCAGCCTTAATACGGGCTTCAAGCTCCTTTTTCGTTCTACTGAGTGCCACAACGTCATTGTTCCTTTTCTCCAAAGTTAATACAAGTTGTTTATTGCTCTTTTTTTCTTCTGACAGAGCGTTATTCAGGTATTTAAGGTAAAATCCCCCAAAGATGATGATTGCTAACGCTACAAGCCAACAGTAAAGGTTTATACGAGACATTGTTACCACCAAAGTAAAGCAAAAAATGTTAGATACATTCCTGTCAGGACTTCTCCCCAGCCCCAACCGCCACTTTGGTCGTGGTATATATGTCTGTCAATTAATCCTCCGCAATAATAAACAATTCCTAGCAAGGCACCGCAGAGCATATATTTAACATCGTGGAAGCACAACCCTACAATAAACGACAATAACAATCCTCTCATTCCCATTCCTACAATGCCATATAAGAACGGATATTCATATAAATAAACTGTCTTTCCTTTGATTGTAATATGCAAAGAATTGATAACTTTATCGATTGTGTAAACCTCAATAGCGAAAGGGTCGTCAACCTTACCCCAGCAACAAGCCGCTACATATTTAGACCAACCAGCGATTTGAGTAGACATTCTTGTCGCAATCAAACAAGTGATTAAGAGTGTCCATACCCAAGATGCTGTTGTCCAATGATAAATGTACCAGCAGACGATAGTGCTATAAACAGCCCACCACCATTTATTCAAAGGAAAGTGTTTATCAGTGAACGGCATATCTAAGCCACCTCTAATTCTGTAACAAAGTCCACCTAGTAAAACCAAGATTGTATAAATAACGTATGTCATATCTCAAACCTCCCGTTTTTTATTGTGTTTGCAAGTCGTATAGCACGTTTGCCAACCTGTGAAGCGTATTTACTATTCAAGAGTTCATCAGCGGCTTTGTTCCAGTTACCTGTTCCAAGTGCCGAGAGCATATTCTTAAACTTCAATAAACCTTTAATTCCGATATTAAAGCACAGGTCTATAAGAACATACTGTCTTTCGCTATCAAGTTTATCAAAGAACTCTACTTTTTTTCTCAAGTCAGAAACACAGCGGTCAATATCGTTCCTGCATAGCATATAAGCCATTTCTCTTGTGATGCCGTGCTTCCAATCTCCGATGACTTTTAACTCATCAACAGTGAAAGGATTTGTGTCGATACACCGACCGATTCCGATTGTTAGATAACCTCTTGTGTCTTTATAAGGAAAAAGTACGCATCCTTCGTGATATTTTAATCTATTTATAATCTCACTCATATCAAGCATATTTTTTCTCCAGAACAGTTTTTTCAAGAACTCAATCACGGTAATAATCCTTTAAGACCTGAAACATCAATTCCCCAGATACCAATTACAATCAAAGCAAGTACAATCCACAATCCTTTAGTGTTTATCAATTCTTTGATAATCTGCAAAAAAGGTCTGTTCTCTGATTGTTTAATCAAAAGGTCGAGTTTGCCGTCCATGTTTGCAATATCGACCTTGATTTGAGACACTTCTGCCCTGAGTTCTGAAACATCTCTTTTGACGTCTGTGATTTCTTTTTTCATAGATTCAATGTCCTCTGCTTGTGCTTCTGCTAATGATATCTGAGCTTTTGTCATACCACCTTGACCTCTTTGTTTTTTGATGCTTTCAAGAATTTCTTTCGACCGACACATTATCTGTTCTCCAAGTTATTTATTTCAATTCTAGCCTCTCTGCGAGCTTTGATTGTGTCTGCGTACTTTTCTCTCAAGTCCTGTTTTTCTGCTTCATCAACAGCTTCTTCAATCTTTAAGATACAATAGTCAGTGTCAGCAAGAAACTGTTTAAGCTCTGTAATACGAGTTTCTTTTACAGACTTTTCTTCAGCCTGTTCTTTTTCCTCATTCGTTAGCCCCCAAGCTTCTAAGCCATCAGCAATCTCTTTAATTTCATAGCCTTTGTTGTGATTGTTAACGACTATAAAGTCAGCTTTTTGTTTAGCTGTATAGGGTAGTTCAAGTTTGTCTTTAATTTCCATTGTTTCTCTCCTATCTATCTAAGGCATAAATTATGTCTCTTGTGATGTATTCAACACCTTCACTCTCATTAATAGCACTCAACACTACATACCCGTCCCCATTCATAAACCCTTGTGTGTGTACAACGTTTTCACATAGAGTTTCGTCAGTGTATGAAGAACCACCACCACCACCTGACGCTCTGCCTGTGTTATCAGTATGCATTGACCCAGACTTAACATACCAGCCGCCTCCGCCGCCACCGTAATATCCAGCACCTCCAGCACCACCATAGCCCCATTTGCCATATCCAACATTAGCTCCTGCACCTTGTCCACCTAATCCTAAGCTTCCATTTGACCCATTTCCTCCAGTACCACTTGTTCTATATCCACCAGCACCTCCAGAAGATTGAGTTCCGCCACCGCCACCAATTATAAGACTTCCTGATGAAAATCCTTTTTGTCCTTCAAGACCACCACCGTTACCACCGGCGCTGGCGCCATTATGTGATGTTGATCTACATCCTCCACCACCAGCAACAACAATTCGAGACTGTAAAGAAGTAGAATCTGTAATACCAGTATTGTCTGTCCTCATATCAGTGGCGTTATATTGAGGTGTTTGTCTGTCTGTTGACATTTTTCCAACTTTAATATAAAAAGTTTGTCCTGGTATTACAGTTAAATCACATTCAACTCTTCCACCTTTTCCATCATTATCGGTACTTCCAAACCCACTAGCTGCTACACATTCTACATGTACCTTTGTTAAACCTTCTGGTACCGTCCAACTTTGAAAAGAATCAGAAGCTTGGAAAAGTTTTGTAACAACAGGTGTACTTTTTCTCTCATAAGGAGCTTTAAGAACTAATTCATTATCAACAATCTCTTTGTGTAACTGCATCAGAATTCTCCCTCTGCGAGGTATCCACAGGCTTGCCAAAACAAAGTACTGTTATAATCATAGCTGTTATACGTAAAACTACTATCAGTCATACTAGTGACCACTAATCCATTATTATACTGATTGGATATAGTACTTTGAAAACCACTCCACTGTGTTAGAGAATAATTTGTATCTCTAAAAGATTTTAATAAATTTACAGTATAATTTCCATCTCCTGATACTGCATTT
>Ga0326511_10003742_pt1 | contig 12221 bp, 16 predicted proteins | sample 0_2496_0518_D_FD_203701 | JGI IMG/M metagenome (GOLD analysis project Ga0326511, IMG submission 203701) | Bovine rumen microbial communities from UC Davis, California, United States - 0_2496_0518 | ecosystem: Host-associated > Mammals > Digestive system > Stomach > Rumen | place: USA...
TGGGCGCTCACTCTGTCAACCTCAATGTTACTAAAATCCTTTGTCATTTGCTCATATCCTCCATTAGTAGTTACACAATATGTACAAGTGAACAAATATTATTTCTTTTATTCGGCTATTTCTAATATCCGTCTCGTGATCTGTAAATAGTCCTGAGCCCCGGCGCTTTTCGGCGCGTAGCTGTAAAGGCTTTCCCGGAGTCCTGCCGCCTCTTTTAGTGCTGTGTTTACCCTGATAGCACCCAAATACTCGATATTGTTGTCGCGGGCTATTGCCTCTAACTTGTCGCGCATCTGCCGGTTGAATTTTGGCCGGCTGTTGTACATGGGGAGAACAAGCCCCGCCCAGCGCAAGCGCTCGTTGGTCTGCCTGATCTGCTCCACGGTGTCCGCTGTCTGGTAGAGGCTCATAATGCTATAAGTATCTACCACTAACGGGATTACAACCCCGTCGGCGGCTTGAATCGCGTTGTATTGGAGTTCTCCCGCTGTCGCCGGGGTGTCAATCACAATGAGGTCATACAATCCCCGGATAGATTCAATAGCATATTCCAGCCGGCGGGCGCTCCCCTTGCCGCTCCTGAGTGTCGATAAAGCGGGATTGCTCGCTATTACATCAATGCCGTGCGCGGTCTGTATGGCCTCCCGGGCCGGTGTGCCTGTAATGAGTTGGTAGGCGTCCCCCTGCCTCCGGTCAGCATTAAGCGCCCATGATAAATGGCCCTGCGGGTCAAAGTCGATAGCTAATACCCTTTTACCCAGATAGCCGGCGGCCTGGGCCACGGCTGCGGCGGTCGTTGTCTTTCCGGTGCCGCCGTTCTGGGCTATGATTGTTAGTACCATCTTGCGGCCCTCCTGTCAGATATTGCGAACCTCTTTAGCCTCGTCAACGCTCATATCCTCGAAAAGCGCTGTCATCTCCTCCAACACTTTCCTGATCTGCTCCCGGTTGTATCCGGCCCCCTGCATGGCTGCGATACAATACCCCTTACATGCTTTGTTACTCCAAAACTCGTTTAACACGGTTATACCGTTCCCCACTGTTTCGCCTCCTGTCATCGTAGAAGCCCCGGCAGAGGTCGCCCCCTGCCGCTGGCTGTTATCGTCTGTGTGCTCTCATACCTTTAACGGCAGAGGGCGTTTCACTCCTCCATAAATGCTTTTGCAAGCTCGTAGCAATTTATCTGTTGCAATGCATAGCCCAGAAAATCGCTGTACATACTCGCGCCCAGCTCCGGGGCCTGATCGGTCAGCTCATCCCGGATCACGTCGGACAGTATGCCGGCGGCCTTGTCCTTGTCTCCCTCTGCCTCTGCCGTTGCCTGTCTCGCGCGGTCTGTCCAGTAGATATATGTCGGCTCCTCTGAGGTCATCCAGTTATAGGCGTCCCACGTGTAATAATTTGTCCATCCGTTGTACATCTTTAGCCCTCCGTGATTCTCTTGAAATCTGCCTCGCTGATAACAAATGCTCCACCCTCTTTCGGCAGCTCCTCACGCTCGCACATGATAACGGCCACTTTTCCATCACCGGCCCCGGCTACATACAGATAGCCGCCGGGAGTCTGTACGGCCTTGCCGTTGACTGTTGCGGTCTGCCGTGCCTTGTAAAAGGTGTTTGTCTTAATTTCCATGTGTTATCCCTCCTCAATAGTCGCTTACATAACAAATCGCTGTGTAGTTGCTCTCCCGGCTGGGCTCCTCCTCCGAAAAGTAGCAGATAACAAATATGTCCTGTTTCATTTCAAACCGTGCCGGATAACGAGCCACAACGCGCCCAGCGGGCCGGGTCAGCTCTCTATTATTCGCCTCTACATCTTCCGGCGGTATGTCTCCCCACTCTCCCCGGTAGAAGTTAGCAGCGCACTCGATCATGTATGCCCGGCTGTCCTGATCCCGTGCGGCCTCAATGACTCCCCCGGCAAATGCAAGCGGGTTTTTCTGCATGATCCTCCACAACTTCACAAAGTCTACATCATGTGTCACTGTCTGCCCTCCTGTTCTTTTCTGAGGCGGTCGAGCTTGCGCTCGTACTCCCTCGCGTTCTCCTCCTGTCCCATGGCCCTATAAGCTGTTATTGATTTCTCGTACATCTCCATGAGGGCCGTTTTCAAATGGTCGTCGATTATATCTAACTGGTAAAACAAAGAATGTAACATTTATTCTCCATGTTCAACTGATAACAAGTACAAGAGATTTCTAATTCAACTATTCAATGTTATTGCAAGAAGAAATTTCCGGAGCCTCCGCTATTTTTGTTATGATCTCGGTCGTTATGCTGTCCGGCTTTATCCCGTGATCGTGTGCCAACAGTTCGAGCATGTTCTCGTACTCCCCGGGAAAACTCCCCTCTAACGTGTAGCCGCCCAGCTTGTCACCTGAGGGCCCATAGAATACGAGCCATTGCTCCGCGCGTCTCCCGTGCCTCTTGAGGGCCAGCTCTGCCGCCCTCCTGACGGTATGAAAGTTGTTCTCTGTGAGCTCGTCAAGGTCTCCCGGGTCTATGTCGTCGACTATGCCGGCCCGCTCGATTGCCTCCAACATGGCTTTTTCGACCCGTTTTATATCCCGGTCGGCAGCGGGTAAACTGTCCGGCATGATTTCAGCTTGTATGGCTGCCAATGTCTCGAATGTAGTCATCTGCATGTTATATTCTCCTATCGGCAGAGGGCCCAGCCCATAAAGGACATGAGCCCCCGCCCAGTGAATCAACAATGAATCAACGATTTTGTGCTTATCGAATCAATGTTTTTGTTTATGCCTTGCGTTTTCTGTCCTGTCTGGCCTGATACCGGCAGCCGATTATAAAACCGGCCTCTAATGCGTCGGTTATGATCCTGTACAGCCGGTTAACGCCCTCTGCCTCTGACAGCGCTAATATTTGCTCTATGTCGGTAGGATAAAAGGCCCCGGTCTTACCGTTGAGCTGACCAAACTTGCGGCGGTACTCTTCAATGGCTTTTGCAATGTCTCGTTTCATGGTGTTTGTTCTCCTTTCTGTTATCGTCTGTTTACTGGGTATCTATGGTAAACGGCCTATTGCGACCGCTTCACCCTTAACACATAGCCGCCGCGACTCCCGCGAGCTGTTCCAACTTGTCCGGGGTCATCCGGTCGAGAATATGCTCCAACCTCTGCCGGGTGTCCCTCTGCTCTGTGATCCCGTGATAGAGGTTATAGAGGGCGCGTGCTGTCTCGCTCTCCTGCTCCTCAGTCTCGACATGTAAATAGATTTCTGTCGTTTTCGGGTCACGGTGCCGCATGTAGTTTTGAACCGCGAACAAGTCACCGGTTACTTTCATAGCATTTGTGCCGGCTGTATGCCTGAGGCTGTGTGCTGTGATCCTGTCGCTGTCGTATCCGGCAGATTGGAGGGCCTTTTTTAGCATCCTGCTAATGGTCGTCGCCGCTATGCGCTGACCTCCTGATCTGTTCCCGGTAGAGACAAATAAAGGGCTGTTAGGCGTCGGTCTGTCGCTCCTGTTGTCAAGATAGTCCCTGATCGCCTCATACACTCCCGGCGCTATCGGCTTCTTTGCGTCCGGCTCTGTGTGTCCTTTGCCCCAAATGTAAATGCACGCTTTACCGTCTTTTACCTGAATATCCTTTACATTGGCCCGGCTTATCTCGACGGTGCGGAGACCGACATTAACGGCCAGCATATACATAGCCCTGAGCCTCGCGCCCTGCTCTGTCGCTCTCTCGACTCTGCCGGCGGTGTCTTTCGGGTTGACGGCGGCCCTCTGCCTCTTGCCCTCTGCCTGTAAAGATATAGAGGTTTCGACCTTGAGGACATCGGCAGCGGTTAGGGCCTCTTTCTTGTGGGTCTCGTTGGAGATTTTCGGGCCGTGAATATTCCTTGCTATGTCGGGATAGAGCCCAGCGGCAGCGGCCCAGCTGAAAAACTGTTTAACACTTCTTAGATACTGGTTCACGGTCGCCGGTCTGCACCTGATAGAAAAACGGTGTCCGCTTGCCGTTGTCCGGTAGCTCCACCCCTGCGGGCTGTCTGGGTCAAGCTGTATAGCCTCGTGATCCGTGCTCAGGTAGTCGCGGTATTGGATAACATCGGCCCTCTGAGGCTGTGTGATGCCCTTGTAAAGCATCCACGCGTAAAACTGTTTCAGGTTCGTTGTGTATGTCTGTGTGGTCTTTCCGGGGCGGTCAATATACGCGATAAAGTCATCGAACATGTACGAGCTGAGGCTCTGAGCCGGGATAACTCCCGCCGGTGCGCTTTTCTGTAATGCGGTGTTCATGCTGTCCCCTCCTGCTATCGTCTGTGTGCTGTGTGTTCTTGTTCTATTTCTATTATATAGCAATCGCGGCAGATAAACAATAAAATAAATATCCTTTTAAACCTCTTGTGCGGATTCTTAGCCGTGCGTGGCCTCTCACTGGTATGTTTTCGCCGGCAGAGGGCCAGACATTGAAAATCCCCTGTCTGGTAGGCGTTCCCGGGCCCTGTGTAGCCTCTCACGGTGTGCGCTGGGTAAATCCTCCACCCTTAACGGAAAAGGCTGTATAGAAGCCGCTGGGCCTGTTCCTGAGGCTTGCGACGCTATGCCGTGTGTTTTTCTGAGCATTGACAGCGGGAGGACTGACGCGGGGGGCCGTGGTGGGGAGGTCTCCCCCGTAAAGGTGACAAACATCTGTGTGATACTTTCCCTTTTTTGTCATCGGATATAGTGATTTTGGAGCGGATCGCGCCGGGCCTGGCCGTTTTCATGGGTCTTTTTTGTCCCTTTTACCGCGCGCGTGTATGGATTTTTCCGGAGTCTGGGCCACCCCTCCCGTTCCCCTGTTTGCTGATCTCGTAAAAAATTCACCCGGGGGCTGTCCCAGATAAAGAAAAAGAGGGCGGCGCGGTGGCTCACCCTCTCACGTGTATAATATGCCGTCACTGGTTTAGCGTTGGGAACATGTGCGGCTTTATACCTGCTTCTCTTTGTCCCGGATCGCTCGCAAGGTCTTAACGAGTGCTTGCCGGGTCTTGAATATCTCTATGGCCCTGCCCTTGAGCCGGTCGCAATACTCGCTCAACTCGTGCGAGTCGGCGGGCAGATAGTAGCCGGGATTCTCACCGACCGCTGCACAAATCGGCACCCCCTGCCGGCGTTCCCTCTCTATCTGCCTTGTGATCTCTCGCGGCTCACAGCCCATATAACGAGCGAGTTCTCGCGCTGTCTGGGCGTTCTCCTGTCCATATCTCAACAACTCAGCTATCATCTGTTTCGTGTTACTCCTCTACGCTTTCGCGCTCTCCTGATCCTGAGCGGCGGCGGCTTTCTTCTCCCAATAACGGGCCTGAGCCGCTTTCACCTTGTCCTTGTTCTTCCGGTTCCACTCCCGGCGGTAGGCCCTGCGGGCCTCTTTCGCTCTCTCTGTCATCTGTTCGCCCTCCTCCATTGACTGTGTATCCGTGTTGCTGTCGACCGCTGCCGGCGGCTGTCTCTCGCTATTGGCTGTCATCGTCTCACCCCCTCCCGGCTTGCGCGTTCCATGCCATTTTTGCAAACCTCGTGCCGGTGCTGTCTGCCGTTGGCTGTGTCAGGTCAACGAACACTCGTGTTGAACATCCGCAGCCGGTACACTGGGCCCAGACTTTATAGACGCTCTTTTCCCGGTCGTACTGGGTATAGATTGCCGCCGGCTGGCCGCAACGGGGACAGTTCGGCAGCGGGACAGCAAACAATTTTTCCGGCGCGCCCTGCGGCCGCTTTCGCATGATCCCGAATTGCTCCGGGTGCCGGCGTCTGTTCCGGCTCGTGTCGCCTCCTGCCCTGCGGCCCATCTCATACTTGTATGCTGTGTTCAGACTGTTCTTAGCGTGTGATCTTCCCACGGTGTCGCCTCCTCTCTCGCTGTCCCTCTGTGGGTACAATGGTCTTTGTTATCGTCTGTAATATATGTGCATCTCTTGTACTTATTATATCAAAAACAAGAAATAAAACAATAAATAGTATAAACATGTGAATAACAGATACAACATATTGTTTCTGGCCGGATAAGAAAAAGAGGGCAGCGGGATTTCTCCTCGTTGTCCTCCTGATCGGTTGATTGTTATCTGCGGCGCCCTGCCCGCTTTTGCTTTCCCTTAGGGATTTCCGGCACTGTAAAGGCCGGCCCCTCCCCGTCCTCGCCTGTCTCTGTTGCGACTAACTGACCGACGTTCTCTAACTCGTTGTCAAACTCGTCAAAGGCTACTACATCATCCGGGATAAATTCATCGTGTTCGGGATAAAAGCGGTTCCCGGGTGCGTCAAAGTATACGCGAGCGCTGCGGCCTGAGCGCCCCCAACGGTTCTTGAGCACCCTAACGATCATCTGACGCCATGCGCGGCTTTCAAGTATTGCTATCTTGTCAAGCTCCCGGGTCTTAACTGTCCCTTGGTCTATCTGGTAGAAGTTGAGCGAGAGCATATAATCTGCCGTATATTCGATATTGCTCGAGTCTCTGCCGCTGTCCCTTGTTATCCGCCCATCCTTGTTGCTGTCCCTGTTTGTCGCGGAGATAGCAATACAGAATGTATCATAGTTGCGCGCGTAGTTCTTGAGCATAGCCATAACTTGTTTTATGCTCTCCTGCACGTCGCCGCGTGCGTCCGGGACTGAGACCAAATGCAAGTAGTCGAGTATTATAACCGGTGCCCCCTTGTCGGTTTTAACCGTAGTCGTCCCGACTTTTGTTAGATAACTCTGTATTGTGCTGAGTTCTGTTTTTATGTTGCCCTCAATATAATGCAAGTTCGGGTAAATCATTTCGCGGTACTCTGCGAGCGCATCCTCGACGGCCTCCCGCTGTTCGGGGTTCCATCTGTACCCCTGCATAACATCCGTTGCGCTCATGGGGTGGCCCTTAAACGTCACGCGGGAGCTAATGCTCTTTGCTATCATCTGTTCCCGGCTCATTTCAAGATTGAGATATACGACGCGCTTACCGTGTAATGCCATGCTTTCCGCTATCTGTTGACAGAGGGTCGTTTTTCCGGCAGCGGGAGCCGCGAGCAATAGCAAAACGGTCTTTCTGATCGGCCCGCCCTGCAAGATAAAATCAAACCACGATATATCTGTCGTATACGGCTTGAACCGGTCGCCGCTTATTGCTTCAAAGAACGTTTCCAGATAGTCCTTTTTCGGCTCCTGTTGGCTCTGATCGGCGGCGCTGGGCGCCTGTTCACCCTCTGCCGCCTGGTCCTCTATCGGGTCAAGTTCGGGGTTATTAACGTCGAGCGGGTGCGCTTTGTTATAGTCCTCCTCCACCTTTGCCCGGTAGGCTTTCCAGTTGAGCGCGCCCCCGTGCCGGTGTCTGCACAAATAATTCAATTTACCGTCAAGGTCAACAAGTATAACGGACTCGTTTTCGGGCCAGTCTCCCGCGCTGTGTTCATTCTCCCACGGGCAAATAACACAGATTGCGACGGCCTCCGGGTGGTTTTTATCTGTCGCCGGGAGCGTGTAGCTCTTACCCAGTTCGACATCATATTTTTTCGCCCAGCGTTCGACCCAGCGCACGGCCTCGTCCCGCTCGTAGTACTTTATCCAGTCCGGCGCGTCGTTGGCCTGATCTGAGGCGGGAGCCGGTGCGGGTGCCTGATCTGTCGCCGGTGTTGTCTGGCCTGTCATCGGATTCTTGACGCCTAAAAGACCGCTTATTCTGTCGACAACAACATTATTTGCTTTGTCGTTCTTGTAATGGCCTGACTGCATAGCCGCTACAAAGCTGTCGAGCTCTACGGCTTGCTCGTGCCTGAGGCTGTCCGCGTCCCACGATTCGATATAGCTGTCGAGCGTGTCCTCGCCCTCTACATACTCGACGTGTGGAGACTCCACCCCAAAGAAAAAGCGGGCGTTATCCATGGCCGACGGGTCGATAAACGGGAAAAGGCCCAGAACCTCCAACATTAGCTTTTCATACTCTGCCGCGCTCGTGATCGGCTTTTGGAGCGGGCAATACAAGTGCCATTTTTCGCGGGGCTCCTGCCGGGTGACTTCCCCTGTCTTGCGGTTCGTGTGGGTCTTCTCTTTCATGTAGTTGCGGGAGCGCACAACATACATGTGAACCGGCAGCGCCTCCAATATGTCATCAAGAGTTTTCCACGCGTCCGGGTCGTCTGAGTGTGTGTTGTCTACGTCGAACATAACACAATCACACTGCAAAAAATTGTCCGTGTTCCGGTAGCTGTTAGCCATTTTTGAGGCCATGTGATCCCGTTCAACCGCTGCGGCTATGTCCTGAGCGGTTTTTATCTCAACCGCTGTCGGATAGTTGGGATTCTGGGCGTTCCCTCTGCCGTTCGACAAATACAAATGCATGTTACACTTTTCCTTTCTGCCCGGCTCCATGTTGTGATACAATGAGCCCAGCCGGGCGCGGTTCTCACTGTCTCCGGTTATCGTCTGTTTTGGCTGTCCGGTGTGCTGACTGGGCAGCCGTTTTTATATCTGCAATCGGCAGCGGGTGCCGGTATTGCCTGTAAAGGGTAAAGGATCACAGACGGCAGAGGGCCGCCGGGTTCTGTGTGTAATTGGGCGCTGAACAGCTGCGGGAGCGCCTGAGGGCCCCCGGGGGAGACTCCCCCACGTGTAGCAAATTGGCGCGGGATTGCGTCATCTTGCTATTGAGTGTTATTTACCTGCCGCACGTTTGGGGCGTGTTGTCGGCAAGTCGGTAATGAGTATATACTTACCTGCCGCGCGTTTCGGCCCATTCTGAGCCCCGGACAGCCTCGCCACGGCCTCGCGCGCTGTTTCTGGTACATCTGAGCGCCTGAGGGCTTAGAACGCTCTGCGGGGCTCCTGCGCGGTCAAAAAATGGCTGTGAGAGCTACGGGGAGAAATCACTTGTAAGCGGACACTCTCAGAAAATCGGCACATACCGAACACTTGCGGGCCCCCTGTCCGTCAACGTGCAACCGTTACCACCCTCTTGATTTCCCGTTTTGTTTTTACATACTGCAATGGTCACGGTCTCCGTTCTGGGTCACGCTCGAAAACACTCAGGCCCCTGTCATCCCCTCGCGGCGTGCCTCCTCGTTGCGGTCGGTCTCGTGGGGCTTGCGGCCCTGTCCTCGCTCGCGGGATCCTTTTTACATCCTGAGCCGGTAGAGTTGGAAAACTCCCCCAACGCCGTTGAGCATACAGAGCCGCCCAGCCCCGGGAGGTGGGGGGAGTATCGGCAGCGGGTGCGCTCCTGATCGGTCGAGCTGTTGCCCGGGTAATGGGAGAACATTCTCGCGCGCGTGGCCTGTCTCCTCATGCCGGCACCCTCTCCCGTTGTACGCTCTCCCGCTGGCCCCTGATTTTTCGCGACCGGGAGGCCAGGCCCTAACATGGGGAGCGCCTTGTGCTATCCGTTATAGAACATATAACAATTTCGCCTCCCTTTGTTTGGGTGCCCTCTGCCGCCGGTTTGTATAGTATTGGATTTTTCGCAAGTCCTGAGACCCGCATAATATAAGGGCTCGCGGGTGGGGCTTGTGTCTCAAACTCCCCCCCACCCTTTGTGTCTCAAACTCCACCCCCTCATGCTCGCGCCCTCTGCCTCGTAAAGAATAAAGGATCGTGCGGCGCTGGGCCTCTCTGTCCTGCCTGTCTGGAGGTTTCGCGCTTCTCTCTCTATCTTAGAGGCAAGGCCGCTGTCGTCAAGACAGGCGGCTGCTGCCTCTGTCCTTAGACAGTCTTGGACAGTCTTGGACAGTATTGGATTTTTCGCAAGTCCTGAGACCCGCATAAAATAAGGCTTTCCGGGGTGTGCGTGTTCCTCACTTCCACCCCCTTTGTTCCTCACTTCCACCCCCCTGTGTTCCTCGGTTCCACCCCCTTTGTTCCTCACTTCCACCCCCTCCACGCCTTAACGGTTCCAAAAAGTTCTAATTTTCTTTCTTGCCCGTGGCCTTTTTGGGGCGTCCTCTTTTCTTTGTCGGACTCTTTTTAGTGCCCTCTGCCGCTGCCTTTTCCGCTATAAGTTTTTTGCGTCTCGCTGTCAGCTCCGGAGCCGTTGACATCATCACCCAATCGACCATTAACATGCTGTACACGTCCCACGGGAGCGCGGCGGCCTCCTCCGCTGTGTAGGTTTCGCCGGTTTTCGGGTGCCGGTATTCCCATTTTTTCAGAAGTCCTACCCTGACATTATCGTGGAGAGCAGCCTCTAACGGCCCTTTTATTTTGTCTTTCCAATTCCGCTGCCCCCTGTCCTGTATCTCCTGCATTGTTGGTATCTCTTGTGCGCTGTCCAACAAAGCCATAACTGACAGCGTGCAATCTGTCCCGGCAAAAAAATTATTATCCATGCTGTGATGCAAGGCAATTTTTCTGCCGATACTGTATGAATTGGGCTTGCGGTTATCGTGCAAGAACAAGCACGTCGGGAAAAGCATAACACCGGCTTTACACAGGTAGCGGGCGGCGTCTATATCAAAGTTCACATAAATATAGCCGTTCGCAATCCTACTGCCGGATATGATCCCGGCGTCAACATAGTCCCCCGCGTTCCTGCCGGTCTTTTCTTCTCCCGTCCAGCGTATTTGTTTGAGGTCGGACAAGTCCCGCCGGATCATCTTTTTTAGATTCTTGAGCCGTGTTTTTACTTTCTTCTCCTCTGCCGCCCTCGCTTCACTGTTGAGCGCGTCCGATACTGTCAGTACAAGGCCGTTCTTTTCTCCATACTCTACCAATGGTATTTTTACCTGAGGATTTACGGCACCTTTTCCGGCCCCGTGAAAATTCTGGTCGGACAGGTAAAGCACGGCGGCGTCTAATATCTTCTTTGTGGAGGTTCCCAGCGTCCCCATTAACTCGTTGAATTGGTCAATGGTGTACTTTCTGCCGTTCGGCGCCGTGTATGTACCAATGAGCCCCCCGGCTTTCGTTTCTGTTACTTCAAAGTCCTTTTCAGTCAAGCGCATGAAATCGTTTATCATGTTTCCCTGATAAAGCGGGAGAAAGTCAGCTTCACTCAGTCTTAACGGGTCAAGGCTCCTTTTGGCTTTCTCGTCAATGTCTGCGGCCCGGATCGCTGCCATTAACATGCGGGATTCTTGGCCCGTGGCCTCTTTTCTATTCCACAAAGCGACGACTTCCGGCAATGTCAGATTTCGATATATGTCTAATTCTCGCAATAAATAGTCATCGGGCCGTTTCTGCATCTCTTTTTCAAGATACGGTAAAATCTTGTTGTACTCCTGATAGAAGTTTTCGGCGGTCTCCTCTACATCCTTTACGCGGTTTACAAGGTGTGCCAAAAATGCGCGATAATATAGCACCTCCACTAACTTATCTGCGGCTTGCCAGCGGCCCCGGTTCACATGCTCGTTAGCGGTTTCCCTCATATCGGAAAATACCTCATTGATTTCGTCATAAACCGCGTTGATTATCTGAGGGCTTATAGCTAATATTGCGCGCGAAAAGTCCCCGCCGGTCAATTCTCCCCACTTTTTTACAAGTGTGCGTTCAATAAGGGCGGCGGCTTCTGGCCTGCTCTTTAACATCCGCACTGCCTTTTTTGCATTATCGTCTGTCACTCTTTATGCTCCTCTCCGGGACTGTCCAGCAACTCGCGCAGCTCCATTGCTGACTTGTACAGCTCCCCGTGCTCCTCCCGGTGCTGGGTAATGATACGGTTGATAAATTCTGTCATGCTCACACCCAGAACGCGGGAAACAACTGTTATATACTCGTGATTCGACGCTGTGAACGCTAAATTGATACGCGGGAGCCCTGCACCTTTACGGCCTGAGGTCTGCAATGCCTCCTGATAGGGCCGGGCCTCCTCTTTCGTGTAGGACTTGCGCGGCTTCTTTAACGGCCTGTCTTGTGTGGCCTCTGCTATCTGGGCGCTCACTCTGTCAACCTCAATGTTACTAAAATCCCTTGTCATTTGCTCATATCCTCCATTATTAGTTACACAATATGTACAAGTGAATAAATGTTATTTCTTTTATCCGGCTATTTCTAATATTTGCCTCGTGATCTGTAAATAGTCCTGAGCCCCGGCGCTTTTCGGCGCGTAGCTGTAAATGCTTTCCCGGAGTCCTGCCGCCTCTTTTAGTGCTGTGTTTACCCTGATCGCACCCAAATACTCGATATTGTTGTCGCGGGCTATTGCCTCTAACTTGTCGCGCATCTGCCGGTTGAATTTTGGGCGGCTGTTATACATGGGGAGAACAAGCCCCGCCCAGCGCAAACGCTCGTTGGTCTGCCTGATCTGCTCCACGGTGTC
>Ga0326511_10003743_pt1 | contig 12216 bp, 19 predicted proteins | sample 0_2496_0518_D_FD_203701 | JGI IMG/M metagenome (GOLD analysis project Ga0326511, IMG submission 203701) | Bovine rumen microbial communities from UC Davis, California, United States - 0_2496_0518 | ecosystem: Host-associated > Mammals > Digestive system > Stomach > Rumen | place: USA...
GTTGATTTCTTCTTGAACATCAAGATTGTCGAAATAGTTTTCAACATATTCTTTTAATTCTTTAACTTTTACTTGCAAATCTTCGGTTATGGTTGCGTTGTTATTGACCACGGTAACCAAATTATCTTGCAACCATTTCCACAATGCGCATAAACATTCGTAATAACTTAACGAATCGTCAAAAACTGTCGGTATTGTCGCTGCACAATAGCGAACAAATGGTGGCACAGGTCGTGAAAATTTAACTTTTTCGTCCATTTTATTCCTTTCTATTAATAGATTCCGAAGAATTGTGATTCAAGCGCTTTCACAATATCTCTATTAATCATTATAATATTTTCTCGGTATTGCTGCACCATACGTTGTGCGGTTGCAGAAACGCCGGAATTTCCCTTCACGCGTTTGGTATATTCATTATGGCCGGTGTCTTCGCTTGTCGCATTGGCCGTATTTGTGCCGCTGCTTGTGCCTTCGTTCGCACTCGTTGAACTGGCATAATTGCCTGCCATGATGTCGGTTTTGTTGATTTGGCCCATTGGCGTATCAGAATTCACGGTTAAACCGCTGCCGCTGCTTGAACTTGTGGCGGTGTTGCTTGTGCTGCCTTCGGTGTTTGAATCAGATTCATATGTTTCTGTAAAATCAACGTTTACCAACGGATCATATGCAATGGCGGCGCTATAAATCAACGGGGCCTTTTCTTCCATGATTTCGCGCATGGCAACTTTGACTTGGTGTTTAAATAACGCGACGGTTTCATAACCGATTTCGCGCATATAATAATGCTCAACAATTAAGCTCGCCAATTTGTCTTTTGAAAATGTGCCGCGATCTTCAATAACCGCGATTTCGTCCGACGTTAAGTAATCGCTCAATTCCCAATCCTTGAACCACGATTCAACTTCTTCGCGTGTTAAGGTATCAATAATTTTGCGTAATTCGATTGTATATTTCGCCATATTATGCCCCTTCACCCAAATCGGTTGTTACATCTTCATCGTCGTCGCGCATTGAATAACCGGTGATAATAGATTCTTCTTGTTTAATAATGTTGAACAAATCCGAACGAACTTTGACGTCGATATTTTTGCCATATTTTTCATTGAATAAAGCACATGCCAATTTACGTGGTGCCAAATATGATTGTAAGTTAAGGTTTACCAACTCGTTATTTGTGTTGGTTTCCGCGTCAATCATACGTTCTTTTTTCTCGGTCAAATTGTTAACACCAATAAACGTCAAAAATTCATTCCAAATCTTAACCTTATATTCATAAAGTTTGTCTGCTACATAAGGTGCGCCCGTGTTGAATGTTTGAATCTTTGAATAATCCATTAAATTCTTTACACCGAAAATAACAGGCTCGTTGCCATCAACTTCGTTGTATAGATTTTTAAGCGTCATGCGCTGCGAATCTTCGCACAATAACAACGACGGGTGTTTCTGCGATTTAATATTCACGTCGGCCGCGCGTTCGCATTCATACATGCGTAATGCAAACAATTCAAGCGTGTTGGCCGTCGGCATGCATTCCCAGTCGTTTTGAACAAAAATACATTTTTCGCCATCGCGTCCTTTGTTTTCACCACCATAATAAACATCGCGGTCGTGCGAAACTTGATGCGAATAGCAGCGCAAACGAATTGGTTTGTCATACATATTAATGCCGCCGCTGCTTGTGGCCTTTAGATTCATAAACCCGGTTGTGTCGTCATATAGAAACGACGCTTTGCCGTCATAATACAAACACCGTTCCAAAAACATGGCGTCCATTCCAGGCGGCAAATCTTGCCAGTCGAAAATAGACAACGCGATTTTCTTGAAACGCTGCAAATAATCGTCATACGTTTTTGCATTCACGTATTGTGTATCTTTAAACGATCGCCGGCGTTGTTTTAAATACATGCGTTTTCCTTTCTTTTATATTTATATTATGAAACGATTGCGTTGCTTTGTGAATAATCCATAAACGTTGACGTATTATGCCAAACGGTTGTGCCGGTATTAAATATCGCCTTAATACCTTCAATGGCAACTTGCGGAACGTTACCGGTGATGTTGCATCCAACCGTGCGAACATAATTCCAGTTGGCGCGTCCGGTGATATTCGGAACCTTAAACGCGTTGACCTTATAACCATACGCGTCGAAATAAGCGTCGATTATGCGCGCATATTCTGCTTTGATTGACATTTTGCGAAATGTAAATTGGCAACGACCCGAACTTAATTGCAGCGATCCGGCGTTAATATTTCCTTTTGCCGTCGGCGGAATCATTTCGGCAGCACGAACCTGTTGCAATAAACCACGAAGCTGGTCGGCAACGCCAAGCGTTGAACCAAGCATTCCACCGCCTGCGCCAACAAGGGCTGAACCGCTTGCACCGCCTTGAACTGCACCGTCTTTCATAACAGGGTTTGAACCGACGGCGCCGCCAACCATACCATTTAACATCGAAACACCCCAACCCGCTGCGGCTAAACCTGCCTGAATTTCGATGTTTGTGGCGTTAACTGCTTGCCAGTTTAGATAGAAATCGGATTTCCATGATAGAACCGGCAATTTGCCACCTGTTAAACCTTCATTCCATCCATCACCAATAGATGGCGCACTTTTTCTTGAATTTTGTGGGTAAATCTTAATCGAACCGCCCTGTTCCAACGCGCCTTCAACCGCAAACGTCGGATTTCCGTCAAACAATTCCCATTGATATACGCAATCTGCACCCGCGTTATTGCTTAAATACAACATGTTGTATGGTGCACAGAATAATTTGGCATTGTGCGGTGTGTAACCGTCAACGGTTGTGTTGCGCGTAACAACAGGGCCAAGCAAACTCGATTCGCTTGTTGAATCGTCCGGAACGTATAAATTTTCCATTGCTGCCGGTCGTCCCGCAACGCCGTGATCGTCATTAACTAAAGTCCAACCGCTGCATGCCTTTGGAATCAAGAAAATTGAAACAATGGCGTCGCCTTTGCCGGCCGCGTCGTAATAACCAACAATTGTTGAAATAGATGCCGACGCGTTTTCTGAATATGGTAAACCGAACATTTGGCAACCTTGTGGAATGCCGTTATGCATGCCATATGTGCTTGACGGAAAAACATCAACACCGGTGCCGTTATTTGGTGAAACGTCGCACGTCGTGACTTGAAACGCGATCATTAAACTATTTGCGACCGACGGGTCTGCATATGTGGCCTGTTGAACCTCGTTGCAAATATAATCACCATATTCCAAACCTTCAGGAATGGTGTTTTTGCCGAATCCGTCGTCATTGACGTGTTCGCGTTCGACGAAACTTCGTTGAAATGTGATTTGATGCTGCCATGTATTCCAATAATCTGTTTGAATCGAAATACCGCAAGAATTGTTTGAATAATATTCGATGTTGGTAATAAACGCGTAAATCCATTTATTGCCGTATGCCGTGTTTTGGTAAATACAATAATTATAATCGCGAATATCTTCGGCCTCGGCCTCGAAACGAATCACGCCGTCGTCGCGTTGATATGTCGCATTCGTCAATGTCAATTTCGGCAGCGACAAAAAATAATTAAGTTGCGCCGTTTCTGTTGCAAACTTAATGATGTTTAATTGGTCTGCCTCGATTGGCGCCTTGATCAAATAAATTGTGGTGTTTGGTGCTATCGCTGCCATAAATAATACCTTTCTTTAAATTTCCACAGGGCTGTGGAAAACCCTGTGGAAAAGTGTAAAACCTTAAGCGCTTGTTGCTGCGCTAACGGTGACCGAAATCGTATCGGTGACGGTCGTCGTATCTGCGTTGGTTGCGGTGACGGTAATCGTGGCCGAACCTTCTGCGACGCCGTGAATCTTAACCTTACGGCCGGAAATGCTGGCCGTTGCCTTACCTTCGGCGCTGCTCGAAACGGTGACGGTTGCGGTGCTATTTGCTGGCGTGGTGATAGCGTCAACATAAACATCTTCACCGGCGGTGACGGTTACGGCATCAGGCGTTGCGGTGACGGCGCTTGCATCAACCGTTGGTGCTGCGCTTGCGCAAATCAAACAGTTGGCAAATAGTGACGTCTGATACATGCGAACGTCATTCAAGTAATATTGCCAGGTTCTGTTGTTCGGATTCCAGAAATCGCTCATGTCGAAATCCTGGGTCTTAATCTTGAACCATGCGCGATCGGCAATAACGGCCTGGATGGCAGAACCATCGACGGCAACGTTGCCTTCTTGGTCGTAAATATTAAAGTCGTCAAGAACAATAACCTTTGCGCGGAAATCGGTTTCGCTCATATTAAATGCGCGGGCCAAAAGTTCCGTGGAAACAAGGGCGTCAACATCGGACGAAATGAAAACAACAAGGTTTTCTGGACGGGTCCAGGTCTTAAGTTTCAAACCGTCGCCACGAACCTGGTCCCAAGCGTTGTATTTGGTGCCTGGAATCTTCATTTTGCTATAAGCGGCACGAATCTTCTGAACCAATGCTTTTGCGGTTGCCTCGTTAGAAACTGCGCTAACGGTTTCAATATGTGCGCGGTTGCCTTTGTATGCGCCGGTAATAAGGGCCTTGGTGTCGTTATAACGATCGTAATAAGCACCGTTGTAAAGAGAATTGATATAACCGGAAATCAATTCTTCCAAGTTTTCCCAAGATGTGAACGCGTTGCGAATCTTGTCGCGGGTAACGGTTACACAATACTGCTTGTCGCTGTTGACGGCAAAATACTGCGTTGCAACCTCTGCTTCATACTTGTGCAAAAGTCCCGCGAAATCGTTAACGTCGAACTGACGGGATTTGGCCGGGTTGACGTAAACGTCTTCAATAAACTTACCAAGCGGCATGCGCTCGCCTTCAAGTCCGGCAAGTGGAGAATCGTCCCAAATCATGTTGTAAACGCCGGTGTAAAGCACCTTGCACAACAACGAAACGAAATCATTCAAAACGTTGGTATTTGCGGGGTCGAGAATTGGCGCGCCCCATTCGCCAATGGTGGTCGTGTCGGTTACTACCGGAATAAACTGGTGGTAAACACGGCCTTCTTTAACAGACATTTCGCGCATGTAATTAAGCGCGGTCTGCAAACCTTGACTTGCTGCCATGTGGTTTTCCTTTCTTTATTATTAATGTTTAAAAGAACCGTTCTTATTGAACGCGTCTTTTAACGAAATCGGTTTTGCGGTTTCTTGCGGTTTTTCAACTTGTTTCGGTTCGGCGTCGTCTTCACGGCCCTGGCGGACTTGTCGCAATAAATCGCCATTGCTTGCAACCAACTTTTCTTTAAGGTCGGTCAACTCTGCAATTCTATCGTCTTTTTGCTTAATAATATCTTGGTTGGCCTCGAATCCGGTGACGATTTTACCAAGGTCCGCGGCGATCGCGCCGGCCATATCTTTGCCGACGGTCTTTTCAATATTCTTTGTGATTTTTCCTAATTCCTTATTGTCCATAACCTTATTATATGCCATAATAAATAGTTTTGCACAATAGTTTTCAACAGGGTGTGGAAAACTTAACGTCGCTTGAATCCCGGCCATTGACGCCATGCGACGGCCCACGGAAACGTTTGTTTCCATTCGGTTTTTGTTGGCGTTGGGGTTGGTGGCGTCGCCCAGGCGTCATAACGAAACGCGCCAAGAAACGCGCCGGGCCCGATATACGAACGGAATAAATTAAATGGTAAACCAAAATTCGGATCGCCTGCTCCTTGGTTTTGGCCCAACAAATTCATGTAATTCGTGCCATCATAATCCGAATCGGCAAATGCAATGTGGCCGGTTGAACCATACCATCCCGAGTATTGATCAAGAACAATAATATCGCCTTGTTTAATGTCTTCAATTCGCGTAACTTCGGAAAAATGGCCGCTGCCGTTTCTTTGTCTTGCGGGGTTGTATAGCCAACAAGTTTTTACGCCGCTGCTTAAACTTGTATCAAAATTAAATGCGGTGTATAGATATTGTCCGACATCAGATTGCTGGTATAACAAATCCACGCCGTCCCAACATTGATAGCCATAATAACCGTCCACGTCGAATCCGCGGCCGTTTACATAATTGCGAAATTCAATATAATTCGCGTGTGGAACAGACGGTATTGCCATTAACCCTTAAATCCGAATTGTTTCAATTTATCGTATGTCAACGGACCGGTGTTACCGTCGGCAACCAAACCCGTGCGACGTTGAAATTCTTTGATTGATTTAATCAAATATTTACCGTAATAATTGCCCAGCGCAACATGCGGTGTATATGCCGGAAAAGTTTTAAACATGAACTCGGCAAGTTTGCCAACACGTTCGTCGCAGTCGCCCTTGGTCCAATAACCTTTTGCCGGCAAAAATCCTGGTGTCTTCGCCCATTTCTTGAATCTAAACGCGCCAAGAAAATCGCCAAGGCCAAAATTAATAACCGTGACTTTGGTCTTAAATGTTCCCTGGTTTTGGCCCTGCAATTTGACCGTGACGCCTTTTTTCACAATTCCGGTAACAATACCAACATGGCCATATTTACCACCATTGGTAATAATCCAATCGCCTTCGCACAAATCATTTTTGTTCGTGATTAAATCAAAATCATTTCCCGCGTTTCTTTTGCGGGCTGCTGCGACGGTCCAACACCCGCGGGCCTGGCCGGTTCCGCCGGTGTCTAATGCGCGGCCAACTTGATTCAACCAAAAATAGTCGCCATAATCCCAACAGGTGCGACCAAACGTTCCGTCCATATCATAAGATTTGTTGATTGTTGCGCCCATAAATCCGGCGGCGGTGTTCCACTTTGCCATATTATTTGCCTTCCTTCTTTAACGCCTTCAACGCGTTTTTAATTGATTTTGGTATTGGCAAACCGGCGGCGCCAAGGTTTTCCAAAACGCTTAAACCTTCGTTTGCCACAAAATAATAAATAACTAGCGTTCGGATCGCGCCAGTTTCGCCAGTCACGCGGTCGACCAATACCGCCAACATTATAATAAATAGAATCGCAACTTTTTTGACGATTCCACGCGCCCCGATTTTCGACGATAGTTCGCGCGTTACATACGCCTTAATTAATCCCGTTATGTAATCCAACACAATTGCAATAATAATACATTGCATTGCGACGTCCCAACCGCCAAGCAAATAAACGATCGTTGTTGTAATAACGCCTAATATGCCACATAATACGTCTTTCATAACTCAAGTATAGCACAACAAAAAATCCCGCCTTAGCGGGTTTTGCACAATGCAATATATGCATTGTATATGAATAATCTAGAACCGTCAAGCAAGGGTGGGCATCGCTTGACGGCAAGTATATTATATCAGAAAATAGCGCGGCCGAAACCGCGCATTTATTAAATTGATGTGACTTCGGATGTAATGTCGCCGTATTTGCGGCAAATGTCGATTATAAACATTGAATCATACATTGAAACTTTTCCATAAACGCTTGTGAATTCAACCATGTCTGTGACATTTACGTCGTAACCTTTGACGTCTTCCCATAACGATTTTGAATCAATTTGGCCCTGGATCATAACATTAACATATACCATAAAATCACCCCTTAAATGTGCAAAACGGCGGATCGTTTATAATTTCAATATATCATAAAAGCCGGCGTGGGTGCCGGCTTTTGCAATGCGGAACGTGGAATTAACCACAATTTTACTTTACCACATCTGTCGTCTGTTTGAAACTTCTAATCTTTGACCAACGTTTTTGTGCAGCGCGTTTCGCAATTTCTTTACGTTCGTCGCCCGATAGTTTTTGCGAACGGGCGTTGCCACGTTTTATGGCGTAATAATCTTTAACTTCTATTTTCATTTTCTTTTATCAACTGTTTCTTAATTTCCATTAATATTTGTTTCCAATATGGTCTTGTGTCTTTTGATTTTACATCAATTGATCGTTTCGTCATTATTGTTCTCTACGGTATAAATGAACGAAACATCACACTCCAATTTGTATGGTTCTTCGGGATTATCATGCGGTTTCTGTTTAAAAGAATACAAACAATTGGCGCTTAATACATTTACCTTGTTATACTGAATTTTCATTTATTTCTTTTCCGATTAACGATTTTATTTTAACGTTGAAAAAATCTGCGTATGTTACAACATCGTGTTGTTTGATGGTTTTAATAAATTTTTTGTCTAACGGAATTCCAACAAATGATATTAAACATCTTGAAAACGGTTCGTAAATCACAAATATTCCGTCTTTTATGCAAATTCCGCCGTGATCATAATCACCTAAATTAACGTTTACAAAATCCGCTTTATATTTTAGTGATTTTAGCCAATTTTCAATTGCCAAACACGCGTTTTCGTCTTTAACATATGGCATCATTTAAAATACTCCTCTATTGTGTTTGATTCCATTCGTTTTCAATATAGTCGATTTCTTTTTCGCTTAACGTTCCGTCTTGTGTCACAACGGTTTCGCAAATATCATATGCCAATGCAATCGATTTTGTTTTTCGCCATTCCATCAACATTTTAAATAGTTTAATGGTTGTTGCCTTGTCGTTATTCATTATTTTTCACCCTTCAATTCGTCGCGAATATTATTAATTTGTGCCTGGATCAACAAACGTCGAATCACGTTGTCGATTTTTGTATTAAATTTATAAACATCTTCGTCGTCACGGCCGTCGTTATATCTTAAATAACGACTTTGCAGCGCAACCAATATTTCTTGAAAATCGTTTTCTTCTAAATGTAAATCAATATATTTCATATTCATTCCATTTCTTCGGTTTATTCATTTTCGTCAAATCTTTCCAATAATAGATAGAATTCGGACCAAGCGGTTTCGTGAATGTCCACCAAATCTTGTCGATTATATTCTTTGTAATGTTCAACCATGGTTTTGTGATATTCTTCAAACCACTTTAATTCTTTAATTAAATCTTCATACTTTTCTTTGTAATCTTCCATGTTCCGCCTTACCTTATTTTACAATCACGATTCGATCGCTGCTATTAATCAAATGATTTTTCTTCATTTCATTAAATTGCTGCTCGTTACCTTCAAATACCAAGTTTTCACTTGAATTATAGATTTTATAAGTCATTTTAGTTCCTTTCATTGCTTTTGTTATCTCTATAATATCGCGTGTTATGCTAAAAAGCAAGCATATTTTATCATTTTATTGAAAAATCTGTGTCAACCAATATCACACCACCTTTGACATGCATATACGTCAACTTGCGGCCTTCCGGTCCAATCTGTTCGTCTGTAAAATCGGCGGTTGAAAAACCAACCTTAAAATTTTCAAAACTTACGATGTGACTTAATTTCTTCGGCAAACCTGCGACGGTCACGTTCATTGTTCCATCCGGCCATTGTTCCATATAACACTTTTGGCGCAAATACTTGCCGCGCACGTATGTTGATTCAAGTTTCCACGCGCCAAGCGCATAATCGTCAATCCATAGATCTTTGGCGAGTTCTGCGACGTCGTCGGCGTCGATTCCGGTGACGTGCATTGAATCAGTATCAAAATAAACCATTCCGTCCACGCCCTTATGTTGCTGCGTCCATTCGCGCATAGTTTGGCCAGATTCAATAATAAACTTGCGCACATATGCGGTTGTGAATGCTGCAACAGGGACGTAAATCGAATCGCGTTCGTCTTCTGCTAGTTGCAATTGATGCAACGCGCCGTCGGTGCCAATAATCGGCATTTTCTTCGCGCCGTGCGGATTCAGCCCGAATCGTCCGTATAAACTATTAAGCATTAATTTGGCCGTTCTCGTTAATGCACCATTCTTTTCCCTTTTCGATTTAATTTTCTGTTCGGTCCAATGGTCAATATATGTGTTAAACAGGCCGCTGCACGATTTGAATTTAAACCCGCCGTCGTAACTTAACACTTCGACGTCGTAATGTTTGAAAAACAATTCCAAATCCGGTGACGTCAAAACAAGGGTTTGTGGATCGTCGCCGGAATCTGTAATATATTCGTTTGGCATAAACGACGACGTATGTTTCAACTGAATTGACGGCAAATGGTTCGGTTTAACCTTAAAACGGCAAGTTAACATTTGCACGTATAACGGCATCAAAACATCGGTTTCGTATTTACCTTCAAACGGTTCCGGGTAACCAATCGGCATTTCTTGGTGACGCAGCGCGGCCGGGTATGCCGAATTAATATCGAAAACGACTCCGGCACCGGTTTCTTTTTCACGATATTTCTCGGTCAAGTATGTAAAACCACCCTTGTATGATTGACGCACAAACGCATCAACGTCGTCCGGCAGCACCGGAAAATAATTGCGAAAACCCGTGCAACGTTTCTTAAAATCCGACAGGGCGTCACTAGCAATGGTCATTGACGTTAATCCTTGGTCAAATATGAATTCAAGGGCGCGAGCCATGATTTCAACGTCGTTTCGTAAATAATCTATTTCATGCTTTGTTAATTCGTGGCCTTCTTCGCGTTTCGCTTTGTAATCAAGTTCGAGTTTTTGGCACGGCAAATTAAAATCTTTTGCAATTTGCGCGACGCTAAAATTCAGAATCTTCAACGAATCGTAAATTGTAACCTTATTTGTTTTCTTGCCGTTAACTTCGAAAAATATTTCAATTGCATACCACGCGCCCATATCGGTTACAAGAGTGCAAAACGAATTATTTTTGCGCTGTTTCTTATCTTCAATCCATTCAAAACCCGCGTCAAGCAGCGCCCATACAATAAATTCACCATCAAAACGCAAGTTGTGAAACCACAACTTATAATTTTCTTTATCATTGGCGCACCATTCGAGAAAATCCCAAATATTGTTGCCATATTCAAAATGATCCGGGTCGCCAATTTCACAAATACCATAGGCCCAAACGCGACAATCATTTGGATCCGTGGTCGTTTCAAAATCCGCCGTAAACTTCCGCATTGCTTTATTTTACAAATTCTTATATTTCTTTACCAATTCCGCCGAATTATCGGCCAAGTATTTCAACGTTGAATTTAATTTCTTACGTTCACGTTTACCTTTGTATGTATCTTGATAGCCTTGTTGATAGTAATCGTAATATTCGACGAAATAGCGCATCTGACGCGAATCGTTGTATAATTTCGAAATTTGGTCCGGCGTCAATTCTTTGAAAATCGTGTTTTTAATAATTGAAACATTGGTCAAATCTTCGGAGTTTGCGCCCGCCTGCACGGCATCCTTAAACATCATGTCCGCAAAATTTTCTTTGAATGTGGCGTCTTTTTTCGGTTTATTAATTGCTGCACGGGTATATTTTTCAACTTGCGAAACGCCATATTCATTGTTTGTTGTGATTGGTTTTTCAAGTTGTTTCAAGGTTGATTTTAAGGTATTATATCTCGGACCAAGTTGAAAATCCCACGTTTGCTTGCCGCGCATGGAAGGATTGTTTTTATAATAGCGTTCGCGAATATCTTCCATTTCCGCACGTGTTTGCGCCAATGTTCTTTTGCGATCCGATTCCAAAACACCAAAAGAATATGCCGACATTTTTCTTGCACCGCCTGCGACGCTTACAACCTTCTTGGCATTTAAGGCATTAAAACGTTCCAATTGTTTTAACCGTCTATTCAAATCACGGGTGTTCGTATATGTTTTTTCAATATCACGAACATAAACATTTTCCGGTAGATATTGCACACCGTAACTTTTTAGATAGTTAAGTCGACGATTATAATTCCGCACTTGTCGTTTTTGTTGTTCTGTTAACTTCATATTTATCAAACCTTACCCACGTTTAAATATGGCCGGTTGTTACGCCGGCCATAAATTGTTAATTATTGCGTATTAAACCCATTCCGCAACAAACGATTCGCCTTTACCGTTCTTGGTTGCCTTCTTGGTGATTTTAATCGTCAACGGATCTTCTTTAGAAACACCGCCGTTGGCTGCAATGATTTGTGAAATGCTATTAAAGAAATAATTTGACGTGGTGATGTATGTTTTTCCGTCGGTTCCGAAAAGAATTGTTTTGTGACCAATGCGCGGTGTGCCATCCTCTTTCAATTCGGCCTTCTGATATTCGTTAATATAAATACCGTCAAACGTAATTTGCTGACCTGGAATGTCCTTGATCATAACGTCGCAATTCTGCAACGCGTTGTAAAGTTTCTTCTTGTCTTCTTTGGTTTCTGCCTTAATGGTCGAAAATACTTTACCGTTTGCGCTATTTACCATAAGTTGATTGTTTTCCATTTTGTGAATCCTTGTTTAATGATTGATGTTGAATGATTATTGATTAATTGTGTTGTTA
>Ga0326511_10003745_pt1 | contig 12214 bp, 15 predicted proteins | sample 0_2496_0518_D_FD_203701 | JGI IMG/M metagenome (GOLD analysis project Ga0326511, IMG submission 203701) | Bovine rumen microbial communities from UC Davis, California, United States - 0_2496_0518 | ecosystem: Host-associated > Mammals > Digestive system > Stomach > Rumen | place: USA...
AAAATTCCCCCTCAATATAGGCATTTCTGACCTCACGGCAGACGGGGCCATGAAACCAACCCTCAAAATCTCCCTCAAACAACGGCTCACCTGTCAATGCAAATGCTTCTCTCTGCGCAAAATAAAGCAGTTTATGCAGTTTCATTTCATCAATCAGAATACCTGTCTGTTCCTGATACCTATCAATGATATATTTGGCGGCATCAATCATTCTTTCCATATTATCCCCTCCATTCGCCGTTAATATTATTTTACACTATTCCGGGCTGAATGTCAAGGAATCCGGATAAAAAATATTTATATCTTACTTCCAGTCTTTTTCACGGATTTCATGATAACAGATTTTTCCGCTTGCCGTCTTGGGAAGTTCCTCTGCAAATGCAATCACGCGCGGGACTTTGTAATGTGCCAGATGATTCAGAGAAAAGTCCTTCAGCTCCTGCGCGAGGGCATCTGACGGCGCATACCCCGGACGGAGAATCACAGTCGCCTTGACAAGCTGACCGCGCTCCGCATCCGGAATCCCCGTCACGGCGCATTCCAGCACGGCTTCATGACGAATCAGAACGCTTTCGACTTCAAAAGGTCCTATGCGGTATCCGCTCGATTTGATGACATCATCTAAACGGCCGATATAATAATAATATCCTTCTTCATCATAATAGGCCGTATCGCCGGTATGGAAGATACCGTTTTTCCAGTAACGCGCATTGGCGGAAACATTCTGCTCATAGCCCTGACAAAGCCCCTCCGGCATATGATGGCGCGTATCAATTACGATTTCCCCGTGTTCGCCCGGCTTGACCGGATTCTGGTCATTATCCACAAGCATGACATGATATAACGGGTTCGGCTTTCCCATAGAACCGCGCTTCGGATGTGACCCCCTGAAATTGCCAATCACCAGAACAGTTTCTGTCTGTCCGAAACCCTCCATGATTTCCAGACCGGTCTTTTCATGAAATAATCTGATGATTTCCTCCTGTAAGGCCTCCCCGGCTGTTGAGGCGTGTTCAATGCTTGCAAAGGCCTCCCGGCGGATGCCGTTCTTGGCCAGAAGTCTGTACAGTGTCGGGGGCGCACAGAAGCTCGTAACCTGATATTTTTCTAAAACTTCCATGAGCTGATTGGCGTTGAAATGCTCGAATTCATAGACCATGACCGCACAACCGCAGAGCCATTGGCCGTAGAGCTTTCCCCAGGAGGCCTTTGCCCAGCCGGTATCGGCCACGCTCAGATGCAGACCGTCATTTCTGACACACTGCCAGTATTTCGCCGTGACAATATGCGCCAGCGCATATGTATGATTATGAACAACGATTTTTGGGTTGCCTGTCGTTCCGGAGGTAAAATACATCAACATCGGGTCGGTGACACGGGTCGGAATGCGCTCCAGCTCCGGGGATGCCTGTGCAATCGGCTCATCAAGGCAGATAAAGCCCTCCCGTTCCTGCCGGACGGTATACAGCAGAGGATGCTGTTCTCCGGCGGCCTCCCGGACATGACTGCACAGTATATCATCATCCGCGCAGATAACCGCCTTGATGGATGCCGCCTTGATACGATAGGCAATATCCTCCGCCTGGAGCATGTACGTTGCCGGAATGGAAACCGCGCCGATTTTATGCAGTGCAAGATGAATATACCAATATTCATAATGACGTTTGAGCATCAGAAGCACTCTGTCGCCTTTCCGGATTCCCTGACTGATAAAATAATTTGCTGTCTTAGATGATAATTCACTGATTTCCCTGAAAGTCAGAACTTTTTCCCCGCCGTGTTCATCGCACCAGACAACGGCTGTTTTTTCCGGTTCCTGCCGGGCGATTTCGTCTGCAACATCATAGGCAAAATTGAAATCTTCATCATAATGCAGGGAAAACCCTGTAAAATGACCATCTTTATCAAATTCCGCCGTACTGAATTTCTGATATAATGCCTGCATAAATACCTCCTCCAATCGACATGTGTCGAAAAAAAGCGCAAAAAATACAAATATATCATATTAAGCACAAATCCCCCTTTTGGGGGATTTGATGCTATTTTCTTTTAAAAATGCCGTTTTTCTTTTCTTCAAAAACACCGAATTTCCGGAATCTCTGATACCGCTGTGCTAATACTTCCTCTTCGGAAAGCGCACAAAGTTCATCAAGAGCAGAAATCAGCTTCGACTTCATATCCTTGCACATCTCGGAGAAATGGTCAAAATCTTCAGAAATAATATCTTCGGCAACGCCGAAATTTTTCATATCCTGCGCTGTGATGTGCAGGCAGTCTGCGGCCTTGGCAACATTTTCCTGACTGGATTCCTTCCAGAGAATGCTTGCGCACCCCTCCGGAGAAATGACTGAATACACAGCATTTTCAAGAATAAAAATCTTGTTGGCACTTGCCAGGGCTAATGCACCGCCGCTGCCGCCCTCACCGATGACAACGGACACAACGGGCGTTTTCAGTCCCATCATTTCTATGATGCTCTCTGCAATGGCCTGCCCCTGACCGCGTTCCTCGGCATCGGCACCCGGATAGGCTCCGAGCGTATCGACAAAGCAAATGACCGGTCTGTGGAATTTCTCGGCCTGCTTCATCAGCCGGAGGGCTTTCCGATAGCCCTCAGGTTTGGGACAGCCGAAATTTCTTTTCATACGGCTTTCCAGGTCAGTCCCCTTTTCCATTGCCAGGAACGTGACAGGACGGTTATCGAGAAAGGCGACACCGCCCATGATGGCCAAATCATCGCCGAATCTCCTGTCACCGTGAAATTCAAGAGGAAATTCAAAAATTTCGCTTACATACGCACCGCCGGTCGGACGGCCGTTTTTTCTCGCTGTTTTGAGTTTTTCGTAAGAATCCATTTTAAGCATCTCCTCTCTTGTGAATCGTGAGCAGTTCGGCCAGCACGTCCCGAAGCTCCGAACGGGAAACAATGGCATCTACGAAGCCATGTTCGAGTAAAAACTCAGCTTTCTGGAAGTTATTCGGGAGCTGACTTTTGGTTGTCTGCTCGACAACGCGCCGTCCGGCGAAGCCGATGAGTGCTTTCGGCTCGGCAAGGATAATATCACCCTGCATGGCAAAACTTGCCGTCACACCGCCGGTTGTCGGGTCAGTCAGAACCGTGATATACAGCAGTCCCGCATTGCTGTGATTCTTGACCGCACCGCTGATTTTTGCCATCTGCATGAGGGAAATCACACCCTCCTGCATTCTTGCACCGCCGGAAGCCGTAAAGCCGATGACAGGAAGCTGATGCTCCGTTGCATATTCAAACAATCTCGTGATTTTTTCGCCGACAACGCTCCCCATACTTGCCATGATGAATTTAGAATTCATCACGAAAAGAGCGCATTCATTCTCTGCAATCGTAGCCGTACCGCAGACAACGGCATCTTCTTCCCCGGTTTCCTTGCGGGCTTTTTCGAGCTTTTCCTGATAGCCCGGGAATTCGAGAAAATCCTTGCTGATGAGTCCGGCATCCAGTTCTTTAAAGCTGTTTTTATCAACAATCAGCTTGATTCTGGTTCTTGCATCGAGACGATAGTAAAAACCGCACTCCGGGCAGATATAGTCATGCTGTTCCAGGACACTGACAGTATCTTCATGATTGCATTTCTTACAGCTCACTTTGGCGGAACCGCTGACTCTCTGCATCAGATTATCAATAAAACTCATGATTACGCCTCCACAAGTGCAAAGGAGAACTCTGCCGAAACGCATAATTTCCCGTTGACAGTGCCTTTGCCTTTGCAGAAATAAAACGCGCCCTTGCTCTTGATGATTTCGCACTCCGTCTCGAAGACATCTCCGGGCTTGACCGGATTCCGGAATTTAACATTATTCAGGCCTGTGAAATACGGTGTCTTTCCGGCGGATTCCCCGGCTAAAAGCACACAGGCTGACTGCGCTAAAATCTCACACTGAATGACACCCGGAACAACCGGATTCCCCGGGAAATGGCCTTTCAGGAAGAATTCCTCACCAGTGACAAAATGTTTGCCGTGTGCCTTGCCGTCTTCGATATAGGCCTCATCAATCAGGAGCATGTTGTCCCGGTGCGGAATAATCTGCATGATTTCTTCTTTTGTCATGTTTCTCACCTCAGACTTTCCGGAATGCAACCACGGCATTATGACCGCCGAATCCTAAATTGGAGGACAATGCCAGCTCAACGGGTGTTTCCACTGCCTGATTAGGCGTATAGTCCAAATCACAATCCGGGTCAGGTTCACTGTAGTGAATTGTCGGCGGAATTTTATTTTCTGTCAGTGCCAGGATGGCGGCAATGGCTTCGACAGCCCCTGTCCCTCCAAGCATATGCCCGGTCATGGACTTTGTAGAACTGATATGCAGTTTCTTTGCATTTTCTTCACCGAATGCGCGTTTCAGACCATTTGTCTCAGTCTTGTCATTCAGAGGCGTGCTGGTGCCGTGCGCATTGACATAAATTTTGGAATAATCCAGCGTTTCTTTCATATCTTCGGGAACGGCCTGCAAAAATGCCTTTGCCACGAAAGTGGCCTCCGGGTCAGGTGCAGTGATATGATGTGCATCACAGGTAGAGCCATAACCGCATATTTCAGCAATGATATTGGCACCGCGCTGTTTTGCATGTTCATATTCTTCGAGGACGAGAACTCCGGCACCTTCGGCCAGCACAAAGCCGTTTCTGTTCTTATCGAACGGACGGCAGGCCTGTTCCGGGTCGGGATTATCCGTCAATGCCTGACAGTTGCCGAACCCTGCAAGGGTCAGAGGATGGATTCCGGCCTCAGAGCCGCCGCAAATCATCACATCTGCATAGCCGTGCAGAATGGAACGATACCCCTCACCAATCGCCGTTGCTCCCGTTGCACATGCGGTAGATACCGCCGTACAAGGTCCATTGGCCTTGAATGCAATCGCAATATTCCCGGCCGCGATATTATAAATCATCTTCGGCACGAAATACGGAGATACTTTTCTTGCTCCCTTTTCGAGCAGATTCTGATGGTCAGTGCAGAGTGTATCAAAACCGCCGATGCCGGAACCGAAACAAACGCCGATTCTCTCAGAATCAATGTTGATTTCCCCTTTTTCCGGGTTGGCGTTCAGACCGCTCTGCGCCATTGCCTCATTAGCGGCAATCATGGCATAATGTGTGAACGGGTCTGTCTTGCGGACAAACGGCTTGCCGAGCAGAGCATTCACATCAAGATTCTTCACTTCGCCAGCGACTTTATATTTAGAATCCGTAATATCAAATTTTGTAATCAGGCCGATGCCGTTCTTCCCGGCAAACACCGCTTCCCGGAATTCCGGAACATTGTTGCCGATAGGAGTTACTGCGCCCATGCCTGTGACGACAATTCTTCTCATTAAATCAAAATCCTCCTTACATGGCCATACCGCCGTCAACGCGGATGACTTCGCCCGTGATGAAATCCGACTGCGGAGATGCTAAGAACAACGCCAATGCGGCAACATCCTCAGGCTTGCCGAAATGGCCGACCGGAATGGCTTTCTTCAGTTCTTCATTATCCTGAAAATTGGTTGTCATGCTGGTCATGATAAAGCCCGGCGCAATCGCATTGCAGCAGACACCGCGGGCGGCCAGTTCCTTGGCCGTGGACTTCGTCAGACCAATAATGCCGGCTTTGGAAGAAGCATAATTTGCCTGTCCCACATTGCCGAACAATCCGGAAACAGAACTGATATTGATGATTTTTCCATATTTCTTCTTCATCATGGGGCGGTAGAAATTCTTAATCATGTAAAATGCGCCTTTTAAATTCACATCAATGACAGCATCAAAATCTGCTTCACTCATCTTGAGAATGAGATTATCACGGGTAATTCCGGCATTATTGACAAGAATTTCAACACTGCCGAAATCTGCAAGAATCTGTTTGCAGACTTCCGCCACTTTCGCACTGTCGGCAATATTACACTGATATGTCTTTACTTCCGCACCAAGAGCCGTGATTTCATTGGCGGCAGCTTCGAGCTTTTCCGGAGCGGCAACATCTACAACGGCAATTTTTGCGCCGTTTTCAGCAAATTTTTTGCATATTTCTAATCCGATACCCTGTGAACCGCCGGTCACAACAGCAACTTTATCTTTCAGCATGGGAGTTTCGTCCTTTCGTGTTGATTATTTCAGAGCTTGTAAAGCTTCCAATGTTTGTTTCAGTGTTTCCAGATTTTCAGCCTGATAGGCCTTTGCTCCGGGCAGAATCTGGGTAATCAGTTTCTGGAGAGTCGTGCCGACACCTGTTTCAATAAATGTGTCGAAACCGTCTTCCGCCATACGGCGGATTAATTTTGTCCACTGAACAGGATGGTTCACCTGATGGAGCATCAGGTCTTTCGGGTCGCCCTCATAGGGTGCCGCTGTATAATTGGCATAAACAGGGATTTCCGGAAGTTTCACTTCAAACTGTTCAAGTGCTGTTCCAAACGGCTCTACAGCAGGGGTCATGTACGGGGAATGAAATGCACCGCTGACTTTGAGCATCAGTCCACGGCCTTTAGCGGCCTTGACATCTGCGCCGAATGCTTCAAGCTGTTCTTTATCCCCGGAGAATACCAGCTGCATAGGAGAATTGTAATTCACGGGGAAGATTTTGTCATAGGGCTTGGCAAGTTCTTCAGCCTGTTCAGACGGAATCTTCACAACCGCCATCATAGAGGCCTGTACACCCTCGGAGGCCTTGGCCATCGCCTGTCCGCGGATACCGGCAATCCGGAAACCGTCTTCGAGCGAATAGGCACCGCCTAATGCCAGAGCCGGAATCTCACCTAATGAAAAACCAGCCAGCCCATCGGGCTGAATGCCGTTTTCTTTCAGAGCGAGTGCGGCGGCCAAATCGGCTAAATACAGACAGGGCTGTGTATTTTCCGTCTGTTTCAGATTTTCCGGGTCGCCGGAAAAACTCTGTTCTATCGTACCGGGACGGATGGCCTCACAGGCATCATAAAGAGCCTTGACAGAAGCATAATTCTCATAGAATTCTTTTCCCATGCCCACATGCTGTGCGCCCTGACCGGAAAAAACAAATGCTATTTTACCCATTTTGTGGCTCCTTTCAGGCATTCTTCAGCCTCCTGCATGATTTCGCTGATGATTTCGGCGCAGGTCTGTTCTTTATTGACCAGACCGGAAATCTGACCAGCCAGCACACTGCCTTCTTTGACATCACCATCAACAGCGGCCTTCCGGAGTGTTCCGGCACCCAAATCGGCAATACTTTCGGCAGTCGTTTCGGGAGCGTATTCGATTTTGAGGAAATTCCGCGTGAAATTATTCTTGATGCCCCGGCAGGTATTTCCGCCGAAACGGCGACCCGTCACCTGTGTGGAAATATCCTTTGCTTTCAGAATCATATCTTTATAATTCTGATGAACGCCACACTCTTTCGCAACGAGGAATCTTGTACCCATCTGGACACCAGCCGCACCGAGCATGAATGCGGCGGCAATGCCTCTGCCGTCTCCGATGCCTCCGGCTGCTAAAACCGGAATATTCACAGCATCCACAACCTGGGGAACCAATGTCATAGTCGTCAGTTCTCCGATATGTCCGCCGGACTCCTGTCCTTCGGCAACAACGGCATCAGCTCCGGCCTTTTCGGCCTGTTTGGCCATCGCTACGGATGCAATAACGGGAATCACTTTGATACCGGCTTCTTTCCAGAGCGGAATAAATTTGCTTGCATTGCCTGCACCTGTCGTTACAACGGCGGGTTTTTCTTCGGCGCAGACCTGTGCGCACTCATCGGCAAAAGGACTCATCAGCATAATATTAACGCCAAAAGGCTTTTCCGTCAGGCGTCTGGCAATCTGAATCTGTTTTCTGAGGTATTCGGCATTGGCATTCATGGCCGAAATAATTCCAAGACCTCCGGCGTTGGAGACTGCGGCGGCAAGTTTGCCGTCCGCAATCCACGCCATACCGCCCTGGAACACGGGAACGGAAATCCCCAGAAGTTCACAAATCGGTGTCTGCATCATGGTTTTCTCTCTTCTCAGCCTTTCAGGGATTCTACCACTTCGGTCAGCTTGCCGACAGTGTTAATTTCGGGCTTCATTTCGAGTTCAATGCCGAATTCTTCTTCGAGCTGCATAGCCATCTCTGTCAGGTCAAGAGAGTCAATGCCGAGGTCGGCAAATGCAGTATCAGCTGTGATTTCAGCAGCGTCTGTGTCGGTGGCTTCAGCCAGCAGTTCAATAATTTTTTCCTGTACCATTGTAAATTTCTCCTTTTCATGGTATGATTAAAATATAAATATAGATATATGTGAACCGGAAGACTTCCGGGCATCACCATGTTATCAGGCAGGCCGCGTTTGCGAGACCGCCTCCGAATGCACAGAGGATGATTTTATCTCCGCGCTTTAAATTTCCGCTCTTTGCCAGCTCATCGAGGGCAATCGGCACGGATGCGCTTGACGTGTTTCCGTATTTCTCGATATTGCAGAAGAATTTCTCTTTCGGGACTTTCAGCATCTTGGCGGCAAAGTCAATGATTCTCTTATTGGCCTGATGCGGTACAATCCAGGCAATGTCATCCATTGTCAGATGATTTCTTTCCAGCAGGGATTCAATATCCTGCGTAATGGAAGATACTGCATATTTGAACGTTTCCTGTCCCTTCATCTGCATGCAAGGAGGCTCTGTTTCCCGTTCAAACCAGGGAGATGTCCCGGCATAGCAGGGGATTTTAATGACATCGTCACCGCCCTTGACAGTTATCACGGAATCATGATAATTTTCTCCGCGTTCGAGGACTGCCGCTCCGGCACCATCGCCGAAAATCACACAAGTACTTCTGTCTGTATAATCTATAATGCCGCTCATGCGCTCCGTGCCGACAACCAGAATCTTCTGATAATCCGGATGCAGTGCAAAATATGCCGCGGCAGTCTCCAGAAGAAACAGAAATGCTGAACAGGCCGCGCTCATATCCAAAGCCAGACAAGTCGCTCCCAGGCCTTTCTGTATCATACAGGACATGGACGGAGAAGATGTCTCTCCGCTGATGGTTGCTGCAAAAACAGCATTCAGCTCGTCCGGCCTGACATTGGCATCTTTCAGGGCATTTTCCGCGGCTTTCAGCCCCATTTCCGAAGTAAACTCCTGCTCTGAAATGTGGCGTTCCTTAATGCCGACTCTTTTGGAAATCCATTCGTCATTGGTATCGACAATTTTTGATAAATCATCATTGGTTACAATTTTTGGCGGAACATACATGCCCGTGCCTATGATACGAAAACTCATAACCCTAATCAGGCCTCCTATAATTTACTTGCGCAGTCTCTCCCGCGCTTGTGCAGCTTGTGCAAATGCTTTTAATATTTAGTAACACTCAGGGCGGTTTTCGTTACAAAATTTTCTTCCAAATCTTATATGAATTTTCATGATTTTTTTGGTGAAAATGCATATATAAATTTTTTTGAATTTTTTGTAATATTTTTCTGTTTCCCGTCACTAACTAAGAAAAGAAAACTGAGGTGTTTTCTTCCATGAAACAAGAATTTGAAAAATTATATCAGGAATTCTTTCCCAGAATTTATGCTTTTCTCTATAAACTCACTGAAAGCCGTGACCTTGCCGAGGAACTCACACAAGAGACTTTCTATCAGGCATTTGTCTCTTTTTACAGATTCCGCGGTGAAAGTGATGTCTTTACCTGGCTGGCTTCCATTGCCAAGCATACATATTACCGCTATCTTCGGAAAAACAAGCACCAGCTTGAAAGTCTCAATGCCGAAACACTGACCGAAATCTACAGAAACGGTATGACAGAACATCTTGAGGACACTATCGAAAAGCAATTTCTGGAAGATGCTGCAAAAAAAGCACTGCTCTCACTTCCGAAAAAATATCAGGATGTGACAATCCTGCGCGTATATGCAGAGATGAGCTATGCACAGATTGGCAGTACACTGCATATCAGCGAAAATTCCGCCAGAGTAATCTACTACCGGGCGAAAAAAATGATGTTGGAGGCGATTCAAAATGCGTATGACATGTAAAATTGTCACAGATTTTGCCGAGCTTTATCTTGCCGGACTGGTAAGTGAGGAAACTGCACGGGCAATTCATACCCATCTGGGAGGATGCCCCAATTGCCGGAAGTATTACCAGGCCTATCAGAAAATGCTCAAGCACAATGCCAAAACCACCATCCGGATTGAGCCGGATGATATTTCCGAAGCGGAAGAGCGTTCCTATCTGAATCTTTCCCAAAAGCTCCGCCGCCGCCGGTTCTGGGAAATTGTCGGAACAAGCGCGGCCATCGGTGCCGGGTCTGTCATGCTGACTGTCGGGCTGATGCTCACCCACCGGGGCAATCAGAATGAATCATAATTTATTAATATTATTTATATCACTAAGGAGGAATTTCTATGATTGAAATCTACTGCGGTGACGGAAAAGGCAAAACAACCGCCGCCATCGGTTTAGCCATCCGCGCCGCCGGAAATGACATGAATGTGCATTTCGTGCAGTTCATGAAAGGTGCGCCGACTTCGGAATTACATATCCTCGAAACCATTCCGAATCTGACGATTCAGCGTTGTGATAAGAACTACGGCTTCACATTCCAGATGAATGACGAGGAAAAAGCGAGCCTGACACAGTGCCACAATGCAATGCTCTCTGATGTCATGAATATTATCTATCATGGGAAGATTCAGCTTCTCATCCTCGATGAGTTCTTTTCCGCGTACAACTGCAATCTGCTTGACCGGGAATTAGCCAACCGGCTTGTCTTCGGCATTCCCGACAAAACAGAACTCGTCCTCACCGGGCGCGACCCCGAACAGAAATTCCTCGATGCCGCCGACTACGTCAGCGAAATCAAAGCCGTCAGACACCCCTACAGCAAGGGCATTTCCGCAAGAGCAGGCATCGAATATTAAATGCTTGACAAAATTCCTTTTACAGGTTATAATATTGACAGGAGGTGTTTTTTATGAAGACAACTAAAGTTTTTTCTGACAACAGCGGTTTTTTGGTACGCCTGCCGGAAGACTTCCATTTTTCAGGCGATGAAATCGGAATTCAGAAAGTCGGGGATTCGATTCTGCTCTTTCCAAAAGAAAAAGTTTGGGACGTATTCATGGACGGCATCCGCAACCTGCCGGATGATTATTTTGAAGCCCTGGAACACAGAGAAGAAGAAACACACAAAAAAGGACGGGAAACATGAAATATCTGCTGGACACCAATATGTGCATTTATGCACAAAAGCAAAATCCATCCGTACTGCGGCATTTTAAGGAACATCTGAAAGACGGCCTTGCTGTTTCGGTAATTACAGTAGGTGAATTAGAGTATGGCATTGCTAAAAGCTTTTACCCTGACAAAACACGACTCAGAGTTGAACAGTTCCTGACTTCCGTGGAAATTCTTCCCCTCACCCGCGAAGCAATGACAGTGTATGGACGTATTTGTGCATCTCTTGAAAAAAAGGGAACACCAATCGGAAAAATGGATATGTTAATTGCCGCACATGCCTTATCACAAAATCTTATCATTGTGACAAATAATGTCCGTGAATTTGAACGTGTAGAAAACCTGAAAATTGAAAATTGGTATGAACCATGAAAAATCTCCCCTTTCCGGGGAGATTTTCTTAATTATAGAGCTTGTGAAACTGCGGATATTCATCAAATAAATCCCCCCGGAGATATATCCGGAGATGCAGGTCTATTGACGATGCTTTAAAACATTTCATGGCTTCACACTCATGAATGCAGTAATAACGCAAATCACGGAATGTATCCAGCCCATAGACTTCATCCACGGCTACCCATTCGAGAATGAATTCCGGAAGTCCCTGCTCACGCCAGGCATTGAAATTGGCTTCTATATCTTCTTTATAGGAATAATGCATGAATGTATCCCCCGGATAAAGCGCGTTATAATTCATGATAACATTTTTATCAAAATAAGGTGCTATTGATGCGCCATAGCCCACCAGATTGGTCATCTGCTGTTCAATCTCCGGATGCCCTGACGGCAGTTCCCACGGCAGAAACAGCTCCGAAGAATCTATCGAAATCATACCGCTCATATTGTCATTATCTGCATTCGCCTGCTGTGCTGAATCCCATTCGGATTCCCTGTCTTCGTCCTCGTCAGTTTCTTTGAAAATCGTCACCCATGTAGTCATGATTTTTTTATCTTCGAGATGATTCTCTTTGATAAAATTCACAAATCCCTTTGTACA
>Ga0326511_10003746_pt1 | contig 12213 bp, 8 predicted proteins | sample 0_2496_0518_D_FD_203701 | JGI IMG/M metagenome (GOLD analysis project Ga0326511, IMG submission 203701) | Bovine rumen microbial communities from UC Davis, California, United States - 0_2496_0518 | ecosystem: Host-associated > Mammals > Digestive system > Stomach > Rumen | place: USA: California...
GACGTGCATAGCTTGCGTCATCTTCCACATCAGGCATTACAGAACAATCATAGATGGCCAACTGTTCAAAATTCGTAACAACAGAAAAGGGAGCACCTATTGACCAGCCGTATGAACGGATTTGAAATGCTGCACTCTTGTCATTTTCAATATTTACAGATAGGCTCTTTGCGTCAACAAAAGCAAACTTGACACGACCATTGACCAATGTGTAGTCAGGACGGGTATTAGACGAACCGATCTCATGCAGGTAAGCTCGTTCTGTTTGGCTGAGCGAATGCTCTGTGAGAACTTGATGGGTATTTTGCACATCCCAGCCAAATAGGGATAGCAACTCGTCTATCCACGCCCTCATTGTTGCCTCAGAAGCATCCTGTAATTGACCATTATCTTTTGCTTCTTGGTATCTTTTAATTAGTGCAGCCAAGGCGTTAATCTTCATTTTCATCGCTTGCTTTTGTTGCGTTTTGTATTGATGTTGCAAAGATAGTGAAAATAACAATAAGAAAGGAAAGAATGAAAAAATCCCATGCACTGGAGGGGCACATGGGATGAATGATAAAAGCTTTGGCTTTAATTGTTTAATCAGAGTGGCCAAAGGCTTGTTTTGCCGAAGGGAGGCAAAAAAGCGTTGGTGAAGTGCGGAACTATTTCAGCCACCATCTCGGGATAAGCAGTGGTCACGGGGAGGTTTTGCTGCTTGACGGACTTCCAGTACATGCGGCTGAACTGGTATACCTTGTCAAGCATATCGGAAGCCTCTTCATTAGACAACATGGTTTTTCCTATGTTGCGGATGACTTTTTCCACACGTACCCTGATGGGGAACAAGATGTTTTTGGATGTCTTATCACTGTCGTAAAATGCATTATTGTATAGAAGATAGTCACCAGAGGTGAGTCGAAGAATAGTGCCGCTGTGGGGCATTAGGCATGGAGTGGAGTCGTCGAAGGCGAAAAAATCACAGGTTTCCGTCTTGTTGATGGTGACGATATAGACGGGGATGTTGAGATTAAGTGTATAAAGCATTTGCATAATCTGATCGGACTCCCGCTTGCGCATAGTCTTGTAGTAGTGAATAATAAGACGCTCAGGAGGACGCTCTTCGTTGTTTTTCATGAAATGACCAATGGCCTTGCAGATGTCGGCTACGAGTTTTTTGTTGTCGTTGTGACGATAACAATCGAACTCTTGAAAAACACCCTCACCATTGAAACAGAAAGCGCTGCCGATATAGCGCTCTTTACTTAAATAAGAACGGAAAGCGCCCACACCTACGACCAGGTCGTTATCAGGATGGAAGGTTTTCAGCTTCCATGGGATGCCACCCACTTTGGCGGATAGTGCGACAGCGATGTTGGGTATATGAAGGTGAAACTTTTCATCGTGCGGGTTTTTGAAATAAATGGCTTGGCAAACCATATTGCGTTGAAGAAGTAGCTCCTTCACTTGATAGTAAAGCTCGTGGTAAGGATTAGCAACACCGTCTTTGGGAATTGGGCTGATGAAGATAGCTGCATGACATTCGGTAGTATTATGGTGCTTCCTATTGAGGCCTGCCTCAATTTCATTGTAGGCATTGGACAAACTATTGAAAACAACACTTTGCCCTGAAGCAGTCGTAAATGGTTCGTTGATAAGACTTTTCAAGGTGTTTTTTGCATTATCATCAGCAGGTTCTTTTATCGCTTCGTTTGCATAAACACCGTGAATGAGGATGTTGAAGAGGCGCTCCGCAACTTTTTCGTGTTCTTTAAAATAAATGAAAAAGAGGTTTATGCGAGAATGGCTCGATGCCCTATAGACACCGTTATTCTCTATGCCTTTATTTGGGTCAGTGCCTTCGACATTATTGCCAAAGACCAGTATCTCCGATCCTTTGGACACCTTCATCAAGTTAGAATCAGGGATAGAAGAAAACGGTTGGTTGAAGGTTAGCTGCAGTTGCTCAATGGGATATTTGAAGAGATACTCGTTGCAGAAATACTCTATGTATTCTTTGGTGCTTTTGTATTTGTTAGGATTCCAGTAACGACGTTCCTTGATTCCAAGTTCAATTTGTAATGGCTTGTTGACAACGGCGAAGGCCGCATGAAACAAATGCTTTTGGCGATTGGTCAGTTTTTTACAATGCACGATTTCTCCTTCCACCATAACAGAATAGGAATTAGTTCGCAAGTTGAGCAGAGAGAGCGGCCTGTTATATGTAGCGCGGGCTCCATTGTATGACACCATAAGCGACCAAGGTTGATCCATAACATCGTAATATGGGACCAGGGAGAAACACTGATACAAGGTTGTCTTGTCATTGGGTTTAGCATTTGGGTCTTTGACCCAGACTTCGAGCTGCCCCACTTTGTTGAAGCATACCGCATCGGCATAGGTTCGGAAGTGGTTGTAGAGCCATTGATTGATGACTCTTTTGGTTATTTGTTTGTCTCGCTCAAAATTAAGTGTGCCTGTGAAGGGTTTTCCACAACACTCCTCGTCAGGATGGATGAGTGAGAAATAGAGCGGCTCTTTGATTGCAAAGTGAGCGTCGCCTCGGAACAACTCCACTGAGTTGTTGGGGTGCACCTGAATAGGGTGCTGATTCTGTTGCTTTTGGGTGTAGAAGGAAGCTTCTACCGATTTTCTCACAATGGAGATAGGAAAGATGTTAATGAGCATCTTGGATTAATTGATGGTTAGAAAATATAGTTAATTCGATAAAAACCATAAGAATATGGTGGTTTCATCGGAGGGCAAAGGTACATATTTTGTATGGTTTGATTATGGTTTATTTGTTGTTTGTTGACAAAAACTTTTCAACAGAATTCGTTTTTGTTCAAAATGTAATAACTTGTTGTTGTACAGCGGTTTATTCTCGCCTATCTGTTGATAACTAAAAAAAGCCCCATGATGACATGAGGCTTTTCGAACAATAGAAGCAGAGAAGGTTAGCTTTTGCTATATCGATTCTGTGCTTCGTGAATGATGAGACCTTCTTTCTTGAAGCGAGCGATGGCCTTTTCAGCGGTCTTTATAGGCATGCCTATACGCTGCGCGACGAAGATGTAGATGCTTCTGTCGAACTGTGCAGGCAAGGCGTTGAAGAAACGCTGACGTAACAGTGTGGACTGACTTGTTGGATTGAGCGCTGTGTCCTTGGGGAAGTCTTGGAACACACGAGAAGTGTGTTGAATAAGGACACGAGTGATAGCGACAGCTGTGTTGAAATCTTCGTCTTCGCAGAAGAAGGGGTTGGAGACCGAACCCATCTCCATAATGCGCAACACGGAGAGAATCATCGCAATGCGATAGGTGATGAGACCGAGCCGACGCACGGAGGCGAGGAAATCGTAGCCCAAAAATTGGACATAGCTGTTTTGGATTTCTTGGAACAAGTCGTGGAATTGCTTGCGCTGATCAGGGGTGATGCCGAACATCATGGGTTCATGACCAGCCAAAGCTTGATAGAGTATGAAATAGTCTTCGCCCAGCTTACGGAAATAGTCATCTATGGGCTTTTCGTCCACATGGGCGAAGACATCGTGCCAACTCAAATCGACATTGAGACAGTAGAAGATGAAACGGCTGAAAAGGCCGTTTTCAGCGTCTGGAATGAGGCTTTGTATCTGGCGCGGTGTGCCGGACAAGAGGGCAGACAACCGAGGCTTTTTGATTTCGGCATATTCATCATCCTTGACACGGCTGTAGGTGATGGTTTCGTGATGGAAAGCCTTGCGGAATCCATCGGAGTAGTTGCCGTAGTCGGACTTGAATGCGTTGACCAAGGTGTCGCCTTCGGTCTCGAACATGATACCCACCTCGCCGTTGTCTTTCAAGGTCTTGTAGAACTTGGTGGAGCTGGTGTTGGCGGGGATGAACAAGACGCGACGCGGTGGTTTCTGCGGCGGTTGTTCATGACTGTGATTGATGGCATGCTCAGCCAGTTGGCTTTCATATATCTCCATCTCTGCCTCGTAGAGTTTGGCCAAATGCTCATGAATGGGCTGCACAATCTGACGGCACATCGAAAGCCTACCCTTGCCACCAGATGCCTGTGCGGTAACGAAGAGGAAGAGGTTAGGAAAAACCTCGCGCTCATCGTAGATGCCATAGACATTGGGCATACAAGCGGAAATGACTGTGAGCACACCCAGAATGAGCATGTCGGCATCCTGTGGGGAGTTGGCTTTAGCCACGACGGCTTTAAGGAAATCAGGCAGCTGTCCACTGACCTTGTCGGAGAAAGTGGGCATGGCTATCTGCTCGAGGCTGTCGTCCATATTCTCCGTTTCCGCTGTTTCCCCAGAATCCGCTGAGGAGGAAACGGGGGATTTAGAGGAAACGGGGAAAACTGCCCTCACCGGGGCAGACACCCCCTTGGGAAGGGGGAGTCTGCGAACGGTGATGCCGTATTGCTGTGCAATATAGAAGAGTGTGCGAGATGTGATACCTTCGCGTTTGGAGTGAAGACAGGCATCGTATTGCTTGTCGGCAAGGGTTGAGTTGTACTTCGGATGGAAGCGGCTAATGCGATGGTAAAAGTCGCGGCCGTCCTCACCCAAGGCATCGACGATGGCGAAGCCGATGTCGCGCCAGTTGTCGTAGCCTGCGGTGATGTCGGTACAAGAAGCCTCAATTTGCTCAACAAGAGCCTGGATGTCGGCAGCCACATCATTAGTTGGGATGAATGTGGATGACGAAGCCTGCCGAGGTGCTGAAGAATCAGCTTCCTCCTTGTGGAGGAAGTCTGCTGGATTAAATGCTTTCTTGGCCATGGCTGCTCAGGTATTGAGGGTTAATATAAGCATGAGAGTCGTATGGCAAGAAGCAGGCACGACATACATCGCGACCAGACTTGTCGATTTGGATGCCGTAGTTTTGCAGGATGTAGGCGGCTACCGCATCGAAGTAGTCACCGTGTGAAAACTCGGAGAGATCAACGGAGATAATCCATTTGATGCCGTCGCCAGAGGGACTGCGAAACATAAGCTGGGTGTCGAAGTACTCGTCAAAGAGCAAGTTTTGGCGCAAGCTCTCGGGGTCGGGGATGTGGTCGAAATCGATACACATCAACCCCGAATGCTTGATGAGACCATCTGTGTTGCGTTTGGCAAAGGTACCAGAGAAGCAGCAGAAGTCGAAACTGCTCGACTTGAAGCGCTTCGCCTGCTCCTTATCAGAGATGGCACGGAGGTCATCTGTGCGCTTTTTTGCTTTGCTGCCGATGATGTAGAGGTAAGCATCCAACAAGGTGTAGTCCTTCAATGGATGCGTATTGCTGACGGGAGCACAGAAGAAGGAGAAAACGGGGATTGCCGTGTTTTCTATTTCCGTGCTATCGTTATCCGTGCTTTCGTTCTTACGACAGAGGAGCAGGTCTTCTGCCAGTTTGGCCAGAAGGTCATCACCTGTCAGGTGGTAGTGCTGCTCGGCGAAGGTGAAGGCATCGCCGTCGGGGATGGTGCCGGAGGTGTCGTGATGACGCGCCAGCTCATCGGAGGTTGCATCATCGGGATTGGATTTCTCAATCCAGATGTGGAGGTTGGCTTCGTCGTTGGCGAAGGGGTTGCGGCATAAGCCGCAATCCCTACCAACGAGGTGAAGCACCGTTTCATTAGGATAGTACTCGCGCATGATGTGTGCGTAGATGCCAAGACCGTATTGGGTGGCACTAAGGATGTTTGCTTTATTTTCCATGGTGCCAACGAATTTTTGCCATCTTGTAGTTGTCATTGAGGATTCGCTCAATGTCTTGACGGCGGTAATAGATCTTGTTGTTGATGCGCGAATACGGCAGTGTGCCGTTGGAACGAAGTGTCTGCAAGGTTCGACAGCTGATGTGAAGCGCTTGCATGACTACTTGGTTGTCAATCCAGTCGTTCAGGTCGTTGTCCACGACAATGAGGTTGGGATAAGACTCCAGAAGAGCCTGGACGCAAGGGCACTGCCTGAGCGTGCGACCCACAGGGTCGTTGGGGTCAGAGGCCATCTCAGCTATGATCTGGCCGATGGATTTCGGTTCGCTCATAGCAGGCCTCCTTTCTTTGCTTCGAAATCGCGTCGGGCTTGGGCACGGACTTGCACCAAGGTCTGGTGCTGGTCGGCAAGCAGCCAGGCATCGATTTCGGATTTCAGGAACTGAAGCTTCTTCCCTTTCTTATGGAAGGGGATGATGTGATTACCTATCCAGCCGTAGACCGTCTGCTTGGCAGGGCGGTCGGGCAGATAGTCACACAGTTCCTGTAGGTTGAACCAGCGGTCTGCTGGTTCGACGGCTATTGCCGTCTGGGTACCGAGCAAGGTTTCTATCTTCTCCACCTTGTCGATGAGATATGCCAACGCTTGCGGCATATCGTTGAAAGAGATGTCATGGGAAAACATCATGGTTTAAATCTCACACGACTTTTTTCCAGTTGCCAGGGTCTGTGATTCTTGGCTGATGACAAGGTTGCAACTTGGTTATATACTCGCCAAAAGCAACCGCGAAAAAAGTGGGTGAAAAAATGGAGAAATTGGGGTGATTTTTTATCACCAAAATCACCATTTTCACCATATGTAAGAGATTGAAATATAGGAAAATAAAAAAGGTGATTCGAGAAAATTTATTTCGGGAATCACCTAGTCACCAACCATTCACCTTTGGCTTCATGGTTGACTCGCAATAATACGCTTTTTGTCTGTGTCGTAAAGGTCGGGTTTTGTGCTGAATTTGCTACTTGTTGTTGTTTCAGCCGTGTTGTCGAATTGTGGAAATATGGCATGAAGCAAACACACCCAAGAGTTTCTTGAAGGTTGTTTTAAGTTGAGGTCTTTGTACATGAGATAAAATGTATATCTGAGGAATACTTGGGTTGTATTTGTCCTAATTCGAGCCGAGATAACGGGAACTTTTTTCTCTGTCAAAAAAGCTGTGATATATTGAATCAGGTTCTCATAGTCATCATCTTTCATGATTTTCTCGTTGTTGACATATCCCGTCAAAAAGTCCAAATGCGATTTGACAACTTTAATCTGATCCCGCACAGAACTTTTGGAAACTTTTTGCTTTGATGGACTTTGTTCGATAGAGCTCTTAGAGGCAGGCAAGAAGATATTGCCGAGGTTCTGTTTTGTTGTTTCCAGTTGGGCGGTTAGCCAAGAACGCAAACGGCGAGGGATGCTCTGGAGTTGGATGTTGTTGTTTGCAAACAGGTCAAACTGGTCGAGTTCGTCTTCAAGGATAGATTGGATTTGGCGGGGATTGGTTAGAGCGTTGATTTCTTCTTGCATTGCTGTCCGTTTTTCGCGGAATTTGGCTTTACAATACTTGTCATCAATCAACTGACGAATGTCGGTGATATCACCCAGGCAGATTGCGTTCTCGACCGCCTTGAAGACCTCCATGAAGGCTTGGTTGCCAGAATTGGAGGAATAAAGCCTGGCAAACTCGGGATGGAGTGACTCCAGAGCATTGATGTCGTTCTCTTCGATGTGTTGTTGGGCTTGATGAAGGAGCATCGCGGATTGGAGGCGGGCTTTTAATGGTTCTTGTGGATACTGTTTGAAGCAATCGAACATTAAATCATCAAAGTCTTGCATTATATCCATTTTTAATATGGATTGAAAGAGAATCTCTATTTCTATATAGGTTTGGATTAGATATTGTTGAAGCAATGGGTAGATGTTGAATTCATAATTCCTTTGGTTGACCTCCGATTCGTCGACTCGATGCAGTTGTTCAAAAGAAAGCCATATAGATTCACCACGTTTTCCAATTGCCTCTGAGGCATAATACCGCATTAACGACAGGGTGTTCTCGACCTCATTTTTAGTGCGGATATCGGATTGGGAGTTTTGGGCAAAGTCGAGCAATGCGAGCTTGATTCTTTCCATTTCGGCACGAATGACATTCACATAAAACTTGGCAAAAGGATGCTGTGGAATGTAGTTGACAAGCTGAAAAACAACGGGGAAATGGTACACGGGAATAGGAGTGTATTCAGAAGACACCACCTTGCTTATATTAATGGGTCTTTCACTTTCGAAATCAAAAACGACGTATGGGGATAAGTTTTTGATGCATAGTTTCTCCAAATCGGCAAGTGTGGTGGGTAATGTTGAGAAAGCACGAGACAATGCCGGATAATTCAACATATAACGAGTGCGCAACTGAGGGAAACTCACCAAATCATCAGGATCTACCTCGAAAGATTCATATTTCGTAATCATTGAAATATCATCAGGATCGCCGTCATAATCGATTCGAGATAAGTCGGCGGGAGCTTCTACCCACTTGCCGTTGATGTTTTGTTTAACAATAACAACGCTTGGAATCAAAACGCCAAACATAATACTTTGGATAATGGGCAAATTCATTGTTTTTCCTCCTCAGATTTTAAGCTGTCAATAGTGATTACTTTCGTGGTCTTCTCCTTCTTCTCGTCCACGACCTTGGCATAGACTTGGGTGGTCTTGACGTTGGTGTGGCCGAGCATCTTGCTGACGGTGTAGATGTCGGTGCCGCCAGCGAGCTGCAAGGTGGCATAGGTGTGACGGAAGCAATGGAAAGTGATGTGGCGGGTGATGCCTGCGGCCTCAATCCAACGCTTTAGGGGCTTGGAAATCCAAGAAGGGTCAGGAAGGTCGGGGAAGACGGGCTGCTTGGGCTTGCCTGGCTTGCCGCACAGCTGAAGGGCTTGCTCTGAAATGGGCATGTATTCAACGCCTTTGGTCTTCTGCTGGGTGAAATTGAGACGATAGCCGCTGCCCTCCTTTTGGATTTCGCCCCATGTGAGTTTCTGGATGTCGCAATGGCGAAGGCCTGTAAGGGCTGAGAAGAGAGCGGCGCGTTTCATCGTGGGCTGGTCGCATGGCGTTTCGGCGAGGGTGTTCAACTCTTCCAAAGTAAGATGCTCGCGGCGGCGTTCTTCGCTGGTGATGCCCTTGGTGGCAGCTGAGATGTCGGTCATCAGATAGCCATCGACGAAGGCCATCTTTAACGCTGCCTTGAAGATGCTGAAATAGGTGGAAGCGGTATTGATGGAAACGGTGCCCGACTTGTTGCCGCCTTGCGGAGCGGTGATCATGAACTGCCGGAAGCTCTCGATGGTCTTGGGATTGATTTCGGAGAAGGGCCAGGGATTGCCCTCTCTGAAGATTCCCAACAACACCCCAACACGATTCCAGTTGGTGATGATGGATTGGGAACTCTTGGCATGTGCCTTGGTATTGACCTGGTTGAAATACTCAATAAAATCGCATTTCATTTTCTGGTTCAACTCGCTTTGCTCAGCCTCAATGTCAGTGAAGAGGTCTGCATTGTCGTATTCATGCTGGCGGAGCTTGCGCACTTCATCGGCATAGACACAAGCCAACATATCGGCTTCGCTCTTGCATTGGATGATACCATTGGCATCGCGCTTTGGCTTGTATGAGGTGGAATCCTCAGTGGTTCGCGCCGTGCGGGACTTGTCCCAGATGGGCGTGGTGATGGTGCGATTCAGGGCTTCGATGACTCGCTTGGTCTTGCCGTTTTCAAAGACGGGGTAGCTTTCCAATATGAGATACCACTCTTTGTGATACTCGGACTTGCGCAGCTTGACGGTGCATTTCGTTTTGACGAGCTTCTTTTTCATGACTTGACGGATTTGAAGAGTTTGTCGATTTCAACCTTGGGGACATAGACATAGTTGCCACGCTGACACGAGGGAATGCTCTGCTTGCGGATGGCTTTATAGACGGTGGACTCGCTTACGCCGTATATATCGGTTATTTGACCGATGGTGTAGCAGTCGGATTCATCGAACTTGAAGGAGGCAGGGGTAACAGGCAACTCTTTTGGCTGCTCCTCGATGAGGGGGAACGAGGCTTCGAGATGGGCACGACTGATACGGGTGAGACGTTGCCCCATGTTGATGGCGGGGATGGTACCGTTATTGATGAGGCGATAAAGGGAGTTGCGCGAAACACCAAACAGGGCTACTGCCTCAGCAACGGAGATATAAGGACGATCATCCGGAATCTTCGAGGCTTTTTCTTTGCGCTTCTGTTCGTTTTTCTCATCACGTTTCTTAATGCGGTATGCTGCACAGGTGCAGTTGCGTGAGCAATACCAAGAAGAGACGGTCTTTGCATAGAAAAGGGTGCCGCAGACCTTGCATTTACGCTGGATTTTGTATTTACTTGCTGGCATATTATCGCTTGTTTTTATCGGTTTTTAATAATCATAAGTACAAATAAGTTGCACTTTATCACTCATTAAGTCATGTTGCAAATATGTTGCAAATATACAATAAAAATCCGATATACAAGCATAAATATCGAAAAAAATGAGAAAATAAAAAAGGTGTAACTTGTTGGGTTACACCTTTTTGTTTGTTTTTACTTATTGTTGGTGGTTAGTTTTATTTTACCTCCTCAAAGTCCGCATCCGTGACAGTATCGTCACCGCCATTGTTCTGCGGGCCTTGGTTCGGGTTGCCGCCTTGGAAGCCACCGCCCATGTTGTTCGGGTCGAAGCCGCCTTGCGGGCCGCCTTGGGCACCGGCGTTCTTGTACATCTCCTCGCTGGCTTTCTGCCACATGGCGTTCATCTCGGCCATGGCAGCGTCGATGCCGGCGATGTCCTGAGCTTGGTGAGCGGTCTTCAGCTTGCCGAGGGCAGCCTCGATCTCAGCTTTCTTGTCGGCAGGCAGCTTGTCGCCGTATTCCTTCAGCTGCTTCTCGGTCTGGAAGATGATGCTGTCGGCTTGGTTCAGCTTGTCGATACGCTCACGTTCCTTCTTGTCGGCTTCGGCGTTGGCCTGGGCTTCGTTCTTCATACGCTCGATTTCAGCGTCAGTCAAGCCTGACGAGGCCTCGATGCGGATGCTCTGGGTCTTGCCCGTGGCCTTGTCCTTGGCGCTCACGTTCAGGATACCGTTGGAGTCGATGTCGAAGGTGACTTCAATCTGCGGGATGCCACGCGGCGCGGGCGGGATGCTGTCGAGGATGAAACGGCCGATGGTCTTGTTCTGGGCAGCCATAGGACGCTCGCCTTGCAGCACGTGGATTTCAACCGAAGGCTGGTTGTCGGCTGCGGTCGAGAAGACCTCCGACTTACGGGTCGGGATGGTGGTGTTGCTCTCAATCAGCTTGGTCATCACGCCACCGAGGGTCTCGATACCGAGGCTCAACGGGGTCACGTCAAGCAGCAGCACGTCCTTCACTTCGCCGGTCAAAACGCCGCCTTGGATGGAGGCACCGATAGCCACCACTTCGTCGGGGTTGACGCCCTTCGAAGGCTCCTTCTTGAAGAAGTCGCGGACGATGTTCTGGATGGCAGGGATACGGGTCGAACCACCGACCAAGATGACATCGTCGATGTCGTTGACGGTCAAGCCAGCGTCTTGCAGGGCGCGACGGCAAGGCTCGATGGTGTCGTGGATCAGCTTGTCGGCCAGCTGCTCGAACTTCGAGCGGCTCAAGGTGCGGACCAAGTGCTGCGGGATGCCGTTGACAGGCATGATGTAAGGCAGGTTGATTTCGGTCTCGCTCGAAGAGCTCAACTCGATCTTTGCCTTTTCGGCAGCTTCCTTCAGACGTTGCAGAGCCATCGGGTCCTTACGCAGGTCGATGCCGTTGTCCTTCTGGAACTCTTCGGCTAACCAGTTGATGATGACTTCGTCGAAGTCGTCGCCGCCGAGGTGGGTGTTACCATTGGTGGATTTCACCTCGAACACGCCATCGCCCAATTCAAGGATGGAGATATCGAAGGTGCCGCCGCCGAGGTCGTACACAGCGACTTTCACATCGTTCTTTTTCTTGTCCAAGCCGTAGGCCAAAGCAGCAGCAGTAGGCTCGTTGATGATACGGCGCACTTTCAGGCCGGCGATTTCGCCCGCTTCCTTGGTGGCCTGACGCTGGGCGTCGTTGAAGTAAGCCGGCACCGTGATAACGGCTTCGGTGACGGTCTGTCCGAGGAAGTCCTCTGCGGTCTTCTTCATCTTTTGCAGCACCATGGCAGAGATTTCCTGCGGGGTGTATTGCTTGCCGTCGATGTCGATACGAGGCGTGTTGTTGGGGCCTTGCAAGACCTTGTAAGGCACACGCTTCATTTCAGCGCCGACCTTGTCGTAGGTCTCGCCCATAAAACGCTTGATGGAATAAACGGTACGCAGCGGGTTGGTGATGGCCTGACGTTTGGCAGGCTCGCCGACCTTACGCTCTCCGTTGTCGGTGAATGCCACCACCGAAGGGGTGGTG
>Ga0326511_10003747_pt1 | contig 12208 bp, 13 predicted proteins | sample 0_2496_0518_D_FD_203701 | JGI IMG/M metagenome (GOLD analysis project Ga0326511, IMG submission 203701) | Bovine rumen microbial communities from UC Davis, California, United States - 0_2496_0518 | ecosystem: Host-associated > Mammals > Digestive system > Stomach > Rumen | place: USA...
CCGTTACCGATGGCGCCAATGGCCGGGATTGCGCGGAGGGCGATTCGGCCGAGGAAGTTTGCTGAAATCTTGACTCCGATTTTCTGGAGCAGCTTCTGGAGGGCTATAACGGCGCGGTTGTCGTGAGAACGTTAACCGCTTTTCGTGGGACAAAATTTAATTGAATTACAAAACCGATTGAACGGTTATTGAGGTTTCCTTGAATCGGCTATAAATTTACGAATTTTACTGGTCCCATTCAAGTGCTTAAACATGCCTTCGTAACTATTGATTCTTGACTCCTGTTTAGCCTGGTCGTTGTCTGGATTGACAACGGCCTTTTTGCAGTTTTTAAGCACCCTGGTGCCAGGATATACCCTATAAGGCAATATATGGACACCAAGGAAGTCAAAACCGAAGGCGGCGGGCTGTAATTGTATTTTATGCGGGTGAAGGGTCAAAAGAAGCTCTTTCTTCAAGAATTTTCGAATGCGGTCAATAGCATCGACCAGCTGATCTTTGTCATCTGATACCAGGACCATATCGTCAACGTAGCGGCCATAATAGCGTATTTTAAGCGTTCTTTTGACGAAATGGTCCAGTTTATTCATATAAATATTGCCGAACAGCTGCGAAGTAAGATTACCTATAGGTAGCCCTCTTTCATCGCCAGCATATTTCATAGACTTGTCGTGCGGAAGGTCATCCCAGGCTTCGGGTGGGCTACGGAATATGGCCGTATCTAGCGGCTTCGCATAGACAATTTTCTTGATAAGATACTTGCAAAGGTCAATATCAGGGACATCGCTCCATTTGGCTCGTTCAAGACCATCCATAATAAACCCGTAAAGCAGGTCTTTGTTGATATTCATAAAGAAGCCTTTTACATCGAGCTTGAGGGCCCAGCAATCTCTGTGAAAGTCGTTGCTGGAAGCCCGTAAGAATCCACGGGCACGATTTATGCCAAAAAGGGTTCCTTTGCCCTTTCGGCAGCTGTATGAGTCAAAAATAAACTGTCTCTCGAAAATTGGAAACAGCCAGGAGCAGAGCAAATGATGCACTACACGGTCGCGGAAATCAGCCGCAACGACCTCTCTTTTTACGGGTAATTCGTTAATAAAGCATACAGACGGGGATAATTCATAAGTTCTTGAATAGAGCTCCTGGGCAAGCCTTAATAGGTTGGATTCTAGGTCTAGTTCGAATTTCAGCTGGCTTCTGGTATTCCGCTTGTTTTTGCGGGCCAAACGATAGGATTTATACAGTAAACGATAAAGAGAGGGCACCGATAAGGTGCCCTCCGAGGAGTCCTTGACGAGACGAACAGAGTAACCGTTTGACTTATTGTTGTTGTTCGAATTCATCGATGCGCCCGTATTGAAGTTACGGTTGTAGGCGTTGGAAGACGAGTTCTCAGTGGCCGTCCAGAAGTTCGCGTTGCTGCCTAAATTGTTGAAGGAGCCCGAGTTCTGGTTACCAGCGGGAAAAGCCGCAAAGCCCATACGACTAAGTATTCATTTAATAAGGCTTAAAAGAGGCTTTCATTGGATCTTATAAGCGGTGTAAACCCGTCACCAGGAAGACCCGGTGATGAGGGCAGAATACTGGATTCCTCTTTGCTCGCTCCATGCGTCCGTGAACTCATGGATTCTGGCATTATCGTTTTCAAAATTTCCTCGATTTTAGTGTTTACAAACATCCATTGGTCGATGCTTACTTGTTTAAGTTCATTTAAAAGACGAAAATCAAACCGTATTCGATATAAAGAATCTATCACACAGGTCGAATCAATGGCCGTTCTATGGTTAATATAAAGAAAAATGTGCTCTCCCACGTTCACCAACTCATTGACTATCCGTTCCCCGATGGTGAATTTATAGTCTCTATCGATTTTAGGGACAAGTTTTGAAGAATAAATGATAAAGTCAAAAACCAGCCTATAAAGCAAAAATTCAGCGGTTTTTACATCTTTCTTTGATGAGTCTTTTGCTTCTTTTGTGACAGGCTTTTTCTTGTCTGCCGTAGGCGAAGACAATATGCCAGATTTCCATTCCTGGAAGCCGTCAATATCTGGTATTCCCTTTATTACGATATGAGAATCGTCCAATACTTCATAAGAAAAGGCCTTCTGCTTCGCCGTCATCTGGACATCTTTGAGCACGGTCTTTGGGAAACCGAGCCACACCAAGTCCTGCGCGACCTTTTGGACGAATCTGTGATGAACCTGGTATTTTCTAAAGATTTTTGAAAAAAGGAACGCAGAACGTTCCCAAGCCTGCCAGAACAGTCTGTCACGAAACAGATGGAGTTCGTTTCCGGCGTTATTTTCAAACTTTATGATGTCTTCTGTATTCATAAAAAAATTTCGCAAGGCTGCTTCGCAGCCTTGCGTCTGGATGCTTAGCCGGGGGACAAAATTTAATTGAATTCAGGCCCGTGCGCCTTGCGGTGCTCCGGTCCCGTTCGCTCTAGGCCCAATAGGGCCTAGGCTCACTGGGAATCCTTGACGAGACGAACAGAGTAACCGCGTGACTTATCGCTGAAGTTCGAACCCATCGATGCGCCCGTATCGAAGCGACGGTAGTAGGCGCTGGAAGACGAGTACTCAGTGGCCGCCCAGAAGTACGCGTAGCTGCCTAAATAGTTGAAGGAGCCCGAGTACTGGCTACCAGCGGGAAAAGCCGCAAAGCCGTAGGAGCCGTCACCGTTGCCGGAAGACCACCCTGTAGTAGATTTCAGCTTAGTGCCTGCAACACCGGAACCACCTACAGCCGTGGCCAAGGCATCCCATTCCGTTGTCGTGGGGACATGCCAACCAGGAATCAGTTCAGACTTGTGGTCTTCGAGATACTTCACTGCAATCCAGTTGTACAGAAGACCGTACTTATTGCCGTTTACGCCATAAGTAGCTTCATTGTTCTGGTAGTAATTGGCTCTAGGCTCCGAAGAAGAACTTCCCTGGCCTATGGCGCACCCGGTGAACTTGAAGTCAAGGTTCTCAGCCATCCATTCCTTGCCACCGATTACGACCGTATTGTACACCCTGCCCCCGATGTTGTTGCTCGCGGGAGTGTAGAAGGTCACCTGGCCCAAGCCCTTGCTCGAAAAATCATCGCCGGTTGAAAGAATGGCGTAGTTATAGTAGTACGTGCTTTCACGGTACTGAAAGAAGTTGGTCAGGTCAAAGCCGATATAACCATTCGAATCGACCACGACCATCTTGTTAATCGGCACGATGTTCACGATGTTATCGGCTTCGAACGATCCACCGCCGCCGGTTATGGATGCGATGAGCAGTGCCATGTCGTCGAGTTTCGCCGAAGACGGCACGGTGACGCCCTTGTCGGTGATGGCCTGGATAATATCGGCCTTTGCGCCGTTCAGGCGCGTGATTTCGCTTGCAACGCTCATTTAAAGCCTCCTTAAATAGCCGCCAAGAGGGTTTCGATATTGCCAAGGGCGGCATTTACATCGGCCTTGCTGGCCATAATTCGCCCGATTTTGGCCACTTCCCACTTGGTGGAGTCCCACGGACCGGCGGGGGTATCATTGGAGCCGATATCAACCTTGGCGCGGTAAAGCACACCGGAATGATACCTCAAGGCACCTTCGACATAGTACCCGTTTTCGCTGTATTCATCTTCGATATCAGCCGTTCCGGCGATTTCAGCCGAGTCGAGACGCTTGGAACTGCCCGAAATGCTGAAAACACCTTCGTAGTGGTTTTCGCGGGCTGCGGCGAGTGTCACCTGGGTAAGTTGCCCGGTCTTTTCGCCTTCGAATGCTTCGTTACTGTTAGCCATAGTCACCTCTTATGCAAGTAAAGTCGTGTCAAGGTTCGCTTTGTAGAGCAACGCCCTGAAGGACGCCGTGATGCTCATCGCCCCTTGATTGGTTTTAAGTTTCAGATCGACGCTGCGCTGTGCGGGAGTGCTCAAGGGCGGAATCACAAGGTAGCCGCTAAACTTGTCGGCCCTGGCATCATATTCTTGCGTCATATCCGGCAAGAAATAGCCTGAGGCGTTACATTTTACAACGGACATTTCACACGTCTCTTCGCGTTCGTCGGCGTCTATCGCCTGCAAGGTATAGTCCGCGACAACGCCACTGCTGCCAGATGTCACCGGATAGGTGGACGTGCCTGTTCCCTTGACCATCACGATTGCGCTGTAGCCCTTGGGGACCGTAAGTGTTGCGAATTTCACGAAATCGGTAGATACGCCGCCGGGTGTGAAGCTCTTCCAGCCCGTATCGGTCATGGCGACCGGGTTGGTTTCGAGCTCGTAATACTTCCAGACGTACGCAGCACCATAGGAGAAGAACGTCAAAAGGACGCTTGAACCGCCCTTGATAGATATTTCCTTGCGTGAAACAGAATTCTGCGGCAAAGATACAATTACAGGATAGTCCGTTCCACGGGTTACCAGGAGAATCGTATTGGCCCCGGTGCCGCCTACGCCGTCAATCGTAACCGTTTCAGGCTCGCCGGACAGCGAAGAACTGTGATGGATAACGACGGCAAAGCCACTCGAAGCAGTAGACAGGTCCACTGCACGGTTTTCCGTATTGAACACCTGGACCTTTTTGCCGTAGTTGGGCGGCAAGGGCAAGTGTCCGGCCTCTTCTTCATCATTCGTGAACGACGGATTCTGCAAGGCATTCATCAGTTCCGGGGGAATGATAGTACCCGTTTTAAAATTTATCTTATTCATTTTCGTCCTCCAGGATAAGGAATTTGTCGCTTTCGAGCTTCAGGAGCTTGCCGTCCTCAAGTTCAAGGAATTTTTCTTTAGAGAGCTGCCAGCGGATCTGCGTGAACGGGATTTTCTCGGCTTCGAGCAGGTCCACGATACGGTAAATGCCGTGCTGCGGGTGGTTGCTGGTCACGGTCCAGGTGTACTGTTCGTCCGGGTCGTAGATTTCAAAACCCGCACGGCCAAGGCCCGCACGCAACATGCGCGGCGGTTTCACGATGTCGATTTCAAAGCCCATCGACGCGGCAAGCGCCTTGTAGTGGCGTTCGGCAATGCCCGAATCACGGTTGATGGCTTCCAGGAGCGCCGCCCTGCGGGCTTCAATGGTGCCGGAATGGCCCAATTCGTAGAGGTTTTCCCACTTTTCGAGCGTTGCTATGGCCGAACTGGGGAAGATTTCGCGGTAAACGCCGTCTGCGCTTTCCAGGGCGCGGTCAAGCTCCTTGCACACCACATACTCTTCCAGGTCCATCTGGAGCGGGTGCAGCCGCGAGAGCGCCCTGTAATGCCGACTATCGAAAAAATTTTCACTCATTACTGCACCACCAGTTCACCAAGGACAAATCGGTCTGTTTCATTTTCGGGATAGATTGCCGAAGTCTGTTCCTGGTACGCCCCGCCGTTCTTCGATACCTCGACAACGGCATTGGAACCGCCGTGCTTGAGCACGAACACGACTATCTGGGCGGGTATAAACAGGTCGCCTGCGCTGAGGTCGGCAAAATACTTGGTCACGTCTTCCCGGAAGCCGTCTTCGTCCATATTGGACAAGCCGCTTACCGTGACGCGCAGGGAAAGTGTCGTTTCTACAGGGACATTGACCCATATTTCACGCGGTGCCACCGGGCCTTCGTCTTCGCACTTGACGCGGACTGCTTCGCAGCATCGCATCGATAGCGTGCTCGGGCCGATGAGCATGAGAACCGTGCCCACACCGTAGTAGTTCTTGAGGCAGCGGGATGTGGACGGGGCCTCGTCGGATTCAGCCGGTTCGTAGATCTCGATGCCGAAGCACTTGACAGCGTTCAGGGATGCAGTCTGCCAGCTTTCGAGCGCCTCGATTTCGTCGAGTTCGACCTTGACATAGCGGGTAGAAACAGATTCGAAGGTGGCCATGGCCCACCAGTAGGCGGCATCGACCTTGCCCTGCTTTGTCCAGGTTGAACCATCGTCGGACGTATAGACATTGAAAGAAGCCGGTCGGTTGGTAATGAAACCGAGCCCGATGCCGAAAATTTCCTTGGAACCGCCCAAGTCAATCACGACATACTTTTCGGTGTCGCTGGAACCGCAGGTAAAGGCGATGTTCTCGCGGTCGTGCGGCTTGACGGTGTTGGTGGCGCTCAGGTCGGGCATATTGCCGGAAATCATCGAGGATTCGAGTTCGACGGCCTTGCCGGTAGAAGACGCTTCGAGCGCCCAGCGTTCGTAGTCGCTGGGCTTGCCGCCACTCTTCGGGTTGCGGAGATACGACAGGATGAGCGTCAAGAGCTCGCTTGCGGTCAGGTTGCTGTAGTCGAGCCCTCGGTCGTTCGCCCACTGTTCCAGGCTCGCCTGGTTCATCGTGGTCGGGAAAATCTGGTCAAGGGTCCAGTCCATCTGCTTGTACAGGCCCCAAATGGCGGACGCTGCGGTCGCGAAGCGGATATAGGTTTCCGTGCCCTGGCTGATATTGATCAGCGGGTCAATGTTCTTTGCGTCTGTCACCATGCGCTGAAAGATCTGGTCAACTGTTACGGCCATTGTCTAACCTCCACGAAACGGGTAAAATCAATCACGTCGCCATTGTATGCGACACATTCCACATGCACCTGGAGCTTGTCGCTATCGACATAGGTAGCCGTCGATACGACGCTTTTAAGGTGCTTGTAGTCAATCATCCACTGCAACGCCTCGGCGGCGTATGTCTCGGCCCTGCTCCTGGTCTTTTCGGACGCCACTTCCCGGGCAAGTTCCTTGAAGCGGTGGCCAAATTCGGGCTTCTTGTAAAAGGAACCCTTGGCGACGGTAAGCGAAAGCTGGACTTCTTCTTTAATCTGGTCAGTAGTCATTGTAATGTCTCCGGGAAAGGTGACGGGCTCGGCGGTGTCGTGGGCATGGTCTCGGTGACGGTGCAGACGGCGGTCTTCAAGACGGTTTGAATGTCTCCGAAAAGCTTCTTGTATGGCTTTTGAACTTCCTGCTTTGAAGCTGCCTGCGCGTCCACCAAAGCCTTGATGACTGCAAGAACGCCCGCCTGGGCAGCCGCGAAGGTCGGAACGACGGACACGACGGCCACGCCACCGTGTGACGGGATTCCGGGCTTAGGAAGGCCCTGCCAGTAGGCGCAGAGCTTCGCCGCCATGTTGGCAGGCGTCCCGCTGGACGGGTCAAGCACCGAGAAGGCGCTTTCCAGGAGAGACTTGTCGCCACCCGCCGAAAGGTCCGCACCGAGAATGATGCCGCCCTTGGCGTAGTCGTCGTAGGCCTTGGCGAGCTGCGGGGCCACGCTTGTCTTGCCGTCGGCAGACTTGACAATCCGGGAAAATTCGGAATCGAGAGTGTCCAGGTCAAGCATTTACGCCCCCGTGTCCTGTTTGTCCGTCGGTGCCGTAGGAGCGCCGAGGTTGCCGATGTGGGTGTGCTGGTTGTAGTTGTCGCGCAGCTTGGAGAGCTTGCCTACCTTGTCGCTCACCTCGCCGTTCACGCGCAGGTCGCCATCGACATCGATGCCGCCATCGGCCTTGATGGCGATTGTGCCGTTATCCTTGAGGATGATGTAGTGGGCCTTGTCGCTGTAAAGCGCCGTTTCGCCCTCCTTTACGGCGGGGCGGTCCTTGCCGTCGCTTGCAACAGCAATGACCACATTGCCAAACTGCAAGAAAAGGCAACGCTCACCGGCCTTGGGAATGCTGATAAAGCCAAAATGCTGCATCATCTGACGGCCTTCAAATTCGATACCGTTGGCCTTGCCGCTGATACTGCGGAGCTTGCCTGCCACATCCTTGCAGCTGGTAACCAAACTGGTGAAAAATTTCATCATAACGAGCCTCCAGGCTGTAATTCAAGGCGGGTACGCTTGCCCTCACTCCTGGAGAGTGTGAACGTGCGGCGTTTAATCAGATACGAGTCAACAGCGCCGTTGTAATGGTCCTCTACGTCGCAAAAGGCGTTGATTGTCCAGGGAATACCGTTCTGAGAATGTCCGGGAACTGTATATTCGAGCTGGATTGCGGAAGCCTTTTCCGTCGCCAGCTGGAGTTCTGCGGTGCGCTTTGCAGGGCCCTCGTTTTCGTTCCAGTTCACGACAAGCGGACGGTAGAACGGGAAATCGTCGTTTTTAACCTTTGCCGCCACATACTTGATGTCGTCATCATCCTGGCTTTCGCCGATAACCTTGATGAGAGAATGCTGCCCGTTCAGGGTCTCGGTAACGGTTCCTTCGATGTAGTCCATTTCCTCGCCGTTTTCAAAGGCGTGGATCTTGAAATCAGCCTTGCCGCGCTCAACCGGCTTGTCAAAGACCAGTTCGCCTTCGGGAGACGCCCAGAACAGGAAACCCTGCGAATTCGCCGCCTTCTTGAGGACATCGAAAACGCTGTCGCCCGGAGAAAGTTCCACAAACTTTCTCTTGACCTTGACTTTATCGGAGCCCGATTTGAAAACAAAATCCTTCCTGGAGATAAACGGAAGGTCGCGCACCAGCTTTTCAGCCAGTGCGGGCAAGGTAGTCGGCAAAGTTCCGAAGTTTGTCACGCTGGAGTCTGCCAGGACGGACGCGACGGAACGGCCCTCGATTTCCAGCTTTGGCCCGCTGCGAGACAGCGAACGACGCACAGAATCGACAAGACCCTTCATCACGCATTTTCGATTAACGAAAATTTCGCAGGAATCGCCCTTGTTCACTTCATACTTAGAATCACTTTCGAACTGGAACGAGCCTTCCGGTGAATACAGGTCGGTATCGATCGTGTAGCTCACGAACCTGTCAGCACGCGCTTTTTCCACAAGCAAGATGACTTCATCATTCTCCATAGACCATCACCTTGCCTTGCATGAAAGTGGGATTCTTGACATTGTTCAATGCGCAAAGACGTTCAGCGGCCTTGTAGTTCAAGCCGTTTTCCAGGGCAATCTTGTGAAGCGGAGTTTCGTGGGACACATCGACCGTCTTTGTGGTCATGTATTCCAGCTTTATGCGAAGTACCGCATCGGATAGCATCGCGGCCATGTTCTTGAGCCTGTAAGGGCTTACAGCCTGCGGAAGGACTTGCTGAATGAACTCCCTTGCCAGGGCTAGGGTATCTTCCAAATCGGCAGGCGTAACAAGGTAGACTTCGCTTTCCTCTGCCAGTTCACGGCCTTCGGCATCGTCCATGACAATCCGTTCTGCGGCGAAGGATTCGCCCATCTTTTTCTCGTCATCGGAAATCTGCTTGGCAGTCTCTGTCGCGACTGTTGCAGCCGCCAGGGTCGCAAAAGCCGAACGGACGCTCGCAGGGGCGTCGTAAAGGGAAGCCAGCATAGAAGACGCGCTACTCACCAAAGTGGCCGTAGAAGCCCTGGATTTGCCTTTATTCAGGCCAGTCTTTCTGGCAAGAGTCACGAAGGAATCGCAACATTCCTGGATAGCCTTTGTCAATGTTCCAGATAGCGAGTCCAAGTAATCGATAGTAGTGTTGATAGCATCGACGGGTGCCTTGACGGTCGCTAGCGCTCCAAGAAGCTGCCCCATCGCCTTGCTTGTCGCATTGGCAAAGCTTCGTGCGGCATCGCCAAGAGACGACCACGCGTCAATAAGCGACCAGTCCGAAGAACCCGGAATGTCGGGAACGCCAGTCTGTTGCATCGATAGAGCCACGCTTTCCTGTACTTCCAGGTTGAGGGCCTGCGCCTGCTTGAAATTGTTCTGGTAGGGGTCCGTGTAGCTTTGGATGTCGGGCTGGATTTCATCGACTTCGAAATCGAAGGTGAACTCGCAGAAACGGCGACGGCGGTCATTTCTGAAAGAAGCCGTCTTCGGGTAGCCGTAAATAGTCCCGTGGTCCGGATGAAAGAGTTCTACAGGCTTCTTGAAAATGGACAAAAACCACTTGCGCAGCGACTGATAGTTATTGTCGTAGTCTTTATTCGAGAGAACGCCTGAAAACTTGAAGGTTTCCGGGTTGACGCCCATGTCTTCATGGTCCGCCCCGTTCTTGTAGGGGTAGGTCGTGGACGAGATGGCATGAGAGATGTCATCGTCGATGGATACGAGCTTAAGTTCCCACGGGCCCAGCTTTGCGGTCTTCGCTTCTGCCATTTACGCCCCCCAGCCCGGTGTATTCTTGTGGACCTTGACCTTGGGCGGCTTGCCCTTGTCGGTTTCCACTACGGTTTTCCCGGAAGAATCGATGTTGATTACAAAATTCGCCATGTATTCCTGGGCAGACACGCCATTTTTTCCGTCGCCGTTCTTGATGGCGTTTTTCATCAGAGTGTTATACATGTTCAGGTCGGCATAGAGCTTGTCGAGTTTCTTCTGCGACGGCAAAAAGCTGTTTTCTTCCTTCTGGATTTCGAGCAGGGTTTCGCCGTGCTTCTTGCTATACACCGCCGCCTTGCTTCCATACCGTTTTTCGAAATTCTCCTGGTTACGTTCCACCATGGCGCGGCTGTTCGCTTCGACATCGGCAACGACATTGCGCCATTCCATGAACGCCTGGCCAAAGTCGTAGATCTTGTCCATTGCCCAGGTGGTGGCAGCCGTAAGGCCGATGCGCCCCAGGGCAGTATTGCCGAGCTTGTTCAGCCCCGCACGTGCGGTAGAAAGTCCCTGGCGGAACTTGCCCACCTCTCTTGTGGTAGTTTCCATCGCCACGGAGGTCTGCTTTGCCATATTCTTGACAGGCGGAACATCGTCGTCCATGTAGTCGGAGCCACCGCCTAAACCGTCGCGCATGTTGACCACGAATACCTTCTGGACGGAAGCGTTCAACGCAGAAGCGCCCGCACTGGTGGCAGACGGTCCAGCGCCGCCCTTCTTGCTCCAGATACCCTTGATATCCTTGGCAAGCCCTGCGACATCCTTCACGAGGCCTCCAATCTTGACGGCACCCAAGGCAATAGCGGCAACGGCCATCGCCTTGAATCCAGCCGTGACAATTCCCTGATGGCGGGAAAGGAAGCCAAGCGCGGTCGTGAGCTGCTCCACGGGGCCCGTAAGGTTCGTGTCGGCAAATTCCAGGGCGACATTCTTCATCTTGTCAACATTGCTGTTGAACGAATTAGACGCCTTTTGGTAGTAATCTTCCAGGACATCGGAGTTTTCCATCCCTTCGATACCAGCCTGGGCGATTTCATCCATCCTTTTCCATTCATTTTGGAACTCCCCAATCAGGGGATTGATGGCTTTCATCGAGGATGCGCCAAATACGGGCGACAACTTTTTAAGACTTCCGCCCGTCTTTGCCATTATTTCCTTGATAATTACATCAAATTCGCGAAGTTCATTGTTCTTGTCGAATACACTTACGCCAAATTTCTTCTTGATATCGGCGGCCTTGTCAATCAGTTCAGAAAACAGCGCAGAAACCGATGTCGTGGTTTCCGCCGAACTCTTGATTTTTTCATTGACAATTTGGAGGAAAGAACCGAATTTGGCGAATTGATCCGTGGACTTAATGCCAAACGTAGATGCAGACGCCAGCAACGCCTTACCTTCGGCGGCGAAGCTCTGCAAGGTAAAGGAACCCTTTTCGCCTTGAATAATCAAGGCATTAAAGGCATTAAGAACCTGGTCGGCGCTATATCCCATGGAACCTTTCATGGAAGACGCTACGGCAGCCAGGTCTTCAATAGAAGTTTGGGAAGCCTTGGACGCCTTGGCTAGGCTAACGCTCATCTTTTCGGCAAAATCAAAGTCACCCGTGATCTCACCGATTTTTGAAACACCGTTCAGGATTTCATTGGCGGCAACACCCGTCTCGACAGCCGTCTTATGCAGCGATTCGCGGAACACTTTCGTGTCCGCGTCGCTTTTCTTTGCCGCAAAGCTGTAATACATGAGCGATTCGGAAAGGTCGCCCACGTTCTTGACAGCCATGCCAAGCCCACCGCCAAGAACCAACGAATTGAAAGGCGTGACCATACGGTCTGCAAGCCCCCGTAGGGAACTGCCGACACGCGCAATGCTTGCACGGGCACGGACACCAAAGCTGTTAATCGAGGCGGAAGACTGTCTAAGGCCTGTTTCAAGCCTTGTCGGGTCCGCGCCGATACGCAATGTAACGCTATTGTCAGCCAATGCTCTGCCATCCTTTATCGTTGGCCAAATAGCCCTTCATCGAAAAGATGAGGAGCCACTGGGCGTCGTTTAGTTCTCTTGCGGGGCAACCAAAATACGCAGAAGCTTCCAGGCTACAGGCAAGCTTAAGACTTTCGAGCGAATCTGGTCCGGTTTTTTTTTGAGAATGTCCTTGAGCTGTTCAAATTCTTCGTCCGAGAGCTTTTCCAGG
>Ga0326511_10003748_pt1 | contig 12208 bp, 4 predicted proteins | sample 0_2496_0518_D_FD_203701 | JGI IMG/M metagenome (GOLD analysis project Ga0326511, IMG submission 203701) | Bovine rumen microbial communities from UC Davis, California, United States - 0_2496_0518 | ecosystem: Host-associated > Mammals > Digestive system > Stomach > Rumen | place: USA: California...
AGATGTCGAAGTCGCTCGGCAACAGCCCCGACCCCATCGAGCTCATCGAGAAGTTCGGTGCCGACGGCGTACGCATGGGCATGATGCTCTCAGCACCTGCCGGCAACGACATCCTCTTCGACGAGGCGCTCTGCGAGCAGGGACGTAACTTCAACAACAAGATTTGGAACGCCTTCCGTCTGGTCAAGGGCTGGAAGGTGGCCGATACAGCGGTTGGCGATTCCGTCGCCAACGAGACCGCCGTCCGCTGGTTCGACGCCAAGCTGCGCCAGACGAACGCCGAGGTCGACGACCTCTTCAAGAAGTACCGCATCTCCGAGGCACTCATGGCCGTGTACAAGCTCTTCTGGGACGAGTTCTCAAGCTGGTACCTGGAGATGGTGAAGCCCGCCTACATCAACGGCGAGGCACAGCCCATCGACAAGGCCACCTACGACAAGACCCTCGAGTTCTTCGAGATCCTGCTGAAGATGCTCCATCCCTTCATGCCGTTCATCACCGAGGAGCTGTGGCAGCACCTCTACGACCGTCAGGACGGCGAGAGCATCATGCGCGCCAAGCTCGAGCTCAGCGGTTTGGCCGCCGAGGACGAGAAGCTCCTCGCCGACTTCGAGCAGGTCAAGCAGATTGTCTCCGGCGTCCGTACCGTCCGCTCTTCGAAGAATATCGCTCCGAAGGAACAGCTTGAGCTGCAGGCCGTCGGTCAGAACGACTACGAGGCCTTTAATGCCGCCATCGTCAAGATGGCCAACCTCAGCGCCATCACCGTCGTTGCCGAGAAGGACGCCACAGCATCTACCTTCATGGTTGGCACTGACGAGTTCGCCGTTCCCCTGGGTAACCTCATCGACGTCGAGGCCGAGATCAAGAAGATGGAGGCTCAGCTGCAGCACCTCGAAGGGTTCCTGGCCGGTATCATGAAGAAACTCTCGAACGAGCGCTTCGTCCAGAACGCCCCCGAGGCCGTCGTTGCCATGGAGCGCAAGAAGCAGAGCGACTCCGAGGAGAAGATTGCCTCGCTGAAAGAGTCCATCGCCGCCCTGCGGAAGAAATAACTTATGACCGACAGCATCGAAATCAAAGGCGCTCGGGTGAACAACCTGAAAAACGTCAGCGTCAAGATTCCGCGTAACAAGTTTGTCGTCATTGCCGGCGTCAGCGGCAGCGGCAAATCGTCTCTGGCCTTCGACACACTATATGCCGAAGGCCAGCGGCGCTATGTCGAGAGCCTCTCGAGCTACGCCCGACAGTTCCTTGGCCGCATGAACAAGCCCGAGTGCGACTTCATCCGCGGCATACCGCCCGCCATCGCCATCGAACAGAAAGTCATCTCGCGCAACCCGCGCTCTACCGTCGGCACTACCACCGAGATATACGAATACCTGCGACTGCTCTACGCACGCATCGGTCACACCTTCTCGCCCGTCAGCGGACAGGAGGTGAAGAAGCACTCTACCGAGGACGTTGTACAGCAGATGCTCCAGTACCAGAAAGGTACCAAGTTCGTGGTGCTGGCACCCATCCACGTTCCCGAGGGACGCACCTTACAACAGCAGTTGAAGGCCTATATCCAGGAAGGCTATGTACGCATCTTTGTCAATGGCGACTTCCTGAGGATTGAGGACTATCTGGCCGATGCTGATGAGACCAACGGCTCTATCTACCTCGTCATCGACCGCCTGTCCGTCGATGATGCGAAGGACGTCATCGCCCGACTGGTGGACTCCACGGAGACTGCCTTCTACGAAGGGCACGGCGAGTGTCGTCTCATGTTCCTGCCATCGAACATCAGCTACGACTTCTCTATGCGCTTCGAAGCCGACGGCATGACGTTCGAGGAGCCTACCGACCAGATGTTCTCCTTCAACTCGCCCATCGGCGCCTGTCCCGAGTGCCAGGGCTTCGGAAAGATTATCGGCATCGACGAGCACCTGGTCATCCCTAACACCACACTCTCCGTCTACGAGGGCTGTGTCGTCTGCTGGCACGGCGAGAAAATGAAGGAGTGGCAGCAATGGTTCATCCAACATGCTGCAAAGGATGACTTTCCCATCTTCGAGCCCTACATGAACCTGACACAACAGCAGAAAGACTGGCTGTGGCACGGACTGCCTTCCGACCGCGGGAAAAAGGAGAAGCCCTGCATCGACCAGTTCTTCCAGATGGTCAGGGAAAACCAGTACAAGATACAGTACCGTGTCATGCTGGCCCGATACCGCGGCAAGACCAACTGTCCCGTCTGTCACGGCACCCGTCTGAAGCCGGAAACCGAATACGTTAAAATAGGTGGACGCAGCATCACCGACCTCGTTCAGATGCCCGTCGTCCGACTCAAGGAATGGTTTGACCAGCTGCAGCTCTCGGAGCATGACGCCGAAGTAGGAAAACGGCTGCTGACGGAGATTAAGAGCCGCCTGCAATTCCTTCTGAATGTGGGACTTGGATACCTGACGCTCAACCGTCTCTCGAACACGCTTTCGGGCGGCGAGAGCCAGCGCATTAACCTCTGCACATCATTAGGAAGCAGCCTCGTCGGCTCACTATACATTCTCGACGAGCCCTCGATAGGACTCCACTCCCGCGATACCGACAGACTCATCCACGTGCTGAAGGACCTTCAGGATTTGGGCAACACGGTCGTTGTCGTGGAGCACGACGAGGAAATCATGCGGGCAGCCGACTACCTCATCGACGTCGGACCGGACGCTGGCCGATTGGGCGGCGAGATCGTCTTCAAGGGAAAAGCCGACGACATCAACGAGCAGGCGCTGGAGAAATACCCCAAGAGCCATACCGTGAAATACCTGCTTCATGCAGAGACCATTCCCGTACCAACATCGAGACGCCCGTGGAACAACAGCATAGATATAAAAGGTGCACGCGCCAACAACCTCCGCGGCATAGACGTGAAGATACCCCTGAACGTCATGACCGTCGTCACCGGCGTCAGCGGCAGCGGTAAGTCGACACTCATCAAAAGCATCCTCTACCCCGCCCTGAAACGACACCTCGGAGACGTCTGTGACGCCCCGGGCGAATACATGGGACTGGGAGGCGACATCAATGCCGTGAAGCGCGTGGAGTTCGTCGACCAGAACCCTATCGGAAAGTCGACACGTTCCAACCCCGCAACCTATGTCAAGGCCTACGACGCCATCCGTGACCTGTTTGCTGAGCAGCCCCTGTCACAACAGATGGGGTTCACCTCGCAATACTTCTCCTTCAACGCCGACGGCGGACGATGCGACGAATGTAAAGGTGCCGGCACCATCACGGTCGAGATGCAGTTCATGGCCGACCTGGAACTGGTTTGCGAAGCCTGCCACGGCCAGCGCTTCAAGCGCGATATCCTCGACGTCAGGTACGAAGGCAAGAACATCAACGACATTCTCAACATGACCATCGCCGAGGCTATCGAATTCTTCGGTACCTACAACCAGAAGACCATCGTCAGCCGCCTGCAGCCCCTGAAGGACGTTGGATTGGGGTACATCCGTCTCGGACAGAACTCATCAACGCTCTCCGGAGGCGAGAACCAGCGTGTAAAGCTGGCCTACTTTATCGGACAGGAGCGCCAGGAACCTACGATGTTCATCTTTGATGAGCCGACGACCGGCCTGCACTTCCACGACATCCAGAGACTGCTTGCTTCGTTCAACGCGCTGATAGAGCGGGGACACACCATCGTCATCATCGAGCACAACCTTGACATCATCAAATGTGCCGACTATGTCATAGACCTCGGGCCAGACGGCGGAGACAAGGGAGGCGCCCTCGTCTGCGCAGGAACACCAGAAGAGGTGGCACGTTGCAAAGAGAGCATCACAGGAAGTTATTTGCAAGAAAAATTAAAATAATTGTTAAATTTTGAACAACGAACCGAAATTTTTCGTAACTTTGCGCCGCTTTAAGGATAATTTTACACATAGACGTCTGACGGTCAATTAGTTAACGAAAGATTTTATTTATTTAGATGAGACAATTAAAGATTCAGAAGAGCATCACCAACCGTTCGAGTGAGGCTTTGGACAAGTATCTGGTAGAAATTGGTCGTGCACCCCTAATCAGTATTGATGAGGAGATAGAATTAGCACAGAAAATACGCAAGGGCGGCCCCGAGGGCGAACGTGCCAAGGATAAGCTCGTGACAGCCAACCTGCGCTTCGTCGTTTCCGTGGCCAAACAGTACCAGCATCAGGGGCTGACACTCACCGACCTTATCGACGAGGGCAATATCGGCCTGATCAAGGCTGCCCAGAAGTTTGATGAGACACGAGGTTTCAAGTTCATCTCCTATGCCGTGTGGTGGATTCGCCAGTCCATCCTTCAGGCTATTGCCGAGCAGAGCCGTATCGTGCGCCTGCCCCTGAATCAGGTTGGATCACTGAATAAGATTAGCCACGAAATCAACAAGTTCGAGCAGGAGCACCAGCGCCACCCGTCGGTCAGCGAGCTGGCTGAAGCCACGCAGATTGATGAGGAGAAAATCGGACAGTCCATGATGGCCGACGGCCACCATGTCAGTATCGACGCCCCCTTTCAGGATGGCGAGGACAACTGTATGCTTGACGTCATGGCCAGCGGCGACGACTCCCGTACCGACCGCCATGTGGACCACGAGTCAATGGCCCAGGAGCTGAACAGCGTCCTGAACAAGGTTCTGAAGGAGCGCGAGATTACCATCATCCGCGAGTGCTTCGGCATCGGCTGCCACGAGAAAGGTCTCGAAGAGATTGGCGACCAGCTGGGACTGACGCGTGAACGTGTGCGTCAGATTCGCGAAAAGAGCATCGCCAAGCTGCGTGACAGCGGCAATGCAAAGATTCTGATGAAGTATTTAGGCTAAAAATTTTGCGACTTCAAGAATTATTTGTACTTTTGGGGTCGTGAAATGTGCTTTTAAGATATTCATCCTACTGGGCATCCTCACAGGGATGCCCTTTTCGTTATCAGCAGAGACGTCCGAGGACTCGCTGCTGCTGGAGCGCATCTTCCACTTTCCTGAAAAGATAGCCCACGAGGATATTGCCGGCGTAGAGCGTAATGTCTACATGAAATTCCGCTACGACATCAAGCGGCGCAACCCTACCCTCTGGCTCATTCCGACGATGTATCCGCTGGCAGAAGGCGGACGGCAACTTCTGATGGAGTCGTACAGCAAGCTGAGATACAAGACGTTCAACGAGTACGAAAATCACCAGCAGCTGGTCTGGGGAACGGTGCCGCATTATCGCAAGGCGATGTCGCCGGCCCTGGAGTTCCTCACGCCCAACATCTATGCGCCCACCATCTATACCGACCACACCTTGTCGCCCTTCTACGAGAACAACCGCCGCTACTACCACTATACATTCAACAACCTGGAAAACGGCTTTGCGGTCATCACCTTCAAGCCGCGACATCGGCGCAACACCCAGCTCATCAGCGGTATGGCTTACGTCAATTACAATACCGGACGCGTCATTCAGGCCGAACTGACGGGCGACTACGACGGCATCTTCTTCAACACCGAGGTGATCATGGGCAACGAAGGCATCAACACGTTCCTGCCAGACCTCTGCTTCACCAAAGCGCAGTTTCACTTCATGGGCAACAAGATCTTCGTCTACTTCGAGGCGGCCTACGACTGTCCGGTGAGCCTGCCCGACAGCCTGCACAACGTCCACGACCGTGCCATGCTCGACTCCCTGCGTCCGTTCAGCCTTATCGACACCGAAGAAACCATCTACCACCGCTACGACTCCCTACACCCGAAGAAGCCTGTGCTGCCTGACTCCCTGCAGCCCGTCAAGAAGAAGAAAAAGAACGTCATACTCAGCGCCCTCGACGTCATAGGTGAGAATCTGGTTGGAAGCATCCGCGCACGGTCCGAGAATGCGTCGATGCGCATCTATCCGCTCCTCAGTCCTCAGTACCTGAGCTACAGTAACCGCTACGGCTTTGCCTACAAGATCAAAATGAAGGCCGACTATCACTTCAACGCCTACCGATATTTTGAGTTCCGCCCGACACTTGGCTACAACTTCAAGTTCAAGAAGTTCTACTACACCCTACCCCTGCGCTTCAACTACAACCCCAAGCGCGACGGATACGTCGAGGTCGTCTATGGAAACGGCAACCGAACAAGCCACGCCAGCATTGTCGACGAGATACGGCAGGAACAGGGCGACAGCGTGGATCTGTCGAGCAGCACCCTTGGTACCTTCAACGACAACTACCTGCGTGTCACCAACAATATCATGGCCTTCGACTGGATTGATATTGAAGGAGGTATCACCTACCACCTCCGTAAAGCCTACGAACCAGCCAGGCTGAGGAGTTTCGGGAAACCCACGGAGTACCGCAGTTTTGCCCCCGTGCTGTCGTTTAAGCTCAGGCCTTGGAAGCGCGGCCCCGTCTTCACCGTTGACTACGAACGCGGTATCAAGGGTGTCAACCGCTCCAACATCGACTACGAGCGCTGGGAGTTCGACGGATCGACGAAATACAGTTTCCACACCTTGCGTAAGCTGAATATGCGCCTCGGCGGCGGTTTCTACTCTCGTAAGCACGGGAACTCCTTCGTCGACTATGCTAACTTCCGCGACAACAACCTCCCCGAAGGCTGGGACGATGACTGGACGGGCAACTTCCAGCTGCTGAACAGTCGCTGGTACAACGACTCCAGGTATTACGCTCGTGCCAACTTCTCGTATGAGTCTCCGCTGGTGCTGCTTTCCTTCCTCCCCGGTGGCCATTTCCTGGAGCGCGAGCGGTTCTATCTCAGCGCGCTGAGCATTGAGCATACCCGTCCCTACTACGAACTTGGCTATGGATTCACTACCCGCTTCTTCACTATCGGGGTGTTCACTAACTTCCTGAATACCGAGTTCCGCAACCTCGAATGTAAATTCACCTTTGAGCTCTTCCAACGATGGTAAATACTCCACTCACCGTTTACAAGGCGTCGGCGGGCAGCGGAAAGACCTTCCGACTGGCCGTAGAGTACATCAAACTCGTCGTACGCAATCCGCAGTCCTACCGTAACATCCTGGCCGTCACATTCACGAACAAGGCGACTGAGGAGATGAAGATGCGCATCCTGAGCCAACTCTATGGACTGTGGAAACAGCTGCCCGACTCCAAGACTTACATGGACTGCGTTTGCGGCGAGCTACAGGCAGATCCTGCGTTCGTCAGTCGACAGGCCGGCGAGGCCCTGGCCAACCTGCTCCACAATTACAACTACTTCCGTGTGGAGACCATTGACACGTTCTTCCAGAGCGTGCTGCGTAACCTTGCCCATGAACTCGACCTGACGGCAAACCTCCGCATCGGACTGAACGACGTACAGGTAGAGGAACTGGCCGTTGACCAGCTCATAGAAGACCTCCAGACGACGGACGCCATGCTCGTATGGCTGATGAAGTACATTCTGGAGAATATCAGAGAGGACCGCTCGTGGAACGTCATCGGACAGATCAAGCAGTTCGGGCGCACCATCTTCCGCGACTTCTACAAGACCGAGAGCAAGGTGCTTAACCAGCGGCTCACGGAGAAGGGATTCTTCGACGGCTACTCCAAAACGCTCCGCGAACTCCGTGACTCCGCCGAGAAGCGTATGAAGGACATCGGCGATGAGTTCTTCGACACGCTGAGGGCTGATGGCTTCGACATTGACGACCTCTCCAACAAGCGGCGCGGCATCGCCAGTTTCTTCCTGAAACTGCAGAACGGCACCTTCGATCCATCCATCGAGAACGATACGGTTTTGAAAAGTCTCGGTGACCCGTCGAAATGGTACGCCAAGAGCCATCCGCGACGCGACGAGATACACGCCCTGGCCGACAGCCGGTTGTGCGGACTGCTACGACTCGCCGTCGACGAGCGTTCCCGCCAATGGCGGCTCTACCAGAGTGCGGTGCTCACCCTGCGCCACCTCAATCAGCTGCGTCTGCTCGACAACATCGAGACGAAGGTGCGCCAGCTGAACCAGGAGGCCAACCGCTTCCTGCTCAGTGATACCCAGCAGCTGCTTCATGCCCTCATCAGCGACAGCGACTCGCCCTTCATCTTCGAGAAGATTGGTACGCAGCTGGAGCATATCATGATCGACGAGTTCCAGGACACCTCGACCATACAATGGCAGAACTTCCGCGTGCTGTTGCAGGAGACGATGAGCCATGAGGGCAGCCAGAACCTCATCGTCGGCGACGTCAAGCAGAGCATCTACCGATGGCGTGGCGGCGACTGGCGCCTGCTCAACGACATCCGCAGCCAGTTCCCCGTGGACACGCTGATGGAGAAGCCCCTTGACACTAACCACCGCTCGTCGCGACGTGTCATCGCGTTCAACAACGCCTTCTTCCGCGAGGCCGCCCGGTGGGAATACAACCAGCTGCAGGACATGCCTGAGGCCGAACAGCTGCGACGCGCCTACGAGGGTGTCGAACAGCTGATTCCAGAGCGCCGCGACGACAGCGGCTACGTCAGCATCGACCTGCTGCCCGCCAATGACTATCAGGAGGCTACGCTCAGCCTGATGGCCGACACCGTCCGCCAGCTGCTGGACGACGGCATCAGCCAGAACCGTATCGCCATCCTCGTGCGTACCAACAGTCTCATACCGATTATTGCCAATTACTTTGCCGAGGAGATGCCTAGTGAGGTCAGCATCGTCAGCGATGAGGCTTTCCGGCTCGATGCCTCGACGTCGGTCAATATCATTGTCAACGCCCTGCGCCTGCTCGTCCGTCCCGACGATAACCTGGCACGGGCATACCTCGAGAAAATGGCTGGCGGCAGTCTGCCCGACGATACCGAAGCCCTGCGGCGCCTGCCGCTCTACGAGCTTGTGGAGCAGCTCTTCATACACTTCGGGCTGAACCGTTTCGACGACCAGAGCGCCTATGTCTGCGCGTTCTACGACCAGCTGGCCGACTTCACCGCCGACAACGGTACCGACATCGACAGCTTCCTCCATGAGTGGGACGAGAACCTCTGCGCCAAGACCATCCAGAGCGATGAGCTCAGCGGCATACGCCTCATCAGCATCCACAAGTCCAAGGGTCTGGAGTTCGAGAATGTCATCTGTCCCTTCTGCGACTGGCAGCTCGAGAAGCAGAGTGGCAACGTCCTCTGGTGCCGTCCCATGGAGGCGCCGTTCAGCGACCTGCCCATCGTACCCGTCGACTACAGCCAGAAGGGCATGACGGGAACCATCTACGAGGCTGACTACCGTCATGAGCACCTGCAGAACGTCGTCGACAACCTGAACCTGCTCTACGTCGCCTTTACCCGTGCCGCCCAGCGTCTGTACGTCATCGGCAAGCGCGGCGCCAAGTCGTCACGCTCGGCCGTCATCGAGGCAGTCCTTCCCACCATCGACGGCACCCTCAGCGGCGAAGCCGACGCCGAAGCCACCCTCCACTACGAGTATGGGGCCTATAAGTCCCATAAGTCCTATGGGTCCAATAGGTCCCATGAGTCCAATAGGTCCCATGAGTCCAATAAGTCCCATGAGCCCCATAAGTCCCAGAACCCCTTCCTCCAGTCCCCCACGCCCTGCCACGTCAGCGTCCAGTCCTTCGACAGCCGCGTAGCCTTCCGTCAGAGCAACCAGAGCCGCGACTTCGTCGGCGGCGACGACGAGCAGGGACAGACCAGCTACATCCAGCTGGGCAGCGTGCTCCACAACATCTTTTCGACCATCCGCACCACCGCCGACATCGACGTTGCCCTGCAGCGCCTACAGCTCAATGGCATCATCTACAACAAGGACGTTACAATGGAGCGCATCACCGGAATGCTGCGCCGCCGACTGGAATACCCGAAGGTGGCCTCGTGGTTCAGCGACCGCTGGACGCTCTTCAACGAGTGTACTATCCTAAATGTCGTCGACGGCGAGGTCGTGGAACGACGGCCTGACCGCGTGATGACCGACGGACGGGAGTGGATTGTCGTCGACTTCAAGTTCGGCGGCGAACATCTCGAGTACCACGACCAGGTGCGCGAGTATATGCAGCTGCTCCGACAGATGGGCCACAGCCCTGTCAGCGGCTACCTCTGGTTCGTCTACGCCAACCGCATCGTCGAAGTCACAAATAACTCCCATTAGTCCCATTAGACCCATAAGTCCCATAAGTCCCATAAGTCCCATAAGTCTCATTAGTCCTATAAGCCCCATGCCCACCTTCCTTGAACATATCGCCCAGGACATCCTGCAGAAGTACGGCAACGACCTGTCGCGCATCGCCGTCGTCTTCCCCAACAAGCGCGCCTCCCTCTTCCTCAATGATGCGCTGGCACGGCTCGCCGGACGTCCCATCTGGTCACCATCCTACATCACCATCAGCGAGCTCTTTCGTCGCCACAGCACCCTGCAGGTAGCCGATAACATCAAGCTCGTCTGCGACCTCCACCGCGTCTATACACGTGTCACGGGCTACGACGAGACGCTCGACCACTTCTACGGCTGGGGGCAGCTGCTGTTGACCGACTTCGACGACATCGACAAGAACATGGCACCGCCCAAGCAGGTGTTTACCAACCTGCGCGACATCCACGAGCTCGACGACACCAGCTACCTCACCGACGAGCAGCGAGCCATCCTCCGCAAATTCTTCGCCAACTTCAGCGACAACCAGAACAGCGAGCTCAAGGAGCGGTTCCTCCGTCTGTGGTCCAATATGGGAACCATCTATCAGGCGTACAACGACCAGCTGCGCCAGCAGGGACTGGCCTACGAGGGGGCACTCTACCGTCAGGTGGCTGAGGACGAGAGCCTGACGTTCGAGCACGACCGCTACCTCTTCGTCGGCTTCAACCTCATGCAGCAGGTGGAGCAGCGGCTCATTGCCAATCTCCGGCGTCAGGGCAAGGCCGACGTCTACAGCGACGACGAACACATCTCCCCTCAGGAAATCACCTTCGTCGCCGCACCTACAGAAAATATCCAGGCACGCTACGCCACACAATGGCTGCGCGAGGGCAACCGCATTGCCGACGGCCGCCGCACCGCCATCGTCCTCTGCGACGAGGCCCTCCTAGGCACCGTCATCCATTGTCTGCCGCCAGAGGTAGAGCACGTCAACGTCACCACCGGCTACCCCTTGCAACAGGCACCCGTCGCGTCGTTCATACAGCAGCTGCTGACCCTCCACACCCTCGGCTACGACAGCAAGCGCCGCCGCTTCCGTCCCCGCTACGTCAGAGCCCTGCTGCGCCACCCCTACGCCCAGTACTTCGCCCCCGACCAGCTCCTCCTCCGTCCGGACTCCGCCCCCACTCCCGCGGTTCCAACCGCGGACTCCTCCGCCCCCACTCCCGCCGTTCCATCCGCGGCCCCCTCCGCCCCCACTCCCGCGGTTTCAACCGCGGGCTCTTCCAGCCCCCACTCCCGCGGTTTCAACCGCGGGCTTCTCTCCCACATCGCCGCCCTCGTCGCCGCCCTCCCATCATCCATCAGGAGCGAAGCCCCGCAACAGCCCGACGCCTTCACCGCCGAGACCCTCTTCCGCGCCTACACCCTCCTGAACCGCCTCGTCGCCCTCGTCGAGAGCGGCGACCTCGATGTAGAGACCATCACCCTCCAGCGCCTCGTCGCCCAGCTCGTCCAGCAGACCTCCGTCCCCTTCCACGGCGAGCCCGCCGTAGGCCTCCAGATCATGGGCGTCCTCGAGACACGCAACCTCGACTTCGACCACATCCTACTGCTCTCCACCAACGAGGGCAACATGCCCCGCGGCGTCAACGACGCATCGTTCATTCCCTACAGCATCCGCAAAGCCTTCGGGCTGACCACCGTCGACAACAAGGTTGCCATCTACCAGCACTACTTCCGCCACCTGCTGAGCCGTGCCCACGATGTCACCCTCTGCTACAACAACGCCACCACCGACGGCCATACCGGCGAGATGTCGCGCTTCATGCTACAGCTCCTCATCGAGAGCACCACCCCCATCCGCCAGCTGACACTCCAGGGTGGCCAGCACGTCGACAGCCCCCAGCCGCGCCCCATCGACAAGACCCCCGCCGTCCTCGACGCTCTCCGCCGCCGCTTCTCCGTATGCTGCGGCTCTACCTCCGCCTCCACTCCCGCGGTTGAAACCGCGGGCACCGTCGCCTCCACTCCCGCGGTTGAAACCGCGGGCACCGTCGCCTCCACTCCCGCGGTTGAAACCGCGGGCACCGTCGCCCCCACTCCCGCGGTTTCAACCGCGGGCCCCGC
>Ga0326511_10003749_pt1 | contig 12208 bp, 11 predicted proteins | sample 0_2496_0518_D_FD_203701 | JGI IMG/M metagenome (GOLD analysis project Ga0326511, IMG submission 203701) | Bovine rumen microbial communities from UC Davis, California, United States - 0_2496_0518 | ecosystem: Host-associated > Mammals > Digestive system > Stomach > Rumen | place: USA...
AAGTTCTTGATTTAGTTAAGCTGAGTACGTTAAATGATACTAAGATAGGTGGGTTATATATTATTGAAGCTCTTGAAATAGGGTTTACAATGGGCACACCTTTTACAACTGTAGTTTATTTATGTCGTGATAATTTTAATGATGTTGAAAACAGTAAGTCCAGAACTAATGAATTTAAGTTACTTGATACAAAAGGACTAAAAATATCTCCTTCTAAAAAAGCATCTATTATTAACGCAGTACGTTCGTCAAGGAGAGGACTTATACACGCACGTAATATTCTTGATAAGACATATGTTAATGACTGGTGTAGACATCTTATTAGCATGAAAACTGCTACAGTTACTAACTTTTGGATATTTGGAAACTCAGTAGATTTACAAGATAAAATAGCAAGGGCAACATCTTTAAGAAATACCGGAAGTATTTTGTTAAATAAAGCTGTAAATAAGTTTGTGGCTCCACCTTTTAGCTACACGTTATTTAATGGGTTGACTGGAAATGCTACTTTGCAAAATTTATTTTTCTCAATAATATCAGCTGTTTTGGGGGCAGACTTGTATGATGAGTTTAATGCATTGGTTGGCGACCTTATTATGTTCGACCAATTTTTAGATAATTATACAACAACTTTATCAAAAAGTGCTAGTAAGACAGCTGTTTCAGATAGTGGAAAAACACAACCAGAAAGCAAAGCTCTACAAGGATATGTCTCATTTACTGAGAGCTATGATGGCACTATAAATTATACTAAGGAACCAAATGCAATTATGAGCACATCTATGAATATTGAAGATAAAAAACAGATAGTAACAAATATAGTTGAAGAAATTAATGATGTAATTCCAGATACTGTAGATATACCTATTGTCGATGTAACTCTTGAAGATTCTGAGGCTATAATGCCACATGATGAAATTAAGGAAATAATAGTAGATGAGATAGTAGAGGACTTAATTGAAAAGTGCTATGTATATGATTCAGAAGTAGTAGATAATGCTCCAGAAAGTAGTATTATTAAAGTTCTTAAACCAGATGGTACAATTATTTCCGCTACAGAGGCAAAGAAAACAATGCTATCTTCAAAAGACTTGAAGAAAATGTTGATGGGAGAAGTCCTATTTGACTCTGTTGCTGCAACTAAAATAAAGAAAACAATAGGAGAAGAGCTTAAGATAAGACACTGGGGGACATTTACTTCTGAAGATGATTTATTGAGCTGGGTAATTACTCAAGGATTTATGGATAAATATAGAACTGTAAATGCTACAAAACGTATGTCAGTAAGAAGTGGTAAAAGAATATTTATTGCACTTCCGGCTTCTGAAAAGAGAGTTAAGTTTTATATCAACTCTGAACGTGTTATTATGAATGAATTAGAAATGGATGAAATAGGGTACTTTACTTCAAACAATAAACCAATACCGTATATTATATATTATACTACGGAAGGATACAACGCAAACAACGTACTCGTTGAACTGCGTAAAGAGGTGTAATGGTATGTTAATAAAACCGTATACTATCTTAAATGATGAACAAAGGGACCCCTTTACTTTAAGACATATTGGAACTGTTGTAAATAATAACGACCCTGAAAAGAGAAAGCGTCTTCAGATTCATATAGACCCTTGGGACTATTTAGAGGACGAAGCATTACCTTGGGTAAAGCAAGAAGGTGATGGAGCTGTAGGTTGTTCTCCATCAGAGTCTTCACATCACATACCAGAGATAGGTGCTGAGGTTACTGTATACTTTAAAAATAATGACCCAAATGACCCTGTGTATACTGGTGTTGAAACAACTGAGGCAAATAGGTGTACTTTATTTGATGAAGGATACCCAAACTCTTATGGTAATAAAGATAGTGTTGGTAATTATGAAGTTATTAACAAAGATTCTAAAACTACTGTTCGTCAGTATGCTTCTGGGACTACTATAAGAGATGAAGCTGATGGAACACACGTTATAGAAACTGCTGCCGGAAATTATATAAAAATAGACGGTAATGGGGAGATTTGGTTAAAAGGACCTAAAATACATATTTGTGCTGATGATGATATTGAAATGAGGGCTACAAGAATTAACATTACTGCAACTAATGAGTTAAAATTAAATGGTAGTGCTGTTTCGTTAAAAGGAACTTCTGGAACTACTATTAGCAGTGGTGGAAATATTGAAATAGGTACTCCAACTTCTATTAACTTAAAGGCAAATAATACTACTGCTTCTAATTTAACAGCAGCTCCTGGAGCCTCTGGTATGATAGAAGGGGTAACAACTGGTTCCTTATATGTATTCCAGAACGGAATATTAGTAGGTAAGATGGGACCATAGGGGGGAATAATGACAACTGGATGGACATTTACAAAAGGAAGTGCTGGTCAAGAGGTAGATAAAGATACTATTATTTATTCAAGTAAGAGTTGTTTATCTATATTAAGAACTGGGCAAAACCCTACACAAGCTGTTTCTGAAATAACTGGACTATCTGATAAAGATGCAAAAGAAGTTGTTAAGGAATATAAGAAAGAACAAACTGCATACCAGAAAGCGTCTCAAGAGTATATTATCGGTTTTAATAAATTACAAATAGAATATTTAGAGGCACAGTCTAACTATAATTCAGCTCTTAATAAATATAATAGTCACGTATATAGTGAAATGGCTGGGGAGAGCATAGGTTTACCATCAGAGTTTGACCTAGAATCGGAGCTTAAAGATGTTAATAACTTAGAAAAAGTTATGAAGGCTAAAGAGAAAGCAATGAATGACTATGCTAAAGAGTTTCACGATAAATGGGGAACTTCAACTGCATTAACTGATGCTGTAACTCCAGAACCTCCTATTGTTAAATCTCAAGAAGAGATGGATAAAGAGCTTGAGCAGTTAACTGAAACTATTAGTAAAATGAATATTAATATGAGTACAACAGCACAAGTTACAGCGTGGTTTGATGCTGTTGAAGCATATATTGATAATTTACCTCAGTATAAAGAAGATACGTCTCCGGTTTACGAAGTTGAAAAACAAGGAACTAAATGGATATATACTGGTAAAGCAGAGTTACCAGACCCAGAGTATAATAAGAAGATTAGGGAATTTAAACAAGCACAATGTAAGAAGTTAAATAATTTTATAACTGCTGTTACTGCTGAGCTGGAAAAGAAGTTAAATGACCTTTCTAAGAAGTGTGTTTACATAATGCCACTTATTGAAGCTATTAAAGTTATCCAAGGTGGTGTGTCTCTGGATACTTTGGTTAAATGGGGTAAGGGAGTTATTAACTTTTGTACTTCTATATATCAGATGTTCTATAACACATATAAAACTATCATGGAAACTTTAGAACTAGTAGTTGTTAGAGTTCCACAATTATTAAGTAAAATGATAGATAAGGTTACAGAACTTGACTGCCCAGTAGAAATGAAAACTATACACGTGGACGTTAAGGGTAATGTTGCTCAAGCAAATAGGGAAAGACAAGAAAAGAAGAAAAAGAAGGACTCCTTATAATCACCCTTTAACGCAGATGTCGTGTAAAACTTAAATTCTTTTTTAGTATGGCTCAAGTAGTTTTTAGTGATATAAATACAAGAATAATAAGACCTAAAGAGGATAAGTTTCTGACAACAGATGCAGAAGCTGTTTTTCAGTCTTTGTGGAGACTATTCACAACACACGAAGGTGAAATACCTTATTTTAGAGCTTATGGTTGTAATTTAAAACGATTTGAGCAATTACCACTTACGGAAGATACAGCAGATAGAATTTTTGATTACCTTGTAACTAAGGTTCAACGTTGGGAAACAAGGGGAGAATTAGTATCTGCTAATGCAAAGGCTGACTATAACAATAATACATTATATATGCAGCTGGTTGTAAGATGTAAGGCTACAAATGAAACTGGGGTACTTCCAGACTTAAAAGTTGTACTACGAGGATAATAACAAATGGCAATAGATGTAAGGTCAATATCAATAACTGGTGCGTTTAACGCAATTAAATCTTTCTTCTTATCTCAAGAAAATAATAGTAGATGGAAGGATACAGAAACAGGGGCTGAAGGCAACTTCTTAATGAGAATGTTGGCAAATATTATTCGTGTAATTTCTCAAAATGTTATTACCGGAAGAAGAGAAAATAACCTTGAGACTGCTAACTTGTTATCATCAAATATTGGTATTGGTGTAACAACTGGGTCATACCCTACATACCGTGGAAGAAACCAAAGAAGACTTATTAATTTTACTCCTAAAGATAATATGACAATTCCAAAGTTCACTAAAATTGGTACATATAGTGAGGACTGCGGAATATATACAACTAAAGATTTGACATTTGTTGCTGGAGAGGCACAAGAGTTTTCAGTTGTTTTAGGTATGCTAAAAGAATTTTCTTTTAATGCAAATACAACAGCTTTAAAGAAATTTCATAGATTTGAACAAGGTATATCAGAAGATGTAGACCTTTTGGTTGATGGCACATCAATGACTGAGCAAAATGCTTTATCAAGATATGTTAAAGACATGATTTATGATAAGTACTGTATTCTGACTAACCCTTGGAAGTCAGTTACTATAATGTACTTAAATAATGCAGCAAACGCAACTCATAAATATAGTGCCGATACTACATTCACTTTAAAGTATATTGAACTTGATGATGTCGAAGTTGGTGATTTCACTGAAGAAATGTTTGCTGATTATGGTAAGTTAAATACAGTCTTGACTATTGAAAACTTTATTCCATTTGAAGAAGTTGACAGTATCAAAATGAATGCTCCAGTACATAGAGAAGTACAGTCATTAGTTCGTAGTAAAGTAGACTTTGCGGACTTAGTAAGAGAATTTGTTCCTTCAGTTATTCAAACAACTCAAGACGCATTAACTCCTACCTACACTTCTGTAGCGTATAGGAAAAGAGATAAGTCCTTAATGGAAAATCACGAAAAGGAAGCATTAAAAGAATCTCTTGACCCTTGTATGGCATTTGGTAGACCTTTCCCAGATATAGTTAACCCTACTAGGGAAGTTACTACATTAGATGTAACCATAGGGGCAACAAATAGATATACTGATGAAGCAAGTATTACTGCTGATGTTCAGAATATGGCTGATTCAAATTATGCTGATAAATTAAATGCTTCTTTTAATGTATATGACTTTGAAAATCTTTTAAATAAATTAACTTACGCAAAATATTCTCGTGTTGAAGTTCACGCTGGGGAACGTACACCACTTATGCAAACGAAGATAGGAGATTATATCGCTGCGAACGACTCTTATTATAAGTGTACTGGTATATTAGGTCAAACTGGTATAAATGAACCAGAGTGGAATATCCCTTCAGAAGATGACAAAGTAGAGGATATTTTTACTGGACTGGAAACTTTAGATAATACAATTATTTGGGCTTGCTATAAAAGACTTAATATTAAAGAAATTCAACCTTGGAAAGCATCAAAGAAAATTAAACTTGGTGAATTTGTTTACTCTGAGTCAATACCTCAATACATGTTTAAAGCAGTTGATATTGTTAGATTAACCGCAGTTGCAGACCCAGATGTTACTGGAGTTGAAGTTGGAGATTATATCCAAGACGGAGATATGACCCTTCTGTGTATCACATATAATGATTCTTATGAAAATAGAATAAGTAATCATAGGTATAGACTTGGCGATAAATTTAACTTTGGTGGTTTATCTTTTGAATATGTTGGTATGACTGGTCATACTGGTTCTGCTGATACATTAACATTTAATGATGCAGAATATGACTTGTTAGCATTAACTGGTTCTGATTATGATGATGCTTATAATCTTGATGGTCAAACTTGCTTGTATATTGATAATACAGACGTAGCAAATATGGTTAATGCTGGTGATATATTGAGAGTTAACCTTGTTGAACAAGTTGATAAGAAGTGGGAAGAAGTTCCGGCTGATGAACTTATCATGAATTCTAAGTTAGACGCTAAAGTTAAACCATATGAAGATAAGGATGAGGAAGAAGAATCTGAAGAAGGTGGCAGTGATGTTCCTTCTGGAGATGATGAAGAACAAAACCACGGCTGGAAAGAGCTTGAAAGGTATCTAAAAATTGAAGATGAAATTCAAGAATGGATAGCTTCGGAAGCATCTGATAAACTAAGATGCCCAGCTGATGTTATTCAGTTCTTCTATGAAATTGGAAGAATAACTCAAGAACAAAGAGCAAAGTTAATAAATACTTATTATAGACAATATGATGCATATGACGAGCAACAAATTTATATGTATATGGACGCTATGGACGCAACTAGGGAAGAAGCTATAGATGTAATGTCTAGTACAACAAAAGGACAACATTGTCATCAGTTAAAAGAACCTATTGCAGACGCACATTGTGTCAAACAGTATGATGCTGACGGTAACTTGATATATGTAGACAGATATTCAGATATTACAATATCTGAAACTTCTGGTTATGCTGAATTTACTGTAACAAGAATTGACAGAGACCTTATTGAAAGAGCAATAAGAACATATATTTATAAAGACGGAGAAGTAGTTCTTTCAGATGAGGTTATACACAATGATAGCGAATCTGTATCAAGTGTATACATTGTTACAGCTGTTAAATCGGATACCCCATACCGTAATTATAATGGTAGAGTTAAAAAACTTACCAGAATAGTTCCATCATCACCTATACCTAAGTACACTGAAGGTTATGTAAATATATCTTTCAAGAAAACTGATGATGGTGATATTCGTTGGGAACAAGTTAATAATATGGATAATATTGACTATAACTGGGATACATTTGCTAACTTCAATGTTAACTTAAATGTAAAATATTAGGAGAAGATAATTGTTAGGACATTCGGTATCATATTATTTACCTAAATATTGGGCACAAACTCCATTATATGCAGAAAAGCTAATTCCGCTTTTAGACCATATGCTTTCTGTAGAATCTCCTTATGCTGATAAGTTAGCACTTGCGTATTTTGATATTTGGAATAAATATACAAACCCAGAAGATATGACTCCAGAAAGTATTAAGGCGTTAGTTCGCGAACTGGGTTATGGGTATATCCTTGACCTACTTGCAACAACGGATGATAACTTAAGTAAAATTTTATTTTTACTTCCATTAATTCATTATCTCAAAGATAGTAAACTTGGCTTAGAAGTAGTATTTTCATTGTTGCAGTCAAATGATAAACCAGTGAATACTAAAGTAACTGTTTGGCACGAAGCTAACCCTGTTATGGATGAGGATACATTTAGTGTTGAATCTGACATAAACTTAGCATCTGTTGGGGCAGACTTTTTTGATAAATTTGATAAATTTATTAGAAAGTATGTTTACCCTACATTAACTGGGTTAAAAGTATCTTATTCTGTATCGGGTACACATACTTTACTACCAGTAATTAGGGCAACAGTTATAGCCAACCTAAATGGAGTGATGGACGTTTAAGTTAAATTATAGACTAGGAATGATAAATAATGGCTGATGAAATAGATTACAAAATAATAGAGAGACAACTTGCAATATTGATGACGAACTCTGTTGCGTTTTCAAGTAAATTGTATGATATGTTTGTATCTTCTACACCTATGGACATTGAATTTAATGTTTGGACTTCTGTAGATGAATACGAAACAATTACTGTACCAAACAGAGCTAAAGGTAATATTCCAGCAAGTTACGGAAAAGGTTCTCCAGAAGGTCAAGTTGAAGCAAGTTATGGTTCAATATATCTTGACCAAGAAGATGGTTCTGTATACATTAAAACAACATTAGAGGGTCCAGAAGGCTGGTTAAAAATTGTAACTAACTCGGACTTAGAGAGTCACGATAGAAGTTTATCAGCGCACGATGGTACTCTTGCTAAAATTGATGGTGCATACGCGAATGGCTTGCCAAACACATTTATAGTAGCCGATGCTATTGAAGGTGTTGAACACGAAACTGAAGAACTTGACGACAGCTATTATGCAGTTAATAAAGGTTCCTTATTTAAGTTATTAGGCGGTCTTGATAACTTAAGAACTGAAGATAAGACGGATATTGTAAGTGCTATTAATGAAGTATCTATAGCGTCAAATTATGATGCTTGTTGTGCTATTGATGGAGTTAAGAATACTTTTTCTAATAACGCCGCATTTATGTCATTAATTAAGGACGAGGTTGGTGAATATTCATTGGTATTATCTGCTCCATTTGTAGTTACTTCACCTTCTGGGAAGAAGTACACATTTACAGAAGATATTACAGCCAACTTAATTGACGTTGGTATTCAGAGCAACAAGATTTATAGCATTTATTTAGACTTAGACCCAGACGAACTTGGTAATATTGGTAAAATAAGAGTTTTAGGGGGACTATTCCATAAGCAAGCTCGTAGACCTTATATTCTTTCTGAAGGAGATGGTTGGTTGGATACGAGTTCTGTACCTTATAGATTTATTTCTATAGAAAAAGATGAATATGACAAGTTAGTCGAAGTTGAAAGAAATTATGTATATTTGGGCGAACTTGAACAAGATATGGGGGATGACTAATGGCAGACGAACCAATTACTGATATAACATACGCAAATCAGTTAAAACAAATTCAGTCACAATTAGCAGCTCTTGAAACAAGTTATGCTAATATGACAAGAACATATTATAATATGTTTTATAATAATACACCTATGGATATAACTCTTCAGATATATGATGAAGATGGTGCATTAAAAACAATTACTGTACCAAATAGAGCTAAAGCATCAACTTCAACTTTAACTTATGCTGGGTCTCCACTAGGGGTATTACAAGCAGCTTTGGGAACTTTAGTTCTTGATACAACTACCGGAGAACTTTGGTATGAGTCTTTAGCTAATGACGTTGATGGCTGGGTTAGACTTGCCAACTACGATGCATTATCAGATGAATATTTAAAGAAGAATGGTAATGGTGAACTATTAACAAACTTAAATGCTGACAGCGTAACACAAGGTCAGCTTGAAGTTGCTATTGGTGGTACTGGGGTAAGTGGTACTAAAGCAATAAATATGTCTGGTATGTTAAAAATGGTACCTCAGACTACAGATACTTCTGGAGTTGTTAATAATGCACATATTGAAATTGCAGAAGTTGGGGTAGACTACTTAGATTCAGCAACATTAGCTGGTATGATAGTATTTTTCCCAGTAGGTCACGTTCCGGCTGGTTACTTAGTTTGTAATGGTGATGCATATAGTAAAGAAACTTATGCTGATTTATATAAATATTTATCTAATGGAGGTACAACACCTTGCCCTTATGGAGAAACAGATGATAAATTTGCGGTTCCAGCTATGGATGGGTTCTTTGTAAGATGTACTACTGACTACTTAAAACGTCACGTAGGTTCTGAGCAAGATGACGGTATACCTAATTTTAAAGGTACATGGTCTATGGAAATAACTGGTGGCGAGGCTAACTTTACTGGTGCTACATCAATAGTACTTGACGAAATGGGTAACTATAAACAAGTTGACGGTAAGTCTTCAGCACCATCTGGTTCTTATGATTATTTGATTCAAATAAACCCTCAAGATTACAATGAGGCGTGTGCTGCAATATACCAAGATGGCTTAGAAGAAGTACGTGTAAAAAATATCGCAATGGTTCCAGCAATAAAATTCTAGGGGGAAGAAGTGAAAGTATATTTATATAATAAAGAAACATTAATATATGAAGGTGAAAGAGAAGCAAGACTTGACATCTTTGAAACTGAAAAACAAGGTAAAGAAGTTTATGCAAAACCTTTTAATGCAACATTTACAGAGCTCCCAAAATTAAAAGATGGACAAACTGCTAAATATAATAAGGATAGTGATAGCTGGATAATTGTTGCTTCTAATGTTGGTAAATATGTTATAAATACAAAGTTAAATGGTATATCTAAAATTATTGCTGATAGACCTATTCGTTCTTATGAAATTTTAATTACAGAAGAGCAGTATAAAGACATGATGGCACATCCAGATAAGTATGAAATAAGTGATAATGAACTTATTGATATATCTGGAACTCAAAATTACCAAAATAAAGTAAATATCAAAAAATACGAAAACTTGATTAGAACTGAAAAAGAAAAATATGATAAGTTTTTAAATACTCCGGTTAAATATAAGGGGGCAATGTATTTACCTAGATATTTAGATGATTACGAAAAATTAATCTCAAGAATGTTTCCACAAGAAATTTGGGACGCTGAAGGTTTAACAAGTAAGGTTATGACCAAAGCAGATTTAACAAATTTAATGAACTTTTTAGATGAGCTTATTAGAAAGGCTTTCAAAGAAAAGAAAGAAAATATTAAAAGATACAAACTAGCTATTAAAAAATTGGAAGGATAATAAATGGCTGACTTATCACCAAACTTTACAGAAGAAGAATTTACTCGTAGTGATACTGCAAAAAGACTAGGTATAGATAATTCTCTGACACCTTTGCATAGGAAAATTGCTATACACACTTGTCAGTACTTATTAGAACCACTTCGTACATTATTAAATCAGCATTATGGCTGTAAAGTCATAATAACTCTTAACAGTGGATATAGAAGTGCTGCTTTAAATGCAAAGATTCCTGGAGCTTCTAAAACAAGCCAACATTGTAACGGTGAAGCAGCAGATATTTCTTGCTATAAAGTTATAAATAAAATTAAATATAAAATTCAACCTCTTGAAGTTTATAACTTAATTAAAACTTGGGTTAAACAAGGAAGATTATCAGTTGACCAATGTATATATGAAGTTTCTGGTGGCGCGATATGGGTGCATGTAAGTCATTCAAATGCTGGAAAGACAAGAGATAGAAGACAGTTTCTTAGATATAACAATGGTAAGTATACTTTAGACAACTAATACTACGAACATACATTTTCACACCTCCTTCCACTCGTAGTATAAAAGTGCTCAGAAATGAGCACTTTTTGTATGCCACAGATTAAATTTTATTCTGAACTAATGGAGAATCATATGGGCAAAAAGAGGAAAGTTACATTACTAGATTTCGCTTTCACAGACAAAGAACCACGTCCGATTCCTCGTATTCCATATTATTGGATGACAGATGAAGAATTACAAGGTATTCATAAGTTTCCATACTTAAATGGGGAAAGATGTCCTTTTGAATTTTCGGTACGAGTAGGCGAAGAAGTTCAAAAGTTTAATGGGGTTATTCCAAAAGGATTTCCTTGGAATGCAGCTGATATTCCATTCTTGCTCCAACCTATCTCTTACGATAAGCACTCTCCATTTGTTATTCAAGGAAGTTTAATACATGACTATTTACTTAGCCGTAAGCGTATACTTTATAACGACTGGGAAATGGAAGCTAAAGGTATAACTCCATTAGAGTTTAAAAGAATTACGTCTGAGATATTTGGTTATGTTTTGAGATACAATGGAGTACCGTACCGTAAGGCATGGTTAATGGCAAAACTTGTTGATTTATTTCAATACTTTATCCCTGCTTGGTACTCACTAACTGTAAAGGAGTTCGACCTAGGATGAATATTGATATAAATGTGCTAATTAACTTAGCATGTATTATTGCTTCTATTTGTTTCTTTATAGCTAAACTTGACGCTATGACTAAGGCTAATAGACAATTTTATGAAACAACTATAGCTAATCTTCACGAGAATATATCTCAAAAGTTTGCTTATTTGGAGGGCAACATTACTGAAAAATTTCGCGTTGTTGATGAAAGATTCGCAAATATCACAGACCACGTTAACAGACTTGAAGTCAAACAAACAGAGAGTAATAAAATTAAAGAACGATTAGCTATTATGGAACATACTGTAAGAATGTTAATGAATAGCAAGGACCTTGGTAAGGTTTTAGATTCATTTAATTCAACAAAAACTGAATAATATACACACGCAATTCACATACAAATACACAATTTCCAAATGTATTCTCAACAGCCTCACATGAGGCTTTTTCTTTTGCTAATATAAAATTTACTCATGGTAATGAAGTTGACGAATTAGGCATTTTGCTTTATAATAAAAGTTGTTATGGAAGATGAGAAAATATTACTTGTAGACTTTATGTACCTCTGGAATCGTATCTATTATGCGATAGGTCAAAATCAAGGGGGTGATTACTATAAGCATATGCGTGGTATTATGGAAAAAATAAATATCAACCCAGCATACAGCAAGAAAT
>Ga0326511_10003752_pt1 | contig 12204 bp, 7 predicted proteins | sample 0_2496_0518_D_FD_203701 | JGI IMG/M metagenome (GOLD analysis project Ga0326511, IMG submission 203701) | Bovine rumen microbial communities from UC Davis, California, United States - 0_2496_0518 | ecosystem: Host-associated > Mammals > Digestive system > Stomach > Rumen | place: USA: California...
GCTTGAATGAATCAAAATCTTCATAAAATTTCAGCGGTTTTTCAACTTTTGAAACTCGGAGTACTTTGTATACTAGACCTGCATCGACAAGCCACTGAATTGCATTTTCAAATTCCTTTGCTCTGGCCCCTTTTCTTATTTTACTGTATATGAATTTTTTATTTTCCTTTGCAAGCTGAGCCGGGATAGAATCCCAAACCATATTTAATTTTGGGAGAATATCTTTTGGTACATGTTTAGAGAAGTCTAGTCTATAATCAGACAAAATTTGGCTTTGGATATTTCTAACTTCGAATATATCGTGGTTAGTAGCATATGCTTGTACAACTGCAGGCATTCCTCCTACATAATAGTATTGTCTTAGTAGATCAATAAATATGGAAGATAATGATGATAGTTCCTCCCATTTATGAGTCTGAATTGCGTTATAAATTTGGTCTTTTTTTAATGCTAATAAAAACTCTTTAAAGCTCAAAGGATAAAGATTTATCTGATCTACTTTTCCTACAGGAAAACCTGTACCTTCGTGTAATCCTATGCCAAGAAGACTCCCTGCAACAGCTATATGGTATTCTGGTGCGTTTTCACAGAAGTACTTCAGAGATGTTAAACCTATAGGAATGATTTGGATCTCATCCAAAATAATAAGAGTATTTTTTGGCTTTATATTAACGCCAGAAATAGCTGAAAAAGCTCGTATTAGTCTATCTGTATTAAAGTCGCTGAAAACAGCTTTTAGATCTTTTGTTTCATCGCAGTTTATATATGCTACTGATTCATACTCTTTTTCTCCGAAATCTTTTAGAAGCCAAGTTTTTCCAACCTGTCTTGCGCCGTTAAGTATAAGAGGTTTTCTGTTTTTATTGTTTTTCCAACCGAGTAACTTTTTATAGGCTAATCTTTCCATTTTATTTACCTCCTATATTTATAATAATACATTTTTGGAGACGAATATTATGAAGAGATTACATTTTTACTGACGAATGTAATAAAGAAATTACATTTTTACTGACGAAATGTAATTACAATAGTAATTAATAAAAAAAATGCTTACAAAGCGCAAAGTAAATAATATAAATAATGTGATTAAAACGCAAAGTATTTTGCCTCAACTTAATAAAGCCAGATCTACGATTTCTGCTGGCAGTTTGAAAGAGGGGAAGTAGAAATAGAATAAAAAAAGCAACCATAGGTTGCCTTCTTAGATGGTGCGTCGTAGAGGATTTATTATAAATAAATCTGTCTTATTTCAATAAGATATTCGCTTACTCTACATTTATCTACATTTTTGTCCATTTTCTTTTTGCTTCGAAAAATAATTTGTTTTTATCGAAATATTTATTCTTTGCTGTTTGTATATTTGTCACGATAATTATATAATAATCGTGACAAATAAAAATTTATGTGGGGGGAGTATGTCAACAAGGATATATGATGCAATAAAAAATCGAATATCCTCTTATGATAAGGGAGAGGTTTTTTTTACATCTGACTTCATTGATATCGCTTCATTACCCACAATACGTAAATGTCTTAGTCGACAAACTGAAGAAGGAAATATACGCCGTATTATTGATGGGGTATATGAAAGACCTAGATACAGTAAATTACTAGAAGCGTTTCTTCCAACTGATCCTGAAAAAGTCGCATATGCTCTTGCAAGAAAATATCATTGGACTATATCTCCTTGTGGTGACGTTGCATTGAATAAGCTTGGATTATCTACGCAAGTTCCTTTTGTATGGTCATATGTTAGTGATGGACCATATAGAGAATTTTCATGGGATAATATTACTCTTTCCTTCAAGCATAAATCTAATAGGGAAATCTCTTTCTTATCAAATGTTTCTATTATTTTTATTGAGGCAATAAAAACTCTTGGAAAAAACAATATTGATGAGAACGTAATAGCAATCTTAAAGAAAAGATTAAATGAAAATGATAAGAAATTATTGTTAAAAGAAGCTGTTGATTCTCCATCATGGATTTTTGATATCGTAAAAAAGGTTTGTGAATAACAAATGCAAAAATTTATTCTAATGACTTCTGAAGAAAAAAAAGAAGTTTTTCAATCAGTTTCTTATTCTATGGGTATGAGACCAGATATTATTGAAAAGGATTTCTGGGTATGTTTTATGTTGAATCATTTATTTCATGATTGTAAATATAAGGACGCTTTTGTCTTTAAAGGTGGAACTAGCTTATCTAAGGCATATCATCTAATTGAAAGGTTTTCTGAAGATATAGATTTAATTTTGGATTGGAGAAAGGTTGTTCCTCTGGGAGATAATCCTTGGGCGGATAGAACAAAAAACAAGCAAGACCATTTTAATAAAACAGTAAATGCAAATGCTGCTGAGTTTTACACATCAGATCTAGCTCCTACTTTAAATGACGAAATAAAAAAAATACTAGGCGAAGGTCATTGGATATCAGTAGATGACGATGATGAGATGGTAATTAACTTTTATTATCCTCAAATATTTGAGGTGGAATATTTGAGAGACAAAGTAAGATTAGAAATTGGACCATTGGCAGAGTGGATTCCTTGTCATGAAACTAGAATCCAATCCTTCGTTTCTGAAAAATATCCTAAGTTGTTTGATTCACAATCAACTGATATTCTCACTATAGATGTTGAAAGAAGCTTTTGGGAAAAGTTAACTATATTGCATAAACTAGCTAATTATCCTGAGAATAAAAAACTACCTCCAAGATATGCAAGGCATCTTTATGATGTTTTTTGTATGGCAAATAGTTCTGTAAAGAACAAGGCTTTTGAGCGTAAGGACTTATTAGAAAAGGATGTGCTTTTTAAACAAAAATTCTATTACGCCAAGAGTTCACATTATGAAACAGCTACATTGGATGCTATTTCTTTAATACCTGCAAAGCATATTCTAGAAGCAGTTAAAAAAGATTATGTGGCAATGAAGAATATGATTTACGGAAATTATCCTAGTTTTGATGAGATTGTAGAGTGCTTAATAAAATTAGAATCAGAAATTCATAAATTGTAACGTATTAAGATAGAGGTCTCTTCTGTATAAGCAGTTTTATTAGTATCAAAACAAAAAAGCAACCCTAAGGTTGCCTTCTAAGATGGTGCGTCGTAGTGGACTCGAACCACCGACCCCCACCATGTCAAGGTGATGCTCTAACCAAGCTGAGCTAACGACGCAAAAAGTGTTCACATTATAGCAATAAATTCAAACTAATCAAGTAGTTCGTTAATAATATTTTTTAAATGCGATATAAATCGAAAATAAGAGTATAATCTCTCACTGTTCGTTGCTCTATGCAAGGCCTTGTCGAGTGGTGCAAGGATAGTCATAGGGGACAATTTCTTTCTTTAATTATATGGAGCCTAGAGATGCAGGGTATGCATCGAGGTTTAGAAAATGCCAAAAATTACACTTCCTAACGGCGATATCAAAGAGTTTGATAAGCCAATCTCAATTTACGAATTAGCATCAAGTATCGGTCCTGGTTTAGCACGTAACTGTGTTGCAGGAAAGATTGACGGTGAGTTACATGATGCATGTGATTTAATTGAAAATGACGCTACTGTTTCAATTATTACTCCAAAGGATAAAGAGGGTATTGAAATCATTCGTCATTCATGCGCACACCTTTTAGGTCACGCCATCAAACAGCTGTGGCCTAACACCCAGATGGCAATTGGTCCTGTTATTGACAACGGTTTCTACTATGATGTTGATATTGACCATAAGCTGACTGCTGAGGATCTTGAAGCTTTAGATGCAAGAATGCACGAGCTTGCAAAGACAGATTATCAGGTTATCAAGGAAGTTGTAGACTGGCAGAAAGCCTATGATACCTTTGAGTCTCGTAATGAGCCATATAAGAAACTGATTCTTGAAGAGAATATAGACAAGTCAGATAAGTCTATTGGTTTATATCATCACAATGAATATATTGATATGTGCCGTGGTCCTCATGTTCCTCACATGGGATTCTGTCAGCACTTCAAGTTAACACACTTTGCAGGTGCTTACTGGCGTGGTGATTCCAAGAACAAGATGCTGCAGCGTATCTACGGCTGTGCATTTGCTTCAAAAGATGAATTAAAGCTATACATTCAGCGACGTGAAGAGGCTGCAAAGCGTGACCATCGTGTATTAGGCAAGAAACTTGATCTGTTCCACTTCCAGCAGGAAGCTCCTGGTTTGGTATTCTGGCACAATGATGGCTGGACTATCTACCGTATTGTTGAAAACTTCATGAGAGAGATGCTGCATAAGTATCAGTACATTGAAGTTAATACCCCACAGATTATGGATCGTGTTCTATGGGAGCGTTCTGGTCACTGGGATAAATATGCAGAGAACATGTTTACCACCAAGTCAGAGAACAGAGATTACGCAATTAAGCCAATGAACTGCCCAGGTGCAATTCAGATCTTTAATTCACGTACACGTTCTTATCGTGATCTTCCAATCAGAATGGCTGAGTTTGGTAAGGATCACCGTAATGAGCCTTCAGGATCTTTACATGGTCTACTGCGTGTAAGAGGTTTTGAACAGGATGATGCTCATATATTCTGTACAGACAGTCAGATTCTTGATGTAGTTTCAGACTGTATTCGTATGGTATACGAAGTATATGATGTATTTAATTTCCACAATGTTGATATTAAGCTGTCAACTCGTCCAGAGAAACGTATCGGTTCTGATGAGATCTGGGATCGCGCAGAAAACGATCTGATTAAGGCATTGGAAGCAAATCACCTTGAGTATGAATTACAGCCTGGTGAAGGTGCATTCTATGGCCCTAAGATTGAGTTCACTCTGCATGATTCTCTAGACAGAGCATGGCAGTGCGGTACTGTTCAGCTTGATTTCTCTTTGCCAGCAAGACTAGGTGCTGCATATATCGGTGAGGATAATCAGGAACACGTACCTGTTATGATTCACAGAGCTATGCTTGGTTCTCTAGAGCGTTTCATCGGTATTCTAACAGAGGAATACGCTGGTTCATTCCCAACCTGGCTATCCCCATGTCAGGCTGTTGTAATGTCAATTACAGATGATCAGGCTGATTACGCAAAAGAGGTTGTAAGAAAGCTGGATGAGGCTGGTTTAAGAGCTAAGTCTGATTTACGTAATGATAAGATTGGCTTTAAGATCCGTGAACATACCCTAATGCATGTTCCTTACCTTGTAGTCTGCGGTGCAAGAGAAGCAGAGCAGGGGAAAGTTGCTGTACGTACCAGAAAAGGTGCAGATTTAGGTTCTATGTCAATAGAGGACTTGATCAATCTTGTAAAATCAGATATCATACAGCGCAAAAATATGCCTGATGCAGATGTAGAGATTGAAAAATCTAGAAAAGCTGCTCAAGCTGATTAAGAAATTCGTTTCTTAGTCATGGTCTTAAACTTATTTAGGAGTACTTGCTATAAACAACAACAGAAAAACCGGTAAGACTTTACAGAAGAACCGGATTAACAGTGACATTAGATGTCGTGAAGTGCGTGTTTTAGATGCTGACAATGAGCTGTTAGGTGTTATGCCTACAGCCGATGCATTGAAGATGGCTCAGGAAAAGGGTATTGATCTTGTTGAGATTAGTCCTAATGCTGAACCACCTGTGTGCAAACTCATCGAGTATGGCAAGTATCTTTATCAGAAGAGTAAAGATCAGAAGAGTAAGAAACAAAAGGTTGTTCAGGTTAAGGAAATTAAATTCCGTCCTGGAACAGATGAAGCGGATTATCAGGTTAAACTACGCAACCTAATTCGCTTCCTAGAAGAGGGCAATAAGGCTAAGGTAACTCTGCGCTATCGCGGTCGCGAAATGGCTCATCAGTCCTTAGGTTTAGATGTTCTCAAACGTGTAGAGAAAGATCTATGCGAAGACAGAGGCATTGCCAGTGTAGAGTCTGCATCACGAGTTGAAGGCAGACAGGCTACTATGGTTTTAGCCCCTAAAAAGAAATAGTTACAGGGTTACAAAGTCCTAGTAATAGGCTCCTGTATCGTGTTTATATATATGCAATAATGCGGAGTATACAATGGCTGGAAAAGTCAAGGTCAAGATGAAGACCGATAGAGGCGTTGCAAAGCGCTTCAAGAAGACTGGTAGTGGTCACTACAAGTGCCGTCACCAGAACTTACGTCATATCCTAACTAAGAAAACCTCAAAGCGTAAGCGTCAGCTACGCAACATGGTTTGTGTAAAGACTTGTAACCTACGCGCAATTGCACGTCAGTTACCATACGCATAAGTTGGAGGATTTGACAAATGGCTAGAGTAAAACGTGGTGTTACCGCACATGCTCGTCACAAGAAGGTTTTAAAGGCTGCTAAGGGTTATTACGGTGCAAGAAGCCGTACTTACCGTGTTGCTGTTCAGGCTGTAACCAAGGCTGGTCAGTATGCATATCGCGATCGTCGTCAGAAGAAGCGCCAGTTCCGTGCTCTTTGGATCGTTCGTATCAATGCTGCTGCTCGTCAGCACGATCTAAGCTACAGCCAGTTAATCAATGGCTTAAAGAAGGCTAACATTGAAATTGATCGTAAGGTTCTTTCAGATCTTGCAATCAATGACAAAGCTGCTTTCCAGGCTATTGCTGAGCAGGCTAAAGCTGCTTTAAATGCATAAGCTTATAGCTTCTGTATAAAATCTTAATACTTAGGTTAGTTTCTAGCTTAAGTTAAATAAAGCGCCCTTCGGGGCGTTTTTTGATCCTGTCTTGTTTTCAGATAACAAATCAGCCACAATACACAAGGGCGTGTCCTTCTTAAGTATTGTTGTTTTTTATCTTAAGAGAAAACGCCCTTTTTTGATCGGAAGAAACTCATTTTCCGCAGTATATAGAACTTTTTCTTTTACTTCATTTTTAAAACATCTACATCTGTTTCCAGTGCTAACTTTAAAATGTTTAACTGGTTAATTGAATAATAAAAGAAGTTTTTCACGACAAATGCACTATTTCCGTCTATTTCTTTTTGACCTCCAGCTATCCATGATTCTTGATCCTGTTTCAAATAATCAATCTCATCATTGATCATTGATAATAACCCCTTAATGGATTCAGGATCAGTCAAATCTTTTAGAAGTTGTTCTGCATGTACCCTTTCCTCGCTCTCTGGATTTGTATTTTTAGCTTCTGATTCAAGTTTCTTGATTAATAAATTTAGACCACCTCTAAGAATATAAACATCTTCTGCCAGTTCAAGAGGTGAATGAATTCCAGGATTTGTTTCACTATGATCACCGTCTGAGGTATAAGAATCCTTGAATATCTCTACAAAATTAATTGCTACATCTCTAAAACAGTTAGCATCATATTTTACTATTCCAGGATTTGGATGAGCATTAATATCATGAATATTATTCAACAAATCTTTTAAGGCCTGTTTTGATTCTTGTACTGCATTATTTAGTTTAGTTAATAGCGGGTTACCCTTCATATTAAAAACTTTAGAAAGGCGCTCTGCTACATCAGACATCTTATCAGCATCAGTCTTTACCTTAGGAGGATTCTCTTCTTTCTGATAATTACCTTCACCATTTTTTATATTTTTATCTGACTGGACATTATTCTCTTCTTTTTTCAGGATAACTTCTTTTTCATTGGAGGCACCGCCATTCAATGATTTTAAGTCACTAACATCATTGTCACCATCATTATGCTTAGTAATATTTTTAATGTTAGAGTCAACTGGATTTTCGTTTTTGCCTACGTTTTCGTTCTTAGCAACATCCTTGCTGAAAATCTCTTTAGTGTCTGTCAGTTCGTTATCAACTACTTTTTCAATTCCATCAAAATCCGCATCGGCTTCATTTTTTGCATCAGCTTTCACCTCAGGATGAATACTTTCGAAACCTGAATGAGCTTTAAGCATTTCAAAAATATTATTATTAGTCTTCCCAAATTGATTAATTTCAGTATTATCCTTAGGTGCAGCTGCATTATTTGCTTTCTGACCTTGAATAAAAGCCTCAGCATTACTTCTGTGCCCTGAATGACTAAATAAACGACCTATAAAAGAATTACCGATAGAATTTGCAACCTTGGTTAAAATACCTGTAGTAGAATAGGCAACAGCCCCTACAGCGCTCAATATTCCTTTGCCAATTGAATTTAAAACTTTACTGATAGTACTTGATGGGCTTCTATCTGTATGTAATTTTTCAAAATTTTCCTGAGTGGTTAGCATTTCTTGTAAGGAATTGCTTTTCTCATCAAGGAGAACACTACTACCGAGTTTCCCAATATCATTGATTTTTGGAATATCGCCATCATTTGTATTTATTTTTATTAAATCTGACATTTGGCAGTCTCCATAAAAAACTTATTGATTACAAATTGAAATTAAATTATCGAACTGTTCTTGCATAGTTCTCTGCTCAAGATCATAAGGATCACAGATGTTCTTTCCTTCTTCTAGAATCTCTAAAGCATTTATCTTATCGTTGAGTTTAAGATAACAAAAACCTATGCATAAGAATGGAAGCGGTTCTGCTCCTTTGGTTACAAGTGTAAGCATTTTGTAACATTCAACCGCTTCCTCATATTGATTTAAACCTTCAAAGCACTTTCCAAGTCCACCCCAATATTTTGGTTCACCTGGATTGACAAGACAAAGATTTAATAAAAGCTCTTTAGCCCCATCAAAGTCATGTTCTTCGAGTTTCTCTTTTGTCGCTTGATATGAGGCATCAATATAATCATCAGTTAGATTATAAATATCCTTAAGCACCTTTCCTTTTGCTAGCTCATTTTCAATTTCATCCCAGCTTTTACCACCAGGAGCGACATTAAAAATCTCCTTGAGATAAACGACGGTTATATTTGCTAAATCAGGCAAAAGAGTTTGAATTTCAGTCTCATTGTTTTCTTCAACATCAGAATGAGAGAAAAAAGGTCCACTCATTAAAAACTCCCTAAGTTCACTTAAATGTAACTGACCTAAACTGTTAAAACGACTTATAAAATAAGGCTTCCGCAATTCATAACTAAGTATAGTGTATTATTTAATTTATGAAGCTACATTTTTTAAACAATGTTTATAAATGTGATATATATTGTATTCTTCAGATTGGTCTGATCCTCTTACAAATGAAATTGCTTTCTTCAATAGTCTACATTCCATGTCATCTTTAGTAAGTTGGACTGGGGGGGGAAGCGTCTTACATATTTTGAGGATCACAAAACTGTTGTCATTTCGGGGCGACACAATCTCTGCGAAGTAATTTTAAAAGTTACGTTTTTTTTCATTCCTTTTTTCAAAAAAAAGCTCCGTGCTATAGTCGGAGCTCTTAAATGCAGTCGTCATATTCCTCATTTTTCCAGACAAAAACAGGAAAGAGGAATAGCTATCTGGCCTTTTCAGGCCAGGATGGAAAATATAAGCATATTGTCTAGATAACAGTACCAGGATGCTCCTTCAGGTAATTACTGATTTTTTCCTGAGAGGCAAAGGTTATTCTGCCATCTTTGCAGTTAACTATTCCATCAGGAGATACCTCAAGCACCATATTGAAGGTGAAGAAAGCTGTACCAGGCTTTTCCTTGATGTTAACCTGAACATTACCGTTATCCAGCTTTTTTATTGAATAATCTAACGCGGTATGTTCATTGCCACAAGATACACGATTGTAATACAGAGGCAGTAGTTTTAGTAAGTCCAACACTGCCTGACATGTACACCAGCCAACACTTCCAAGTTGCTTATTTGGAATATTTCCAAGTCCTGCTTTGATCTGCTCGGCCATATTCTTCATATAATGCTGCCTGGAGGTCTGATCTTTATTTCCTGAATTCATACACTCCTTCTGTGAAAACACCTTCTTCTCCCCAGAAGTAGTCTCTACAGATATCTTGATGAGATCATCTGATGTTACACCCTGAGAATTAATTCCTCTTTCAAAATCAAGACCAAAACCAAATATTTGGGAACCATTTTCATAGGTAAGTCCACCTGCAGCTTCTACAGGGAAAAATCCCTTGGTTCCTTTCTGGTCTTTTAATTCAAAAACAATATCTTCCTTATCTGCCTTAGAGAACTTAGAAATAAAGCCATCTATTGAATATCCCTGATCAATTATCAGCGGCAGAACATAATCAGGAACATATTCATCTCTTCCAAGCAGCTGTCCTATAGCTCTAATTTCATCATGGAGAGTAAGAGTCAACTTCTCAATAAGGTTATCCATGGTTAATCCTTCAGGAGCCTGTCCGCCATGAAGCACAGTCCATAATTGCTGTGCAGTTGGATTACCGCCAGTTATATCTAGTAAGTCAGAAATTTCCTTGACCTTAGAACCTGCGAGGCACATAAACTCCTTAGGAGTCCAAACAGCATCCTCAATTTCTCCGTCTTCATTTGTGTGTTTGTATACGAAAGCCTGGACATCATCATAAGCTCCAAGGTTAGTAATATCGTTTTTCTTTTTTTGTGGATTCTTATTTTCAACATACTCCCTAAGATTTTCAACAGGAACCTTAAGTTTGAAAATAAAATTCCTTACGGCCTCCCTTTTTTCATCAGGGAGGTCAATTTTTGTGCCTAGCTGTGCCTGATCAAATGCTCTAAATGCATATGGAAATGCTAGTCCTAAATAACCGTCGAGCAGATTTTGATAGGTAAGATCATAAGCATGACGCACAACATTTGGATTAAAGACCGGACCAGGATTCTGAATCTTAAGATCAGCGGCCAGCTTATCTGATAATTTATTGATGTTATTCAACAGAAGATTTATTCCATCATTCTCATTCTTTCTTGCTTCAAGACTTCCGGCATAAGTCAGTTTGCGATTCTCTTTTTCTTTCTTGTCTAGGGTATTGAAAATTTCAAACATCATTTTTGCTGATGAAGATTGCAGACAGTCGAAAATATTCTTTCTTTGTTCAGGTGTACATAGTCCGATAATTGCATCAAAAACAAAACTGATAACTTCATCTTTGTTATACCCTTCTGCAGCCATTGTGGCATTCTGCATATATTTAGCCAGGTAACTCAGTTCGGTTACCATATTAGGTTTATCCTGCGCGGAATTGTTTTTGAATGTTTTAATATATGAATCGATAGATGCAGAGCCACTTGCATGCATTATCGTGGTGACAAGTGCGATATCTGCACACCTGGTGGCTTTCATAACTTTGAGAATAAGATCTTTTTGAGCCATATCATACTGAGGATTTTTCATAACAGCCTGATGAGCAATGAAGATTTCAGCGTCTGTAGCTTGACGTGGGATTAACTTTCCCTCTTGCAGTGCATTGTTTTTTACCTCATTATTGACTTGACCAACTTTTATTGTGGCAGGATCAACACGTTTATCCTCAGATAAACCGGCAGTCATCTCTTTGCAGAAGGATAAGGTAACCTCAGCCAGACTGGATAACTCTCCTTTTAAATCAGCATTGAGAGAGGTATCTTTCTGGCAGATATTATTCATCTCAGCCCCCAGAGAAAGAAGAATCTTCTGGCCATTCGTTGAGAGAACCTTCTGCTTTACGTCCTCAGAAAGTGAATTTAACAGAGTTTTTACAGCAGTATTAAGAACTTCTGATGAGTCTGAATCGTTCTTGATTTCAGGCGATTTTAACTTTGCCTGAATTAACTTCATCTGCTCAAGAATCTTTGTTCCATCTGGATTATCTGAAGACAGTTCCTGTAAAATTGCATCTGTATAATTTCCTACGCTGTAAGTAGCGGATATCAGGGAGTCTTGAACTTCAATACCGCTTAACTTGCGCAGAGTATCAAGATTTGCTGATGCGTATTCCTTGAGTTTACCCGAAATTGTTGCGTTGAAGTCTAAGCTTTGGGCATAATTCTTGGATAGTTCTGCTTTGTAATCCTGCTGTGAAAGTAGGGCCTTAAAGGCGTTTAGAGAAATCCCGTTCTCAGAGCAGAATCCTGTTAGTTCTGCATTTGAAGATAGACCTTCCTTAAAGCTTTCAATCATATAATCCCTGATAAAGTTCATAACCTTCAAGGGATCAGCTGTTTGCTGAGTTGTCATAAATTCTGACAGTTTATCAAGAAAGGTATTAAATTTATCCTGACCTTCTGCAGTATCAAGATTAAACTGTTTATTCTTGCTGATTGCATTTTTCAGCATATAAAGTAATTTGCTAAAAGAATCTGCTTTAGTTTTATCAGGGATTTGCAACGTCTTTAAGGCTGATCCGATTTTATCTAGCTGAGATGATGAAAGCCT
>Ga0326511_10003754_pt1 | contig 12200 bp, 21 predicted proteins | sample 0_2496_0518_D_FD_203701 | JGI IMG/M metagenome (GOLD analysis project Ga0326511, IMG submission 203701) | Bovine rumen microbial communities from UC Davis, California, United States - 0_2496_0518 | ecosystem: Host-associated > Mammals > Digestive system > Stomach > Rumen | place: USA...
TAGCAGATGCAATCGGAGAGTATGTGTTATCAAACGTTGAAATTCGTACTGTAGACGATCTAAAAAGTTTGTGCGCAGAAAACTTCCCTGGAGTATTACAAGAGCTGAACGAATTGAATAAGACAGACGATATTGGCGAAGACGTTAAACCTATTATACAAACGTTCTTAGATAATCCAGAAGCTATTCGAAAAGCTATTATGGATAAGCTTAAAGATTTTGGTATAATTGCAAAGAAAGATTCAATTTCAAAAGCTCGAGAAGAAGAAGAGAAAGAAGACGAAGAAAATGCATCAGAAGACGAGCCGTGGAATATTTTCGATAGATTCCAGTTTACTGTATCTAAAAAACAAAATGCAGCATTTTTAGCAAAGTTGTTTATGCATACTATTCCGATGAAACGGTGGGTACCACAGAAAGACGGAAACCCTGTTTTAGAGGATGTTCCAAATGAAATAATTCCAGTAGTTCCAAAGATAGTTCCTTATGATGAAGTATGGAACGCATTGACTGAGGAGTTTAAGAATTTGAACAACGAGTGGGGAGAAAAAGATAAAAATGGAGATTATCCTAGATATTCTTTTAGAGGTATTGTACAAAAGAAGGTAGAACAACGTGATCCATTATTTACTACAATTAGCAGTATGTTGGACGATATCGAAGACGATACACAGCTCAAAGCCCAATTGTTATCAACACTAAACAGCCAAAAACCAAACATTTCATTCTTTGAATTATTAAATAGACATAGGTTAGAATCTGATCTGGAAAAAGCTATAAAAAGCGGAGATATAAGTATAACAGACGTTGATTAGAAAATTCTAGATGAAGACCGTGCAGAATCTGACGCATTCGCAGTAGCAGACAGAAATAAAACGTGGGATCTTAAAAACGATAACACGTTACGTGCAGCAAGAAGTATTCCTAGAAGGTGGTCAAATAGAATTTTGTCGTACGGAATAGTAGACTACAATAACGGCGGAAAAATAAGCGACGCTTTTTATAAATCTATAAAAAAACAGTACGATGATATTATATCAAGTCTCGATAAATATTTTGGAAAAAAACATATTACAGACGAACAAAAAGAGGCAAAGATAGACGATATCAAAGAGGCTGTTGTTGATTTTTTACAATAGCTTGGTGTAGAAGCAGATGCTGAGGTTTTAAATTTCTATTTATATTCTAGGATAGGAAAAGGAAACATCGACCCGAATTCGCAGGCAGCGGAAATAAGAAAAATGTTCGATATGTATACAAACGGCACGTTTGGATATGCAATAAATCTTATAAAAGCAAACATTGGAAATTCTGAATTTTCTAAAAAGCTGCGAAAAAAGGGGAAATTTACAGAGACTGTGTCATTAGACAGATCTTTGCAAATAAACGAATTGTTTACAGGAACAGCATTAAGCTCAATAATAACTAAATTTGCGCTAGCTAGATTTGCGATGCACCCCGGGTCAGCTGAATATGGTGTCAGAGATGCAAGTGGAAATATGCTTTACCCAACGTCTCAAAACAATTTTATCTCTTCAAAACAAAGGTTGTTAAATACTACCGGAGGAGAAGAAGCTAGAAAAATGTTAAAAGATCCGTATGCATAGAACAGTCTTATTTTAAATGTTGCAAAAAACTTTGACTTAAATATCGCAGACGAAGACCAGCTAAAATTTAATATTCACGTAGGACTTCGTGGAAAGGTGGATGGTACCGGTGCAGACTATTTTGGAATAACTTCTATTGAGGATTATATAATAAAAATGATACTTCTCGATCAAGATCCAGAATATTCTGACGGAAACAAGAATAATGAATCTACACACTTAGTAGAACCTACAATGGCAGATAAAAAGACGTATGGAGATCTTAGCAGCAAATAGTTGAGAACCTGTCATGATCCGTTTATTGGTGTGATTACAGAAGAACAAGAAACAGAAATTTTATTTGACGCGTGGAATAAATATATTAGAGATCCATACGCAGCATTTACTGAATCAGAAGAAGATATTTCTCAGGACACAGTTGCTAGACAATTGTGGGTAAATAATCTATCAAAACAGCAAAAACAATAGATTATTGACGACTATAAGAAAAACAACAAAACGTTTAATAGGTTTTCTGACAAAACTCTTACGATATTTGCTAATTATTTCTTGGATGAAATCAACGCGCTTATTTAGTATTATAGTAAAGATAATATAGAATATCTATTAAAAAATCCGACAAAACTAAAGAAAAATTTCCACGGTTCTATTGACGAATCTGGAAAAAGGTTGACGTTTTCAGGCAACGGAGGATTGTTTAGATATTTTTACGATTCTGTTCATACTGGCGTTTTCGATTCAAAAGGCAACGAAATGAATTTAAACCAAAAGTTAGAATTCTTGTACAATCTTGAGAAACAGTTTATCGAAAACGAAAATCCTATACCTCTTGACAATGTATCTGAAACTAGCGATGTACAGAATATGTCCCTTGAGGCTATTGATCCGAATGCAACAGAAAAGGATGATTTGGACGGTTTTGAACTTATTAGACAGGAGTTAGAAAACATAAAAGAAACGTATTTTGAAACTGTATATGACAATAACAAACCTGTTGGTATATCACCAAAATAGACCACGTTATCTTCAATAAACGAACACCTTGTTGCGTTGGTAGACGACGAGCTGTAGGCAATGGTATCCAATCCAAATATAGAACTTGCTAAAAAAGTTGGTGATAGAATTATTCCAACCGCTATTCCTGCACAACTGTTAGAGCGTTAGTTTAATCGTTTTAAAAAGAAGAATCTTTTATCTGGAAAGTACGTTCCGTATTCCAAAAAAAGAAGATCTTTAGATCAAGTAATGTTAAAATCTCTTGTTGCAAATCATGTCGCAAATACAATTGTGTCTATAATAGAATTTGAAAAAGTTTTCCAAGGAGACCCTTCTTATTTTAAGTATGGATATTTGAAACATGACGGTGATTTTGAGAAACAGCGTTTTGAAATGTCATATACGCTTCCTGACGGAAACGTAGTAAAGACCACATAGAGCGTAAAAACTCTTACTGAAAAAGAAACGGACAAGATAAAACGTCTAGGTTCTTTGTTGTCTCCTGGAGACGAATTACTCTTACAGTATACGGAAGAAGATTATAGAAAATACAAAAATCTTCCAAGAGGAGACAAGTTTACGAATATGGTAATAGGAGATATAAATGCAAAATCTCAATTTTTAGAAAGCGACCTTGCTCCTAGAATAAAACGACAACTTTTGGTAGATTATATAAGAACTCACGAATTTGAACAAATTTAGGAGTACGTTAAATCTGTTCAAAAAGAAAAAGGTGAAAACAATTTTGATCTTGAACGAGCAATAAACCAAATATATTCTAACTTTAAGATACAAACCGACAACGGAAAACAGCTATTGTTTGATTATTTATACGACAAACTCGACGATGTTCAAAAGAGTATTATAGAAAAGCGTGTAAAACTGAAAACAAATCCATTTGCTAAAATAAATGTTGCCGACGCGCAAGTGTTAATACGTCCGGCTATGTATAGAAAAGTTAGAATCGGACTTGGAAAATGGACAGACGAGGACGAAGAGGCATATTGGATATTGGAGAAAGATTCATCTTGGATGACAGATCCGGAGAAAGCAGAAAAAGTAAGTAAACTTGAACTGTTTCCACTGAAAATGGCGTACTATTCAAACGATCCAGAACAATACGGCAAATTGAGCTTTAATACTCCTACGCTTGGAAAACAAGCTATATTCCCATGGTTTAAATTTGCGGCAGAATCTGAAGTAGGACGACAAATATACAACAGAATGAACAAAAAAGGGTCTGAAATAGACTTTTTAAGTTTTGATTCGGCGGTAAAAGTCGGGGCTCCGCAAAACCAGGTGTCTCCATACAAAAAAGGTACAACAACGCTTGGAGAAATCAACGATGTCTTTAGTAAAGAATCTGATCATTATATCACAGCTTCTGGAAAAATCGAAGAAAGAAGTGGAGATGTTTTACCTGTTCTTGTGCAAGATTTGAAGTTCTTGAGATATCAGTTAAATACTCAAGCTCACTCTTCTCATGAAAGAGCTATTGGTACACAGATGTTCAAAATTTCATTCTCTAATATACTTGACAAGGAAATGTATGGTAGAGGAATAAAAGGGCATCAACCACGACTTGGATCTAATGTAAAACGCAGTATTATGTCTAACATATCTTTATTGACAAAGATTGGTGCCTAGACAATAGAAGATGAGTTTTATAGAAACGGTGTTGTAGATCAAAATACAATAAAAAAGTGGACAAGACGAGTTATTGAAAACAACGGTCTTGGTGATACTGCAGATGATATAATACGAAACGGGTTTATTGCAGAATCTTTGATGAACAGAAAAACCTTTGAGTAGGCTATATCTAAACTAGTAAACAAAGAGGTTGTAGACATATCTACAAACGGAGGAACTGCTGTACAGCAGTCTACATTTGGATTCACGTCATTTGACGGTAGTGCTGTTACTGAATGGGATAAGAAGACATATCACAAGTATAATGACGGAAAGACTATTAAGTGGCTGTCTAAAAATAATTCTTTACAGGTATTATTGAGTGCAAATTTCTTTAAAACTGTAGTCCCTGAAGAACATAGGGGAACCTATGAAGAAATGCGTAGCTGGCTGTTGGAACACAATATAATCGGAGATAACGCAGATCCATTTGGATTGGGATATCGTATTCCTACACAGGGTCAGTCGTCTATATTTGTGTTCCAAGTTGCAGATATAATTCCAGAACAACATGGAGATGTAATTGTCGTTCCACCCGAATTCACTGCGCAAACAGGTTCTGACTTCGACGTCGATAAGTTATTCTTAGCTACATTTGCGTACGAAGACGGTGAATTCTCAGAAATAGATGACGATTTGTACGAATATTATACGACCGGAAAAGGAAACGTTGAGGAATTGTGTAAAAAGGTAGGTGCTTATTGGAAAACTGATTTTAAAAAGTTGGATTTAAAGGAGTCAGACGAACCATATTATAAAGACAGGAGTAAGTTTTATAAAAACAAAGCGCGCCAAAAAGAAGCTCTTTAGAAGATAATGCCAATGTACAAAAAAGCTATTTAGAATAGGCTTCTTCAGGATTATATGGATATTTTATCTGACGACAGAATGTTTTCAGTAAATAGAGGATCTATCGATGTAATTTCTGATATAATCCATGATGATATTTTGAGTTGGCTTGATCCCAGAAAAACCCATTATCAAACCGGTATGTACGAGCTTACGCCTTCGTTCTAGGCTATGAAAAAGCTCGAATTTTCAGTAGGTAAAGATGCAATTTCTGCGTTCGCACTAAACATTACCAATCTTGCTCTTACACAATGTAGTCATTTGACTTTGGATTATGCCGGAAATAACCCGTACGATTTACACAATCTGGATGAAATTCGAGGAGAGGACTGGAACTATATTGCGGACTGGCTGTCTGGTATGGTAAACGCTGCTGTTGACGTTGCTAAAGATCCTTATATTTTTACACTGAATGTAAACAATATTACGTTTAACCATATTAACTTCTTGCTTCGTTCAGGAAAAGGGGCATCTACATTTACATTTATGTCTCAGCCAATTATAAAACAATATGCGGCAAGAGCGTCTGTGTCTGGAGGTATTTATGGCAACAATATAACCGGACGTAACACAGAAATAGAGTCTAAGCGTAAGAAGAATAGAACAATACTCCGAAATCTTCTTATTAAACACATGGAGGAAATAAAATCTATTCGTAATGAATTTACAGAACAAGAGTGGAATAACGTATCAGAAGACGTTAAAAACGCATATGCGGAGACAATATTATTCTTGGAATATAATTATGATGACAAAAAGACTCCAGAGCAAAAAAGCAAAATGAAGAAGAATGGCAAAAAACCATCTCTTTCTCACGATTCTGTTTTTTCATTTGACGAAGGAAAAAAATAGATTTTAAATTATACCAGCGAAAATAAAGAAGATAGGCTTGCGTCATATTTATATTAGATTAAAGTGATGAGAGCTTTTTAGGACATTGAGCCGCATGCTGAGAATATGGCAAACCTTGTACAACTGTCACAAATAGATACTAAAAAATTTGGTAACGATATTGTGAAACAAATAAACTATGATACAAGGATAAAGATATTTAAGTATACTGCTCCAAACTGGATAATAAACACCACACAGAAAGAAAAGGAAAACAGTAGATTTATTCCAGGATATGCGTTGGAAAAGTATTATCATAGTATGTTCCTAGAAGAGAAGTTTGAACTTGCTAAAAGATACACAAAACAACTGTTGAGTGGTCAATTATTGGTAGCTTCTGATGAGTTTAAAAATCTTTTTATAAGTGTTGCAAAAGAGATAAACGGCGAAGTTGAATATAAAGTTCCTCAAACAAGGTATAACAAAGAGACTGGCAGACGAGAGTATATTACTGAAACGTCTAAAAACGGAAAAACGAAATACCTTACAAAAACAGTAACCACGTTTAATCCGTTCTACAGCGAAGATACGTTAGAAAGTATATCTCAGGCTATAAACAATATAGCTAGATTTAATATTCTGATGAACAGCGGATTGGTTAAAAATAAAAACAGACTACTTCCAGCTTCTGTAAACGAAAATGAAACGCCGATAGATTTTTCATTCGGTGGTAATTTTAAATCTTTAATATAGAACGTAAACAGAATGTTGTTTGGTACAAACGAAGAGAAGTCTGTGCCAGCAAGGGTGTTTGATTTTATAGCATATATACTTAAGAATCCAGGCTCTGAAGAGGCAGAAGGTTTGGTTGAAGACGGAAAGGTTATTAATGATTTTCTAAAATATTTACAACCTTTAATGAAGTCAAAAGATTCTCCAATAGATACTCTTGCACTGAACGATTCTCAATTTAGAGTAAGTAAAAACAAAAAGAATATACTTGCGGCATCTTGGTATTCTTTGTTAACACATCCGAGCGAAAAGGTTAGGAATCTAGCAAAAGATGTTGCTATATACGCTTATTACACTACTTACGACACGCCGTCTATTAATTCTATTACAGACATTATTCCCATAATGTTTAGACAAAGTTACGATCAAGCTTTGAAAGACGCCATTCATGGAGACAATCCTAGATTAGGAGAATTTTTGTCTCTTGGATATTTTATGGATCAACTATAGGACGATACTAGTCAGCAATTAAAACAGACAGTAAAACTTGCTGATTTATATTTGGACATTATATCCAAAAATTATTATTATGATAATGATATTGTAAAGTCTTATACAGAACACGGAAATGGGAATATAAATCACAAAATGAAAAGAGCCATCGAGCATAGAGATGTTCGTGTAAGAATGAAAGGCGGTAACTCCTTTTCAGGAATTATCATTACTGATAATATACCAGGATTGCCAATGTATTTTAAAATCCGTAAAGGAGATGATACAATGTTGTATAAGAGGATTGGTTTGGTCGAAAAAGTACAATCTACTAAGAAAGGAAAAGAGGTTTCATAGAAAAAAGTGTGCACAATGGGCGCATATATTGCAGTACAAAAAGCTGGTTTACATGGAAAATTTCATGTGTTTGAGTTTTATGCAAATTAGTTTATTCCTTCTATATTTAAACAACAAAACGCAATGCCTGGACAATTTGTTAGATCTGAGCTTGTTGAAAATATTATAAATACTGTAAATAAGTGGAATGACAATGCTACTGTTAAATCGGACGCGTTTGAATATGTGTTTGTAAACGAAGAAGAAGCTACTTAGAATTTATTCTCAGATGCATATAACTCTTTGGTTTATAATAGAAAAGCTTAGGATTCTTTTAAAGATCCTCTTTCTAACGATCAAGATTTTTATTTTAAAACAGAGAAATCTAAATCATATTCGCCATGGGGATATAAATTTGCTTCGGATGTAATTTTAAGTTTTAATAAACAACAAGATGAATACGAAGACAAAACTATCCGTTTTGATAAATCTAAAGACTTTACAAAAACAATAGATGAATTTGTATCTAAACATAATCCATCTGGGCCAATAACCATTACCATAGACTCAGATATACAGGTTTTTGGAGACGAAGAATATAACGCGCTGGGTATCAATAAAAAATCAATGTTCTATCCAACTTAGGAAGAGGTTGACAGATATACAGACGCAATAATAGAAAGTGCATTACAAGAAGAGATGAATAGGGTTGCAAACATGACACAATCTGACATGGATTCTTTCCGCAAAGAACAAAAAGAGTTTGCAAAACAATTTAATCTTGAAAGAAATGTAGCAATTCAAAAATTAGCAACAGCTGTAGTCAACGTCTTAAAATACATGCAGGTGAAGTATCCTAATGTAAAAATATAGCAAATAAGAATGAATAACGCTACTCTCGACACAATCGCAGCAATTGCTGTTCAAAAGTCGCAGAAAGATGATATTCAATATAAAATGCAAATAAAGATAGACAGATCTATAGTAGGTACAGATTTATACAAAGATTTTATGAATTTATATAAATCTAATATAGGTATTCTTGAAGAAGGTCTGTATAGAGAATATCAAGACAACTCCGAACAAGATGGCATACAAAAACTGCTTGAAGTGTACATTCCAGAAGAAGTAGAAGACGATGGTGTTTCTGATGTAGAAACAGGTTTAGATGAAGACGATCTAAATGATCTTGGTGCAATGTTTAATCCAGAAGAAGAAATAACGGTTGAAGAAACTAAAGATGAAGATTCTGGAATACAAAAGCCTACTGCGAAGATGAATAACGAATCTAATGATAGTAACGAACACGAAGGATGTTAATAAATTATGTTTTGCCCAAATTATAAAAATAAAGAAGTAAAAGACGGCTTTAACGAGATTGTTGAAGCCTTGGGCGGAAAACCGTTGACGGACGAAGAGTTTCGCTCCAGTGAGCTTAGAAATAAGCGAACTGGAGCAGACTACTCCGCAATGGAATCCGCATATAAAATGTATCACCGTAATGGTGGAAATATGCCAGATTTGGCTCCAAACGGACAACCTTCTGTGCTGTTTTAGACTTTGTTGGAGCATTTTGGTAATAGAGCAGATGCTATAGTAGCTAAATCTAATGTTTATTCTGATGAATTTATAAACTGGTTTGGAGATTGGGGAAGATTCAAAACTATGGATACTAAAAATAATCTATTTACTCCTACTGGAGAAGTAAATTGGAATTATTTTGAATAGTTGCTGGATTAGTATCATAATAACCAACCAGATTCAATGTTCTCTCACGGCAGATATACTTTAGCAACGAGACCAGAAAATCATTTTACAGGAGAAAAAAACACTCTAAACCACATTAAGTTCGTCACTCAATCCATGTTAAATCTGCTCGAAGGTAAGTATGATATGGATCTTCCTTTTGTTTCAGAAGCTAGGGCTTCTATGCAAAACCAAAAAGATCTGATGATTATAGCAGCAATGTTTCACGATGTTGCCAAACCTTACCGACATGGAGATATACACGGATGGGAATCATCAGATATCCTAAGGGATTTACTAGGTGTAGATTATGATAATAGAGTTGCAGAATGGGCTGTAAGACATCATATGCCCATGCCATTTTCTCATAAAGCAGAATTTAGTTTATCTAACCCAGAAGCAATAGAAGTTGCTAAAAATATAGCTAGAGATGCGAGAAGGATCGGTATTGACGCTAATACGGCTATAAATGCGTTTGTATTAATAAATGCAGCAGACGTTATAAATGGTAGAGAACTTAATGTAGACGATAACTGGGCTAAAAAAGCTGGAGAAGAAGGCCTTAAAAAATACGGCGTAGATATATCTGTAAAGAATGTACTCTCTGTAGAACTTAAAGAAAAAGTTGCTATTCTTAAGAAAGCGTTCGATGAAATTAAAGACGAAGACTTTGGTGATACTGCATACAACTATAGTCATCAAGAACGTTTTGATTATCAAGCTTTTCCAGAAGGCGGAAGGGAAGATAAAAAACTTCCATATTTGAACAATACTGAATATACAGGTGTTTCTAAAGTTGTAGATGAGAACGGCGAACCGTTAGTTGTGTGGCATGGAACTTTGTTGTAGGAATTTTATTTTAAAGACGGTAATCCTTATACAAAAAATGTACCAAAATTTGACACGTTTAAATCTGGATTTTTTACAAATGATTACGAAGCTGCTCTTTCGTTTGCAAATGGAAACATATCTAAAATATATGCGGTATATCTGAATATAAAAACGCCAGGTATAGTTGACGCAGAAGGTAATGATTTTGAAAATGTTCCGTACAAAAGAGAAAATAAAAGGACAGATTATATTGTATATGATATAAATAACAACGGGGTAAACGATGGTACTATTATAACAAACGTTTCTGGAGAAAATTGGGGACGTGTAAAAAATTTAATAACAGACTATATTCCCGCAAATCCAAATCAAATAAAACACGTAGAAAATCTCGGAACGTTTAATCCAGAGGATGCAAATATATATCATGCAAAGATTTCTGCTGGCGCAGAAAAGGTGGCAAAACAGTTTGGTATCGACGTTCAATTTGCAGCTTCTTCTGGAGAAAACTTGTTTGGTATAATAGGATTTTAGAAACTTGTAAACAACAATGCTGTATCCAGTTCTGAAATACTAAATGTAGTTTTATCAAATAAAGCAATTAGTTTTCAAAACAGAAATGTTGCAGAGATAGTAAAATACCATGATGTACCTGTAAGATTTGCAGAACTTGAGGATGATACTATAGCTACTACTGTGCATAACAGCAACACTGGAGAGGTTTATATTCTTATAAACAAAAATCATATAGGAAGATTATCAAACCGTCTTATGGCAGATTCTATACTTCACGAAGTTATACACGCAGTAACCGTAAAAGCTATAGATAATGCAGAAACTTAGACAGAAAGTAGATTTGCACGATCGAATAAAAAATTATTTGATTTGTTATCGAACTCTCTTCCAGAGTCTCAGTTTAGTAGAGCTCATGTTGACGAAGGATTTCATATACTTGATGACGAAAAAGAGTTTGCTGCGTATTTTATCTCTGATGCAGAAGCTAGATCTTTTGTGTTTGATGCAGTAAATGCACTTGACGTTGCAAAATATGGAAAATTTGGAGCAGCTCTTTCTAATTTTATAAATTCTGTTGTTAATCTGTTTACAGATAAGCCGTTAATAAAAACAAATAAATCTTTACTTCGTGATTATAAAAAAAATTTCCTAGACCATTTGAATAATGTACCTCAAATTGTCCAGGGAAATATAAAATCAAAAGAATTATTTGACGCAATATATAATAGCACCGACGATATAGTTATCAAAAACGACGCTTTATATGAAGATATGCATTAGGCTAAAATAATGTTTAACAACATGTAGCGTAGTGATGCAAAAAAAGCCGATATAAAACCAGCTGTAACAGACGAATATATTGCAAAACTCTTGCTTACTAGAAGAAAAATGATAGAACACTCTAACAGCAGTAAGGAGGATATTATTAAAACCTCATAGATGCTGGAAACACAGGCAGAGAGTTTGCTTAGCGACAGTATGATAGAGAAATGGGAAGGTATTGTATCCATAGTAAATCAGCTTATTCCACAAGTTTAGAGCGACTATTTATATGTAAAAAAATTATCTTCTGTATCGCCCGATGACTTTATAGAAATAGTTCATACAAATTTTAATACATATGATGTTCTTGCAACGGATCTTGCAGATTTATTAAGCCAGTTGGATTTTAAAAATGATCTTGTGCATGCTCTTGGAATATCTGGTAATCAAGAAAAAGTTACAGAATTTTTATCCGGACCGTATAACGATATTATAGACCAGTTGTCGAAAATAAACAGCCTTTATAAAAAACTAGAATACACAATAAAACAACTGCGACAAAATACTACTGCAGCAATTCTAGAAGATATTGCGGATGCTGTACATGATCCCACCATGGAAAAATATATCGCAAATCTTAATAAAACAGAAAGCGATATTTCTTCTTTTACTAGGCTTTGGGGTGCTATGGATTCTGCTACAGATAATGGAATTAGAGCTTTATACCATATCGTAGAAAAGGCTAACAAAGAGGCTGATTTGGAGACATACGATAGAGTTGTAGATTTGTTAGAATTAGCATCGAAAGTTAAA
>Ga0326511_10003756_pt1 | contig 12194 bp, 8 predicted proteins | sample 0_2496_0518_D_FD_203701 | JGI IMG/M metagenome (GOLD analysis project Ga0326511, IMG submission 203701) | Bovine rumen microbial communities from UC Davis, California, United States - 0_2496_0518 | ecosystem: Host-associated > Mammals > Digestive system > Stomach > Rumen | place: USA: California...
ACCAACAAGGCCTACATGGCCATTACCGCCGGCACCATGACCGAGTCTATGGCCGCCCAGTACCGCATCGACGTGACCGAGGGCGTGTTCGTGTTCTCCACCGTGCCCGGCGGCGCAGGCGAGAAGGCCGGCCTGAAGCTGGGCGATGTGATCACCAAGGTGGACGAGGTGGAGGTCGCCTCCATGGAGGAGCTCTCCGCCGCCAAGAAGAACTACAAGGCCGGCGACACCGTGACCCTGACCGTCTACCGGGACGGCGAGTATATCACCCTGGAACTGACCTTCGACGCCCAGCCGGAGATCACCGGCTCGGAGACCGAGGAGCCCGAGCAGAACCAGCAGACCCCCGGCACCTGGGGCCAGCAGGGTCCGGACAGCTGGGAGGATTTCTACAACTACTTCTTCGGCGGCAACGGCGGCTGGGGCAACTGATCGCTGCCTGACACAACAAAAAACGGGGAGCGGACGGAAGTCCGCTCCCTATATTTTTTGCCCACAGGCAGGTGAGAGTGCCCTTATTTCTTCAGCCGGGCGAACCGCAGGAAGGCCAGGGCTGCCAGGGCGGCGCACCACAGGAGCGTCCACAGGGCGGCCATGTCCATCCCGGCCGCAAGGGCCATCACCAGGGCCAGGACCAACAGCGTCAGGAAGATACCCATGACCAGATGGACGGCCCGCTGTCCCTTTCTCCTGCCGGCGGTGAGCCGGGGCGTCTGCCGGGGAAACACCTTCCAGCACAGGGCGTAGAGAACGGCCGACAGACCGCCGCAGATCAGCATCATCCGCAGGCCAACGGGGTCCGTGCCGTACTCATCGAGATAGACGAACCCGCCCAGGTAGCAGAAGAAAGCGGAGAAGCCCGCCAGGATCCGGCACAGCAGATGGAGGCCGTTGCGGCTGGAGCGCAGACGCTCCAGTGCCTCGGCGGAGGGCTTGTGGCCGGCCTCGGCGGCCTTTTCATAGAGGGCGATCGCCCGCTGGCGGTCCTTTTCCACGCCCCGACCGTTCTCATAGAGGATGGCCAGGTTGTGGCTGGCCAGGGGCAGCCCCATATCGCTGGCCTTGGTGTACCATTCCACGGCCTTGGCCAGATCCTGCTGGCAGCCGTAGCCCTTCTCATACATGTAGCCTAGGTTGTTGCAGGCGGTGACGTCCTGCTGGAGGGCGGCCTTTTCGTAGTAGACGAAGGCCTTGTCCATGTCCTTTCCGGTGCCGATGCCCCGCTCGCAACAGTAGCCGAACTGGCACTGGGCGCCGGGATGACCGTCGTCGGCGGCCATGTGGTACAGAACGGCGGCCCGGAGGGGGTTCTTCTCCACGCCCCGGCCGGCAAAGAGCATGTTGGCCAGGAAGTACCGGGCCACGGTGTCGCCCTGGTGGGCAGCTTTTTCATACAGATCCACGGCCCGGCCCAGGTTTTTCTCCACGCCGATGCCGTTCTCATAGCACACGCCCAGGGCCCGCTGTCCGCCGGCGAAGCCGGCGTCGGCGGCCTGGCGGTAGAGAGATGCGGCCTTCTCCCGGTCCTTGGGAACGCCCCGTCCGAATTCGTAATGGAGGCCCAGAAAATATTGGGCCCGGGGGAAGCCCTGGTCGGCAGCGGCCTGGAACAGTTCCACAGCCTTCTTGTCGTTCTGTCCCACGCCCACGCCGCTACGGTAGAGGACGCCCAGGTTGCACTGACCCTCGGCGCCGCCGGCCTCGGCAGCCCGGCGGTACCAGGTCAGCGCCTCGCCCATGCTCTCCCGGACGCCCCGGCCCGTCTCGTAGCACACGCCCAGATGGGCCATAGCCCGGGGATGCCCAGCCTCTGCGGCCCGACGATAGTAGTCCACGGCCTTCTTGTCGTCCTGCTCGGTACCCCGGCCGCAGGCGCAGCACAGGCCTACCTGGAACAGGGCGGCGGGATGGCCGGAGGCAGCGGCCGCCTCGTACCAGCGGAAGGCGTCCTCGGCGCTCTCGGCGACGCCATCGCCGTTGTCGTAGCACTTGGCCAGGAAAAACTGGGCGCGGGGCAACTCCAGCTCCGCCGCTTTGCGGAACAGCTCTGCGGCCTTGGTCCGGTCGGGCTCCGTGCCCTTGCCCTGGAAGTACATCACGCCCAGGGAACAGATGCCGTCGGGATAGTTCTGACGGGCAGCCTCCTCATAGAGGAGGAAGGCCTTCTTCTCGTTCTGGGGCACACCCTGGCCGAACTCATAGCACACGCCCAGCAGGGATTGGGCCCGGGGCAGGCGCTGCTCCGCCGCCTGAGTGAAGTAAGCCGCGGCAGTCTCGTAGTTCTTCTCCACGCCTACGCCGTGGTAGTAGAGGTTGCCCAGGTTGCAGCGGGCCATGGGATGGCCCTGCTCCGCCGCCTGGCGGTACAGCGCCACTGCCCGGTCCAGGTCCTTTTCCACCACCTGGCCGTTCTCATAGAACACACCCAGGTCGCATTGAGCTGGAGCGTAGCCGTCCTCGGCGGACTCGCTGAACATCTCGAAGGCCCGGGCGGGATCCGGGGCGGTACCCAGACCGTTGTCGTAGCATACGCCCAGCCAGTACCGGCCCACGGGATCGTCGGGCGGCAGCTGGTTGAGCCATTGGAACCCCTTGTCCGGGTCCTTCTGGGCGCCGCCCGAGCCGAAGAGATAGTTCAACGCCATCTGCACCTGTGCCCCGGCGTCGCCGGCTTCCGCCGCCAGACGGCAGGCCTCCAGCTGCTCCCGCGCCTGCTGGCGCTTCCGGTCGGCCAGTTTCAGCATTTCCGGGGAGAAGAAGATCACGGGTCCCTGCTCCATGGGGGTGTCGCTGAGCCCTTCCTTGTTCTCGTCCATTCCGTTCATCTCCTTGCAGGGGGCATGAAGCCCCGGCGAAAAATATTATTTCCATCATACTATACCATATTTCGACGCCCTTGGCAATCCCGCCTTGCCGGTCCCGCCGCTTCCGTTGTCGGGGCACTTGCACAATGGGAAAAAAGATGATACAATTTTCAGTCAGAAACAAAACAGGAGGGATTCCTTCATGAAACTCGGCATCGTGGGTCTGCCCAACGTGGGCAAATCGACCCTGTTCAACGCACTTACCGGTTCCAGCGTGGAAACCGGCGCTTATTCCAACGCCGCCGCCAAGCCCAACATCGGCCAGGCCAAGGTGCCCGACACCCGGCTGGACTGGCTGGCGGAGTATTATCACCCCAAGAAATACACTCCCGCCACCATCGACTTCGTGGACGTGGTAGGCATCAAGAAGGGCGGCGGCCGCGGCAACGCCTACCTGCAGACCATCCGCCAGGTGGACGCCCTGGTCCACGTGGTCCGCTGCTTCGACAGCGACGAGCTGTTCACCGAGCCCGCCGACGCTGTCCGGGACGCCGAGACGCTGAACCTGGAGCTGATCCTGGCGGACATCGAGGTGGTGGAGCGCCGCCTGGACCGGGCAAAGAAGAATGCCAAGAGTGGCGACAAGAAGTACAAGCGGGAGATGGAGATGTGCACCGCCCTGCTAGCCCACCTGGAGGAGGGCCTGCCCGCCAGTGGTTTCGAATTCACCGATGAGGATAAGGACATTCTCCAGGATGGCGGATTACTGACGGTCAAGCCCGTCATCTATGCGGCCAACCTGGACGAGGACGGCATGGCCGACTACGCCAATAACCCCCAGTTTCAGGCCCTGTCGCAGTTGGCGGAGAGCCAGGGGGCAGCGGTGTTGCCGGTAGCTGCCAAGTTTGAGGAGGACATCTCCGGCATGGACGAGGAGGACGCGGCCCTGTTCATGGAGGAACTGGGTCTTACCGAGCGGGGCCTGGACCGCTTGATCCGCACATCCTATGAGTTGCTGGGCTATATCTCTTTCCTGACCGCCGGCGAGGACGAGGTCCGGGCCTGGACCATCGTCCGGGGCACCAAGGCACCTCGGGCTGCCGGTAAGGTCCACACCGACATCGAGCGCGGCTTCATCCGGGCGGAGATCGTAGCCTTCGACGCTCTGAAGGCCTGCGGCACCATGGCCGCTGCCAAGGAGAAGGGCCTTGTGCGGATGGAGGGCAAGGAGACGTGACTTTCTTCCGGTTCAACGTGTGATGAGATATAGGGCAGTTTTATTCGATCTGGACGGGACACTGCTGGACACCCTGGGCGACGTGGGCGGTACGCTCAACCACGTGCTGGCGGAGAACAGCTACCCGGTCCGGACCATGGCGGAATACCGCCGTCTGGTGGGCAACGGCGCGCTGATGCTGACTCGCCAGGCCCTGCCGGAGGGTACCCCCGAGGAGGAGGTGCAACGGATCTACCGGGCCTACCGGGACTATTACCGGGATCACCCCTGCTCTGTGACGGTGCCCTATGAGGGCATCCCGGAGCTGCTGGAGACGCTGGCGCACTGCGGCATCAAGGCGGCGGTGGTATCCAACAAGCCCGACCCAACTGCCAAGCGGATCATTGCTCGGTTTTTCCCGGGCCTCCTCACCATCGGCGATGACGGTGTCCGTCCCCGCAAGCCGGCGCCGGACAATGTGTATCTGGCGCTGGAGGCTTTGGGCGTATCGCACGACGAGGCCCTCTACGTGGGGGACAGCGAAGTGGACGCCTCCACGGCCAGAAACGCCGGCATGGACGCAGCTATTGTGGGCTGGGGTTACCGGGACCGGGATTTCCTCCTGGCCCATGGGGCGGAGGAGGTCCTGGAGACCGTCGGCCAATTGTTGGAAAAGATCGTATAACGCGTTGACAACCGACAAAAGCCGTGATATATTGTGTTGTAATCATGAAAAGGCAATGACGAGGACACCGCCGGTGAAAGACGCCAGAGAGATGCTCCCTGTGCTGCAAGAGCATCCGCCGGAAACCGGACAGGCACCGCCTCCGAGCCGCCCCCCGAACAACTCATTCAGTAGGCGGGGACGGGTTCTCCCGTTACAGAGATCACGAGCGACGGCATGCGCCGTAAGCAGGGTGGAACCGTGGAGTAAAGCAATTTGCCCCACCCCTGAAACCGATCAGGGGTGGGGCTCATTTTATCCCCTTCCCCGAACAAAAGGAGGAGACTGTCATGTCCGAAGAAAACCTGTACACCTTTGAAAACGAGCAGTACCGCCGTACCTACTGGCACACCTGCTCCCACGTGCTGGCCCAGGCCGTCAAGCGCCTGTATCCCGAGGTCAAGCTGGCCATCGGCCCCAGCATCGACAACGGCTTCTATTACGATCTGGACTCGCCCTTCCCCTTCACCCAGGAGATCATGGAGAAGATCGAGGCCGAGATGCGGAAGATCTGCAAGGAAAAACTGAAGCTGGAGCGCTTTGAGCTGCCCCGTGAGGAGGCCATCCGCTTCATGGAGGAGAAGGAAGAGCCCTATAAGGTGGAGCTCATCAACGACCTGCCGGAGGATGCCGTCATCAGCTTCTACCGCCAGGGCGAGTTCGTGGACCTGTGCGCCGGCCCTCATATTGATTCTACCGGCCGTATCAAGGGCAACGCCATCAAGCTGACCGCCTGCAACGCCGCCTACTGGCGCGGCGACTCCAAGCGCAAGTCCCTCCAGCGCATCTACGGCGTGGCCTTCCCCAAGAAGGACCAGCTGGACGAGTACCTGCGCAAGCTGGAGGAGGCCAAGCTCCGGGATCACCGGAAGCTGGGCCGGGAACTGGGTCTGTTCATGACCGACGAGCTGGTGGGCCGCGGCATGCCCATGTTCCTGCCCAAGGGCTACACCGTCTGGCGCCTGCTGGAGAACTATATCCGCGATAAGGAACTGAAGCTGGGCTATCAGCACGTGCTGACCCCCTGCGTGGGCACGGTGGATCTGTACAAGACCTCCGGCCATTGGGACCACTATCAGAAGAACATGTTCCCCGCCATGGAGGTGGAGGACGAGATGTATGTTCTGCGGCCCATGAATTGTCCTCACCACATGCGCATCTACGCCAACCAGCCCCACTCCTACCGCAATCTCCCCCTGCGCATCGGCGAGATCGCTCACGACTTCCGCTATGAGGCCTCCGGTACCCTGAAGGGCATCGAGCGGGGCCGCCACTTCTGCCAGAACGACGCCCACCTGTTCGTCACCCCGGAGCAGATCAAGGACGAGGTGTCCAAGGTCTGCGACCTGATCTTCGAGACCTACAAGGATTTCGGCATCACCGACTACCGGTGCGTGCTGTCTCTGCGGGATCCGGCGGACAAGGAGAAGTACCACGACGACGACGAGATGTGGAACACCGCCGAGACCGCCCTACGGGAGGTGCTGGTGGAACTGGGCCTGGACTTCACCGAGGAAATCGGCGAGGCCGCCTTCTACGGCCCCAAGCTGGACGTGAACGTGACTCCCGCAGTGGGCGCGGAGTACACCCTGTCCACCTGCCAGCTGGACTTCTGCCTGCCGGCCAAGTTCCAGCTGACCTACGTGGACAAGGACGGCGCTGAGCGCACCCCCGTGGTGATCCACCGGGCCATCCTGGGCTCTCTGGACCGATTTATGGCCTACCTGATCGAGGAGACCATGGGCGCCTTCCCCACGTGGCTGGCCCCCGTGCAGGTGAAGTTCCTGCCCGTGACCGACCGGGCCAACGACTACTGCTGGCAGCTGGCCGATCAGCTGGAGGACCAGGGCTTCCGGGTGGAGGTGGACGAGCGGAACGAGAAGATCGGCCGAAAGATCCGCGATGCTCAGGTGGAGAAGATCCCCTACATGGTGGTGGTGGGCGACCGGGACATGGAGAACGGCACCGTCTCTCCGCGCCACCGCGCCGACGGCGACCTGGGAGCCATGACCATGGATGAGTTCTCCGCCCTGCTGCGCCGCGTGGTGGACAGTAAGGAGAGAAAGTAACGAGCAGAAATACCCCCGAAATCCCGATTTCGGGGGTATTTTACCAATAAATAAGGAGGTATACGCCATGAAGATCACCTGGCACGGACACGCCTGCTTTACCGTGGAGTCCGAGGGCTATCGCATCGTGCTGGATCCCTATGACAAGGTCCGGGGCTATGCTCCGCTGCAGCTGCAGGCCAACGAGGTGCTGTGTAGCCATGACCATTTCGACCACAATTACCGCACCGCGGTGACGGTGAAGGGGAGCAAGTCTCCCTTCCGCATCACCCCGGTGGAGACCTTCCACGACGATCAGCGGGGCGAGCTGCGGGGGACCAACACCGTCCATATCATGCGCGCCGAAGGGCTGACAGTGATCCATCTGGGCGACCTTGGCCACCAGCTGAACCGGGAACAGACGGCGGCTCTCCGGGGCTGCGACGTGCTGCTGATCCCTGTGGGCGGCACCTACACCGTAGACCCCGCCGGCGCCAAGGCCGTGACAGAGACGCTGGCTCCCCGGATCGTGGTGCCCATGCACTATCGCCGGGGGGATCTGGGCTTCGACAACATCGCCCCCTTGGAGGACTTCCTGCGCCTGTTCCCGGCGGAGAAGATCCACGAGCTGGCGGGCGATTCCTTCGAGGTGACGCCGGAACTCTCCGGCGTGGTGGTGCCCCGGTATCAGGGCTGACTGAAACAGAAGCGCACCGGGACCGGTCGGCCCCGGTGCGCTTTGACAACATATGAATGGAAAAGGAGGTGAGGACATGGAGCGATACGGCGTGAGAGCTTCGTGGCGGTCTGTGCCGCCACTGGACCCAGCGTATTGCCCGGCCGAACCCTTCCGCCGGGCCTTCCTGGCGGGGGCGGACCGGTCTGTGACCCTGGCTGTGGAGGGCGGCGGACGCCGCTGGGTATACCCCACGGCTATCCACAGGACGCCCGGGGAGGCAGATATAAATTATGTAAACCGAATCGTCAAGGCGCTTTTGTGGATCCGGGGCGGCTGCCGAGTCCTCACCGACGACGCGGACATAGCCTCGTGGCTGCGGCGGGACCTGCGGCCTGGCGGCGCGCTGGCCTTTGACGCAGACTTCATGGCCCGGACTTTCGACGAGCCCTTTGCCGTGGAGATGGCGGAGGGGATGGAGCCGGAGCAGGCGGAGAAAACCGCCGGGCCCGGCGGCAGAGGGGGCTGCCGGATTGGCTTCGACGCCGGCGGCAGCGACCGGAAGGCCGTGGCGCTGCGGGATGGGGAGGTGGTCTATGCTGAGGAGGTGCCATGGTCCCCGGGGTCCCGGGCGGATATCTCCTACCATGAGAGCCACGTCCGCTCCGCGCTGGTCGCGGCGGCATCGCATCTGCCCCGGGTGGACGCGGTGGGGATCTCCTCGGCGGGGATCCAGCTGAACGACCGCACCGGTGCAGCCAGCCTGTTCCGGGCGGTGCCGCCGGAGGTGTTCCGGACAAGGGGCCGGGAGCTTTATCTGCGGGTGGTGCGGGACCTGTTCGGTCCGGTGCCCTGCCGGGTGATCAACGACGGCGACGCGGCGGCCCTGGCCGGGGCCATGGCTCTGGGGCAGGGAGAACTGCTGGGGATCGCCATGGGCACCAGCCAGGCCGGCGGCTTTGCGGACGGCGCTATGGGCGTCAGCGGCTGGCTCAATGAGCTGGCCTTCGTGCCGGTGGATCTGTCCCCGTCGGCGCCTCGGGACGAGTGGTCCGGGGACGTGGGCTGCGGCGCAAGTTATTTCTCCCAGGAGGGCGTGCTCCGCCTGGCGGGGAGGGCGGGCCTAGCTCCGGCGGGCGATACCCCGGCGGAGCGGCTGCGCCGGGTGCAGGAGGCCATGGCGGAAGGAGATGAGCGGGCCGGGGCGGTGTACGAGACGCTGGGTGTCTGGCTGGGCCACGCCCTGGCCTGGTACGAGCACTTTTACCGCTGCCGCCGGGTGCTGCTGCTGGGCCGGGTCATGAGCGGACCCGGAGGCGACGCGGCGCTGGACGCCTGCCGCCGGACGCTGGCGGCGGACTACCCGGAGCTGGAACTGTCGCTGCATCTGCCGGAAGAGGAAAAGCGTCGGCTGGGCCAGGCGGAAGCCGCGGCAGCCTTGCCCGTGATCGAAGCATAAAAACAGCGCCGAAGCCCGAAGGCTTCGGCGCTGTTGCGCATTCAGATGGCGTATTTTTGCCGATACTCCTCGAACAGACGGGTAAAAGCGGCGTCGTGCATCTCCTTGACGCTGCTGAGGTACTCGTGGGTGTCGAAGCTGTCGGACTTTAGCTCGATGAGAGCGACGGCGATGTTGGAGCAGTGGTCGGCCACCCGCTCGAAGTTGGTAAGAAGATCGTTGAACACGAAGCCGTGCTCCAGGGTACATTCGCCGGTCTTCAGCCGCTCCACGTGGTGCAGTTTCATCTCGTCGCACAGGCCGTCGATGATCTCCTCCAGGGGTTCCACCCGGACGGCCACGTCTAGGTCGCCGCTGATGAAGGAGGACACGGCCAGGTGAAGGATCTCCTTCACGGCTGACTCCATCAGTTCCAGTTCCCGGGCGGCGCTGCCGGAAAAGACCAGGCTCTTCTCGTGGATCTCCCGGCACGCTTCGGCAATGTTCAGGGCGTGGTCGGAAATACGCTCAAAGTCGGAGATGGTGTGTAGGTACTTGCTCACGTCTTCGCCTTGGGCGGTGGTCAGCGACCGGGAGGTGATCTTCATGAGATAGGTGCCCAACTTATCCTCATACCGGTCGATCACGGACTCCATGTCCTCCACCCGGTGGAAGAGCTTGTCGGTGAAGTCGGTGCGCAGGGCAATGGCGTTCAGCAGATTCTGCTCAGCCTTCTCCGCCATGGAGTTGGTGACCAGACGGCTCTGCTCCACGGCCAGGGCCGGGTGCTGCAGGAAGCGCTCCTCCAGCCGGTCCATGTCCTCCTGTTCCCCGGTGTCGGGACTGTTATCGGGGATGACGCGGCAGACGATTTTTTCCAGAAGGCTGATTACCGGAGCCAGCACCAGCACCGTGGCCAAACGGAACAGGGTGTTCATCAGGGCAATGGACACGGCGTTCATGGTCATGGAGGTGAAAGAGAAATCAAAGATGGCATCGGCGGCGTAGAAGATGATGCCCCAAATCACCACGCCCAGCACGTCGATAAGCAGATAAGCCGAGGCAGTGCGCTTGCCGCCCACGCTGGCACCCAGGGCGCTGAGCAGGACTGGCACTGCGGCACCGATGCCCACGCCCATGACGATGGGCAGGGCGATATCAAAGGTAATGGCGCCGGTGACGGCCAGGGCTTGTAGAATACCTACGGCGGCGGAGGCACTCTGGAGCACGCTGGTGAACAGAATGCCCACCAGGATGCCCAGCAGGGGGTTGGAGAAGGCGGTGAGGGTGTGGACGAAAGCCTCGCTCTCCTTTAGTGGGGCCACGGCGCCGCTCATGGCACTCATACCGAACATCAGCACGGCAAAGCCCAGCATGATATCGCCGATGTGGACGGTAGATGGCTTTTTGCTCACCATCCGCAGCACGATGCCGGCCACGGCGATGATGCCGGTCAGCGTGGAGGTGGACAGCAGTTCCACCCATCCACCGCCTCCGCCCAGGCTGCTGAGGGCTACGATCCAGCCGGTGATGCTGGTGCCCAGAATGGCGCCCATCACCACACCGATGGCCTGGCGGACCTTCATCATACCGGAGTTGACGAAGCCCACCACCATCACCGAGGTGGCGGAGGACGACTGGATCACGGCGGTGACACCGGTACCCAGCAGGATGCCCCGCAGGGGCGTGCTGCTGAGACGATAGAGGATCAGTTCCAGTTTGTTGCCGGCTACCTTCTTCAGGTTCTCGCCCATGAAGGCCATGCCGAATAGAAACAGGGCCACACCGCCCAGCAGGGCAATATAGTCGCTGACGGACATTTCGCATTCCCTCCCATGATAACACAATACGATATATCCATTATATCGTAAAGGGAACGCCGTTGTCGAGAGGGAAAGCTGCCCCGGTGCCACGGCATTATCACAGAAGTTTGCACACCGTCTCCGGGGGACGTTGGCCATAGCGACAAAGTTGACCGGGCGGCGCGGCTTTTTCTTGCAAAGCGGCGGCACAGCAGATATAATACCTTATTATGCTTGACAGAGTCTGACTGCTCCTTGTCGGAGCCCGGGGTGACCTATGCTGAAGAAATATCTCATCGTTTTTCTGGTTTCCATGGTGCCGCTGATCGAGCTTCGTGGTGCCATCCCTTACGGCGTCGTGTTCGGCCTGCCCCTGTGGCAGACCTTCCTCATCGCCATCGTGGGCAACATGCTGCCGGTTCCACTCATCTACCTCTTCGCCCGGAAGGTGCTGGAGTGGGGCCGGGACAAGCCAGTGATCGGCGGGTTCTTTACCTTCTGCCTGGAGAAGGGCCAGCGGGGCGGCGAGAAGCTACAGGCCAAAGCCGGCCACGGCCTCTTCCTGGCGCTACTGCTGTTCGTGGGTGTCCCCCTGCCGGGGACCGGCGCCTGGACCGGAACGCTGGCGGCCAGCATCCTGAACATGGGACTGAAGAAGACGTCTCTTGCCTGCATGGGCGGCGTGGTGCTGGCTGGGTGCATCATGGGCCTTCTGAGCGTGCTGGGGGTCACCGCCTTCGGCACAGTGGGCTGAAACTGAATAAAATAAGGGACGCTTCCTCACGAAGCGTCCCTTATTTTATTCCTCGTATTCCGGTTCCTTGCTCTGGTAGATGTTCTGCATCTCCCGGTCGATCTCAGAGATGGCATCGGAGCAGAGGCGGAGCCGGGCGATCTCGCTGTCGCTGAAATCCCGGTCGGACTTGTAGCGTAGCTCATGCTCCAGGCTGGCCCACATATCCATGGCAATGGTTCGCAACTGGATCTCCACCGGCAGCTGGATGGTGCCTTCGGAGATGACGATGGGCACGTCCACCACCAGGTGGAGGCTCCGGTAGCCGGATTCCTTGGGCTTTTTGATGTAGTCCGTCTCCCGGATGACCTTGAAGGACTCGCTGCGGGTCAGCAGGGAGCGGAGATAGTAGATGTCGTCCAGATAGTTGCAGATGACCCGGACGCCTGCCACATCCTGGATGTGGGCGTAGATGTTGTCGATGGTCACCTCGTGGCCCTGGCGCTTGAGTTTGTCGATGATGCTGTCCAAGGTCTTGATGCGGTACTCGATGTGGTGGATGGGGGAATGGTCGTACAGGCTGGCGAACTCTTCGTCCAGGATCTCCATCTGGGTCACGGCCACCTTCAGCGCGCTGCGGTACAGGTGGTTCACCCGGACCATGCCCTGGGCCAGCTCGGCCTGCTCCGGCGTGGCGCTGGCGGGAACGGCGATCTCCCGGAGGCGGATGCTGCCGCTCTTCTCAATCATCAT
>Ga0326511_10003757_pt1 | contig 12190 bp, 24 predicted proteins | sample 0_2496_0518_D_FD_203701 | JGI IMG/M metagenome (GOLD analysis project Ga0326511, IMG submission 203701) | Bovine rumen microbial communities from UC Davis, California, United States - 0_2496_0518 | ecosystem: Host-associated > Mammals > Digestive system > Stomach > Rumen | place: USA...
TTGTATAGAATAATCAATTTTCTGGTAGTCGGTTCGTGAGGAATAGACTACTTCTCTGGAAGACCTCGGAGGTTTGTTGCAGTTCGACTCTGCTTTCTTCCACTATGATTAAGAAGACAACAAAACCCAGAGCGTTAAACCGCTCGACAGAACTGAGAAAGGCAGATGAAGCTTTCTCTCTGTTTATCCGCACAAGGGACTCGCAAGCCTTTCAAGGCAGAGCGTTCAGATGTATCTCGTGCGGAAAGATTAAGCCTATTGAACAAGGGGACTGTGGTCATTATTGCAATCGCGGTCACATGGCTACAAGATTTTCTGAATTGAACAGTAATTGTCAGTGTAGGTTGTGTAATAGGTTTATGGAAGGAAATATTCAAGGCTATCGCCAAGGCTTGATAAAGAAGATTGGCGAGAAAAGTGTTATTCTCCTTGAAGCTGAAAGGTTTTCAACACATAAGATGGATGCTTTCGACCTGCACGAAATCTATCTCTACTACAAGAAAAAGGTAAAGGAATTTGAATACCAAATTAAATAGCGTATGGAAGAAGTTTGGAAAGATATAGAAGGCTTTGAAGGCTTGTATGAGATTTCTTCTTTGGGAAGGATTCGAACAATACCTCACAACGTAGATCATGGTAAAAGAACTCGCGTTGTAAGCAAGCGAATACTAAAAATAGGTGTAAAGTCTAATGGCTATCAGCACATCAAAATATACAAAGACGCAAAACAATACACCTATTATATTCACCGTCTGGTGGCAATGGCATTTCTGTCAAATCCTAATGGATGGAGTGATGTAAATCACAAGAATGGTATCAAGTCAGACAATAGAGTTGAAAATCTCGAATGGTGTTCGCGTTCTGCAAATCAGCTTCATTCTTCAAGAGTTCTCAAAAACAAGATTGGATGCTACGGAAAAGGTCATCTATCTCCCCACAGCATACCTATTATTCAGTACACTCTTAACAATGAATATATAAAAGAGTGGGCTTCTGCTACCGAAGTTCAAAGAGAATTAGGTATTAAAGAGTCGAATATTCGCAAATGTTTGTACACATTGTATCACAATCCTTCAACAAAAAGACAATATACTGCAGGTGGTTTCAAATGGAGGTACAAAGAAGTTTGAATATCAAATCAAATAGGCGGATGGTGCTAACCGCAAGGCGCACATTGAGGATGCAGCAAGTGTAACTGCCATTTGAATGCTGCATTAGCTTAGGCATCCGCCTTTTTTTCTAAATAACAAACAACAGACAACTATGAACTATCCAATCGGAAAGAAAGTAATTATCCGCACCAACCGTGCGGGAGTGTTCTTCGGAACATTGTCAGAGTATGACGTAGTAATCAGAACCGCAGAAATCAAGGATTGTCGCAGGCTATGGTACTGGAGTGGTGCAGCAAGTCTCAGTCAGTTGGCTAATGAGGGAGTGAAGAACCCAAGCGACTGCAAGTTTACCGTTGTAGTGCCTGTCATGCAAGTGATGGAGGTAATCGAGATTATTCCATGCACGGAGGAGGCAATCGAAAATATCGAAAGCATATGGGTATGGAAGAAGTAATCAAGCAATTCTTGGCCGTTAGCGATGGCTATGGCTATGGCTATGGCTCTGGCTATGGCTCTGGCTCTGGCTATGGCTCTGGCTCTGGCTATGGCTCTGGCTCTGGCTATGGCTATGGCTATGGCTCTGGCTATGGCTCTGGCTCTGGCTATGGCTCTGGCTCTGGCTATGGCTCTGGCTATGGCTATGGCGATGGCTCTGGCATCAAGACATACAATGGGCAAGAGGTCTATATGATTGACGGTGTGCAGACACTCATCTACTCAGTCTCTGGCAACTATGCCAAGGGTGCTATTGTCAATTCAGACCTCACGCTTACAGACTGCTACATTGCCAAGGTAGGAGATTTCTTCGCTCATGGCGAGACTCTGAGACAAGCCCATGAGGATGCACAGGCGAAGGCATTGCAGAATATGCCTGTAGAGGAGAGGATTGCCAAGGTCAAGCAAGACTACCCCGATCCAGACAAGCCTATCGAGCACTCGGAGTTGTTCAGACTTCACAACGTGCTTACTGGCTCTTGCGTGATGGGCAGGAAGGAGTTCGCCAAGGCACACGACCTCGACCCTGAGAACGGTACTATGACGATGCGAGAGTTCATCACGCTTACGAAGGATGCCTTCGGAGGTGATGTAATCAGGCAGCTCGCGGAGGCATACGCCTTTTTCTAAACAACAGACAACTATGGCAATAAGGAAGAAATACCCAAAGGCAGAGCCGAAGAAACACGGCTCAAACAACATCTACATAGACGCAGCCCTTGAAGCTATGACACAGGCAAGGGAGGAGAATCCAAAACTCTCATACCTCCTACTCGTTCACGATAATGAGACCTGCGGAGTGGAAATGGCTGGCGACGTGTGCAGCCTGTCGGCAGCACTCAGCCACTTCTCAAAGACGGACAAGATGCTGCATAAACTTGTTACGCTCCTGACGTATGGAACGAAAGTGGTCGAGGGCAAAGGAACAAGCGTAATCGATAACTTCTTTGAAGCTCTGACAAAGGGTGAGAAGCTGATTGACGGCTATCTGGACGAACTAAAGAAGAACAGACCGGAAGACAGCGAATGAAGATGTTTACCGTAGGCGATACCGAGTATCTGAGATATTTCTAAACCTGAAAACATCATTGTATGGTTTCTAAAACTTAATTAATATGCAAACAAGAGACGATTTCATTAGAGACTTCATCCTCAGAAGAGCGGGATGGGCAGACGCTTCCGAGTGGGGTGTAGAGGCTACCTTGCAGCTCGCCAACTCGTATGCGGATAAACTCTTCCCTGTTAATGCAGAGGGAAAGCACCTTACCATTTGCCGACTCCTCAGGAACTGCAACCTACAGAAGCTTATAACACTCCCAACAGAGGAACGCTATACGTATCTGTCTGAGGTGTTGGACTCAAAGATATCACAAGAAGACATCAAACTTTTCTCACATCTATCACCTGACAATGAAAAAGAAAATCACTAAAGGAACTGATGAACGCTGTTGCGGCTGCTGTCAGTACTTCCTCCACGAGGACACAGACGGCTACGGATATTGCGACCTGAGTAAGAACAAGCCTGAGGCACATTGCTCTGACGTGTGCGCTGGTTTCAGACACGAGTAACGATATGAGACAATGTGACAACTGCGAATACTACAATAGTATAGTCTGCAAATTAACGGGCAAGAGAATGTCCTTCTGGGATATATGCCCAATGTATGTAACCAAAACCGAAACGAAATGAAACTGCTGATTAAGAAGATATCACTCGAATGGTTCAAGGGTATAACAGACCTTGATATAAACTTTGTTGACACCACGACAATAATCAAAGGACGCAACGGCGCAGGTAAGTCAACCATTGCCGACGCACTCTCATGGCTGCTCTTTGGCAAGAATGCGAAAGGTGAGACAACCTTTGGTATCAAGACAAGGGATAACCAGGGCAACGACATTCCACATAAAGACCACTCCGTTACTGCGGTCTTCCTCATTGACGGAAAGGAAGTGACACTTTCACGTACCCTGAAGGAGAAATGGACGAAACAGCGTGGCTCTGATGAAGAGATACTATCCTCCAACGTTACCAAGTACATGATTAACGGTGAGGAAGTCACGAAGACCGACTACGACAAGTATGTATATAGTATTGCTGCGGTTAATCTGTTCTCCCTTCTGTCTATCCCTGCGGCTTTCTGCAATCAGCATTGGCAGGATCAGCGCAAGCTTCTTTCGGATATCGCAGGAAAGATTGATATAGCAAAGGTAGCATCTGAGGATGCACGATATGCTACTCTGTTGAAGGAACTCGAAGACCAGTCTCTTGAAGCTTACCGCAAGCACTTGACATACCAGATACGAGAGTTAAAGAAGAGTATTGCGGAAATGCCTGTCAAGGTTCAGACACTCAACCAAACCTTGCCAGTATGCGAGGGCACAGAGGAGGAATTGACAGCACTCCTTGAAGATATAACAAAACAGTTAAAGAGTGTCGATGCGGAGATTGCCGCCACAAAGGCTGGAGATGCTGATGTTTACGCAGTCAAGAATATCAAGGATAAAATCATGTTCGCAGAGCGCAGAATACAGAACATGGAAACATCCAAGCGAAACCTCGCAAGGGAGGAAATGGAGAGCCACGAGGCAAAGGTTAGGGATAGCTTCATGCAGTTATGCGATGCGAAGTCTTCCCACGAATCTCTCCAAAAGAAAAGAGTGTCCCTCTACTCTATAATCGACAAGACAAACGAGAGTATAGAGGAGATAAAGACACAGCTTGCAATGGGTAATGTCGACTGGCGCAACCTAAAGGAAGAGAAGTTTGTCTTTGACGAGAAAATGACCGTGTGCCCTACTTGTGGGCAGCCACTCCCCGTAGAACAGGCTCAGGAGCGTTACAAGGATGCACTCAATAGTTATAATCTCTCTAAGGCTGCACGAAAGGAAGCCCTGTTGAAGAAAGCGGAAAAACTCAACGCTGACCTCGAACAAGCCAAGACACTCAAACAGGAGAACATTGAGATGCTTTCTGTTACTGACGAACAGATACAAGCTTCAACCTCTGCAATCAAGGAGCTTGAAAGCAAGTACAACGAGATATTGAACGAACAGCCGCCAACCGCTCAGGACTTGCTTGATGCAGACGAGAACTACATACAGGTTAAGGCTGAACTCGAAAGTCTGTATGAGAGCCTTGAAAGTCCTTCTGAGAGCCAAGCAGACACCTCCGCACTCGAAACAGAGAAGGAGAACCTGCAACATGACATTGAGGAGGTAAAGCGTAAGATATATGATTGTCAGAACTTCACACGCATAACCAAGCTCATTGACGACACAAAGACACAATGGCAGGAACTCAACAAACAGCTTACCGCACTCGAACAGAAGGAAGATGTGGCTATTGCCTTGTCAGATAGAATGGACTCTCTTCTGGAGGATAGCGTGAACTCGCATTTCTCTATTGTCAAGTTCAAGTTGTTCCGCACCCTCGTGGACGGAGTTACTAAAGAGCCGTTCTGTACGGCAACACTCAACGGTGTTGACTACCGCGATTGTTCGGCAGCGCAGAAGACGAATATGTCACTTGACATCATCAATACCCTGTCAAGGCATTTCGACACCTACGTTCCTTGCTTCATCGACAATGCCGAGGGTGTTAATAAGATACTCGACACGCAGTCGCAACAGATAAGGCTATACGTTACAGCAGACCCAAATATCATAGTGGAATGAAGACGTTTTCGTTTGGCGATTTGACAGTCAGGTTGCATAGGATTAATTATGTCCGTCGTGGGATAGACAATCTTTCTTTTGAAAAACGGCCTTATATCGAAGTGGCACTAAAAGGAGATGCACGTCCTATACAGGTAAACTGCAAGGATATTAATGAACGTGATGCCATTTACAAGGTTCTAATAGACCAGATAGAAAATGAAGACATATAAAACTAAATAGCTATGACAAATCAGGAAAAATTAGAGGAAGTAAAGAAGTTCTTGCAGGAGAACGGACTGAAATTCTTCGATAATTACAATTCAAGAACCTTCGGTATTCGCATGAACTTGAAGGTAAGGAAACTGAGGATTGCAGTCTTTTTCTCAGATGGTGATCCCCAAAAGGAGAAAGCCATTATGCATACAAGCAGAAGACCTAACTCAACACATCTTGTGGTGGCATACAACCCTTTCTTCATCCGTGACAACGAATCTGCGGAGGAAGTCGTTGAGAAGATGCGGAACTGCATAGTCAATCGTATGATAAAGCTCCAGAAGATATGGGAAAGGCAACAGAAGAAGAAAAATAAATAGCCTATGGACTATAATGACTACAAGACCGACAAGGAGAGAGCCGAAGTTGCTCCCCTTGTACCTCCCCAAGACTACATTACCCTGATGGATTGGGAAGAGGAGGCAACAGACCCGGAATATAAGGCTGTTCTCCAACATTATGCGTTCAGGGCATTTCACATTGAAACAATGTAAGACTATGGATAGGAACGAGTTTATAGCACGCTATATGATAGCACTTGCTGAGAGCAATAACTGCTTTGAGACTGACGCGGAAATTGCAATCAGCGCAGCGGATGAATTGGAAGAAAGAGTACCAAACATCTTCACGAAATGAAAGTGCAGGAATATCTATATCGCAAATGGTTGGCTAATGAGCTAACACTTTCGGAGAACGAACTGCTTAGGGAAATGGATAAGATATTTCCTATAAACAAGCAGGGCTGGTATAAGGAGATAATAAGGAGGTGTGACTGACTATGGAAAAGAAAAAAGAACATGAACCAGGAGTAGAACTTCCACCTGATGATTTGAGAGCCACGACTCAGCAACTCATTGGAGGGATCCACGATTGGTATAAATATAACAAGAACAAAGGCAATGACAGAAAAGGCAAAAAACTGCACATACAATAGAAAAGGGAAGTGCGCACTCGCAATCCCATTCTCCCTATGCGACAAGTGTCTTGCGTATCATCCAAAGGAGATTGACATGGACGCAATGCGCGAGAGACTTCACCTTAACGACAATTTTTAATCACTAAAACTAAATAATTATGTCAGAAACAAACACAGCAGTTCAGACTGCAAAGCAAACACAGTTAGTACCTCGTCAGAAGATGGAGAGCCTTCTCCAGTCTGACTACTGGCAAGATGCACTCAAACGTACTCTCGGAGAGAACGCAGGAACATTCGCCACATCGCTTGTAGAACTATTCTCAGAAGACAAGCAGTTGGCACAATGTGATCCTAAGTTGGTAATCAAGCAGGCTATGCTTGCAGGTGCCGTAAACTTGCCTATCTCTAAGGCTATCGGCTTTGCTTATCTTACCGTATTCAAGAACAAGGGTGTGCCTACACCGACACTTATCATTTCAACACGAGGATATGTTCAGTTGGCACAGCGTTCAGGTAAGTACCGCAACATTAACGATGGTGTAGTGTACGAAGGACAGATTGTTACTCGTAATTTCCTGACAGGCGAGTTCGAGCTTCGGGAGGAACGCACATCTGACAAGGTGATAGGCTTCTTTGCCTATATCAAGACCACAGACGGCTTCGAGAAGACTCTGTATATGTCTGTCGAACAAGTGGCTCACCACGCTAAGACCTATAGCGCAAGCATTAAGTTTAACAAGGAGTTCACAGAGGAAAAGCTCATAGAGCTTATCCAGAAGACAGCAAAGGAAGGTCCTGTTGCAGGAGTCACGGGATGGCAAGGTGACCCTGTGAGCATGTCGCGCAAGACTGTTCTCAAGCAGCTTATCTATCGTTACGGACCGATGTCAGTCAACGAAGCCAAAGCAATCGCCGGTGACGATGATGGTTGGGATAACCCTTCGGCTGAGCAGCAGAGGGACGAGCTTAACTCGGAGCAGAAGCCTGTATTCGATGTGTCTCAGTTTACAGAGGCAGAAGAGGTAGCGGACGATGAACCAAGTCCTTTCGACCAGAAATGAAACTGATTGTTATAAATAGCAACTCCAAAGGGAATGCCTATATCCTTGAATCGGGTAGCGAGATATTGCTACTCGAATCAGGGGTAAGGCTTAGAGAACTAACAAGCAAGCTCAATCCTCAGAAGAACGTCGTAGGACTATGTGTATCGCATCCTGCTCACGCGGATCATGGTAAGTACATCAATCAGTATCTTAACAGGTTCGGTTGTGAAAGCGTTACTTCTGAGAATGCCATAAGCGGAAAGACATACCCGTTAGGTGAGTTCTGTGTTACTCCCTTTGAGGTGTATCACGATGTGAAATGCTTCGGCTTCCTTATCCATCATAAGGAAATGGGCACTCTGCTTTTTGCTACCGACACGTATAGCTTGCCGTTTACCTTCAAGGGTATAGACCATTGGCTGATAGAAGCAAACTATGCTGATGATATCCTCGAAGACAACCTTTCAAGTGGAAGGATAGACAAGAAACAGCATGACCGCATCATTGTCTCGCACTTCTCTTTGGATAACTGCATCAAGGCTCTTATAGACGGTGATGCAAGCAAGTCGCAGACCATAACGCTTGTTCATCTGTCAGACCGTAATTCGGATGCAGAGCGGTTCCAGAACAGCGTGGCTGGAGCTTTCGGTGTGCCTACCTACATCGCAACAAAAGGTTTGGAGGTTAGGCTATGATTTACGAAGATGATTACACTCCCTTAGAAGAGAAATGCAGTATCGAGGATTTGGGGAAGGTAGTACCTGAATATGTGCAAGGCTTCAACAGAGCTTGGAATATATATCAAGATATATCTTTAAGAGATAGAAAAGGCTTGCATGAGGCTTTCTTAGATGGTAAGATGCTAGGTATTGGTATAGCAAAGGACGACTTGCTTAATAAGTTAGAAGATGCTATTAATAAACATCTACCTGTAAGTTATACAGATAAGTATAGACAGATGGTATTTCAAAACATCATTAAGGATATATTAAAATGACATTCGACAATCTCAATGACCCTCGTCAGTACCTTGATGCAATGGCGATGATAGACACGGCAAGGACTAATCACTATCCTTTGGAGATAAGCAAGCCGAGAGCGCAAAGAAGTAATCAGCAGAACAACTTTTACTATTTCTGTCTGAAATACTATGCCTCTCAGATTGGTTTTACGCGGATGGACAGCGAAAGAGAGTTTAAGGAACTCTGCAACCCCGACATCTTTGTAAGAGAGGTTAAGGATAGCTTAGGCAACGTCCACAAGGTCATCCGTTCTTCCGCCGACCTAACCAAAGAAGAAATGACCTCTGCTCTGAATAACTTCCGTGTGTATGCTGAGACATACGCAGGTGTGTGTATTCCATACGAATCAGACTACGCAGACATACAGGCTGCAAAACGTGAAATTGATAAAGTTAGGAGTTATATTTAATTTATTACAATATGGAAAATCTATACGGAGAAATCGACCTCACAATTCTGGGGCAAATCGTTAGACAGCATCCCGAAGCTGTCAGGAAAGTAACATTCAAGAATGGAACCACACATCAGTTCCTAAGTATCAATGTCAATGCTCGGCAACAGACAGACCAGTACGGACGTACACACTTCATCAAGGCTGGAATAAAGAAAGCCGACCAGAAACAAGATGTCAACTATTTCATTGCCGACTTGAAGCCAAGCAACAGCCAACAGCAGACACAACAACCTCAGCAGAGTGGAGCACAGGCTTTTGCTGACCTCCCGAAGGATGAAAGCGAACTCCCATTCTGATATGACTGACAAGGAGATACGGAAAGTAGTGAGCCTCGTCATGTACTTTGTTCGCACGAGGCATAACGCTGGGAGCTGTACTAACGAGGACATCTTTCTTTATATCAAAGATAAGCTTAACGAACTATGACAGACAGAGAAGGCAAACTATTGACTGCGGCATTTATTGTTGTGGTGATATTGGCACTCGGCAGCGTGGCTTTCGGCATGTACCGACTGCTCAGAACGGAAGAGTTTAACAAGCGAGAGCACAACGGCCACACATACGTCTTCTACGGTGACAGACCAGTAGAGCATGATGTGGAGTGCAAAAAGTGTTTGGATAGGTTTGATTAATCAATTAAAAACAAAGAAACTATGAGCTATTGTAAGAGGTTCAACATCATGCCATCAGTACCATACTGTTTGAATTGTAAGTATTGCCTGCCACCATCTGAGCGCATCGGTGGCAGGATGTGCGAGAACGAAGTAATGGATAAGGAGGAATCGTTATGAAACCGACAGAGCAAACACCGCACTACCGCAGTCTTGAGGATATCGTGGCAAGCATCAACAACGAATGCCGTTGGTGTTCAACGAAGGATTGCTCAATCTGTGTGTGGAAGTATAAATAAAAGAAGTATGAAAACAGCAGAATTGATGATAGGATTCAAATATATCCCACAGTATGAGGGTTTATATTCCATAGATAGGAGTGGTAATGTGTTTAGCCACATTAGTGGCAAGATACTAAAACCACATCCAAATCATCGTGGGTATCTTATGGTTGATTTGTATAAAGATAGCAAAGTAAAAAAATGTGTGATTCATAGGCTTGTTGCTATTACTTATATTCCAAATCTATGCAACCTTCCAGAGATAGACCACATAGATACCAATAGACTGAATAACAATGTCAATAATCTTCGGTGGTGTACCCGTAAGGAGAATTGTAACAACCCTCTTTCATTAAAGCATTCAAGCGAGAGCAGAAAGGGCGAAAAGAATTATCTATACGGGAAATCTTTGTCTGAGGAAAAAAAGGCAAAAATTTCAGCAGCATTGAGGGGGCATCCTGTAAGTGAAGAAACTCGACGTAAAATAGGTAATGCCAATCGTGGTCATGTTATGTCCGAAGCGCAGAAACAAATGATATCTAAGTCTCGCAAAGGAAAACGAATTGGGAAAGAAAATCAAAACGCTAAAGCGGTTCGACAATATGATAAGTATGGTAATTTTATAAAACTTTGGCATTGTATATCTGACGCTTCTCGCGAGTTGGGAATAGGTGTCACTTCTATATGTAATTGTATTAAAGGTTTATCTAAAACATCAGGAGGCTTTATATGGAGAGTTTGAATTGTAAATCGCTAATGATAGGTGATTATGTACTTGTCAAGCCAAGTATGATGCTCATCAAGGTTGCAGCCGTTCATCACAAAAAGGTAGGCTACCATGCCGTTACCCACAAACTGAATTGGGTGAGAATGGACTTGTTAAAGCCTATCCCACTTACTTCTGAAATCCTTGAAAGGAATGCGTTTGAGTTAAATGGAGAACTGCCTTTTCGTAAAGAGTTTCGTATTTGTTTCAATGAAGATACAGAAGATGAACGTCATCTTTTTGTAGAGTACCATCACAAGAGTGATTACGTTAAATTGACTTATCAAACATATACGGGACACCATAATGGCACCAATGGAATAGTTATTAACCATTGCGGTGTACATCAATTCCAACATGCTCTTAGAATATGTGGTTTGGATGAACTTGCAGATAATCTCAAATTGGAGGAATAACTATGAAACAAGAAGATAAAGAACTTGAAATATGGAAACCTATTCCAATAAGGTATTTGTCAATGGCATTACCGTTTGGAGTTAAATTAAAAAAATATAATGAAGATAATAGTGCTGTAGAACTATATTCAATAAATTTAGAACACGAAACAATACAATATTGGAGTTATAAAGCTAGTAGTTTACAAATAGGTGGTTATGGACATCTTATAAGGCATGATAAATTACAATTTAAGCCATACCTCCGACCTTTGTCAAGTATGACGGAGCAAGAGTTGGAAGAACTGAATTGTCTGTGCTATCACCATATATCCGTACAAGACGATATGCTTTGCGGTCAAATATGTTATATAGAGATTACCGATGTGCAAAATTTCTTGTTGCGTTATCATTTTGACTTCATGGGTTTAATTCCCAAAGGTCTTGCAATTGAAGTCACAGAAGAAAACAATCCTTATAACATAACGGAGGAATAATTATGGATTACGAAAAGAAATATAAAGAAGCTCTTGAAAGAGCAAAGGAATGGCAAGCTGGGAAATACGGTTATTGTGTTTCCGATACTCCACAGGCGATTGCCGAGTTTATTTTCCCTGAACTCAAGGCGAGTGAGGATGAAAAGATGAGAAAATCTATCATTTACGCTTTGCGAAATGGAGGATTTTATGATAACGATAAAACGGACGAGGCTATTGCTTGGCTTGAAAAGCTGTCTGAGCAAACAGACATTGCAAATAAAGAGTATTGGCGAGGATATAGAGAGGGTAAGCAAGAAATTCTCGATAAATACGCTGAACTTGAAAAACAAGGAGAGCAGAAGGCTATCGAGGCGTTCAGGTGGACGTGCCCTTACGTATCCATACTTAAACGATTGAACGGCACAAAAGAGCCCTACGAATGCTTTGCATACGACTGCAAGACCAGACATTATCGTTGTAAGGGTAATGTGTGCCACCGTCTAAGACGTTTTATAAACATTCTCAAAGAACCACAACAGTAGGATAAGTTATGAAGAAAAGAACAGTAAACAAATACTTCAGCCAGATAAAGAAGGGAAGAAAAAATGTCAGACTGAAAAGAAAGATAGGTAGGAAAGGAATGATTTACCTATACGAACACAGGAAAGATATTTTCCCTAATG
>Ga0326511_10003758_pt1 | contig 12190 bp, 12 predicted proteins | sample 0_2496_0518_D_FD_203701 | JGI IMG/M metagenome (GOLD analysis project Ga0326511, IMG submission 203701) | Bovine rumen microbial communities from UC Davis, California, United States - 0_2496_0518 | ecosystem: Host-associated > Mammals > Digestive system > Stomach > Rumen | place: USA...
AGGTCTTTGTGGGTACGGGATATTTTGACTATGGGTTTTTTGTCCCTGTTCATTATGCTTGTGATGTAAACTTTTACAGGTTTTCCCTCTACGAGTTCTTCACCCGGAATCTGTTCATTTTTGAAAAGATAGAGTTCAGTGCCCTCATAGTCAACAGTAACAGTACCCCTGTTCGGTTCTACGAGTACTACCTTGGCAGTAATGCAGTCGTGTTCTTTTGAGCCGAATCTGTTGATAACCTGTTTTCTGTTTATTTCTCTCAGGTCGCCTCTTATTGACTGTTTTGCAGAGAGTGCAGCCATTCTGCCGAGAGAAGAAATATCAATTTCTTTGAGTATTTTTCCTCCGACGTATGCACCGGGGTCAATAGTTCTTGCAACGTCGATATTGATTTCATTTTCGTCAATGGGGTAATCGTCGATAATTTCCTGTTCGATGTACATTGCAAATTTTTTGGTTTCAGGGTCTATATCCACCCTTATTCGTTCTTCACTGTGGGGATAAGCTTTTCTTGCAGCTTTCAGCATTGCTGACTTTACCTTTTCAATAAGGAGTTCCGATTCAACGCTGTTTTCTTCTTCAAGGAGTTTGAGAGCGTCAAAAAAGCCTTTATTAGTGTTCATGTCCGTATATTCCTCCGATACAATATATTTTGCGGTTTTGCTACCGTATTATGTGTGATTTACATTTCAAACCAGAGCTTTACAAAAGCGATGTCTGAAAGGGGGTACTTTTTTTTCTCACCGTTTTCGAGGCTCACTTCTACTCCGTTCCTGTCCGCACCTTCAAGTACGGCAGTAATTTCCTTTTCACCGTCAACATTTCTGATAAAGCGTATTCTTACCTTATCGCCCTCACAGACATCAAAGTGTTCTTGTTTTAAGAGTTCTCTTTCAATACCTGCCGAGCCTACTTCGAGTACATAGCTTTGGGGTACGGGGTCGTGTTCGTCGAGAATATCGCTTACAGGAGCGTTTACTTTTTCGCAGTCCGCAATAGTAATACCCTCATCGCAGTCTATGAATACTCTCAGGTACCATACTGCACCCTCTTTTTCGTAGCATACGTCCCAGAGGTAGTAGCCGAGTTCATCAGTAACAGGCTTTATCAGGTCGTACACTTTTTGTTCGGTACTTCCGAACTTTTTGAATTTCATAAGCAGTTTTTCCTTTCATAAAGAGTGAAATAGTCCAATATAAACGAAAGACCGGAGGAATCCGGTCTTATCATAACTATCATCTTTACTATTATATCACGCTTTTCAGTAAAAATCAAGTGTTTTGAGAAAATTTTTCATGCAAATAAATTTTATGGGGATACTGTAATACCTGTTGATGCAGATATCCTTGCAGGGACACACAGTGTGTGCGCCCTGCAATTATTTTTTTGATTGCTTTTACATTTTTCTGTTGGCATAGCCTGTTTTTTCCTTCCAGTCACCGCCTATATGCTTTTCGCAGGTTTCCTCAAACCACCTGACTTCCATTTCAAGGCGACCTATCTGACCGTAAAGGGTATTTTTCTGATTTTCAAAGTCCTGCATTAACTTTTCTACTTCTTCGGCAGTATACTTTTTTTCACTATCAATTGTATCGTTTTCCTGTCCGGAATATTCTTCTTTTTTTTCAGGATTTGGAATTTCTTTTCTCATAAGGTCGCAGAGCATATATACTACTGCTAATATCATGAGGAAAGCGAATATTTTTCCAGCCAATGAAAATTCCTCCGAGGCATTAGTTTCCGTAAACCTGAGAAGCTACATCTACGGTCTGTTTAGCGTCTTTTGAGTAGAAGTCGGCATTAATCTGCTTGGCGTAGGAGGCAGTAAGAACAGCTCCGCCGACTACTGTTTTGCACTCAGGGTAATTCTGGTTCAGCAGTTTGATAGTATCCTCCATTGCACCGAGAGTAGTGGTCATAAGAGCCGAAAGACCTACCAGTTTTACCTTGTTTTCTATTGCTGACTTTACAATAATTTCAGGGTCAACGTCTTTTCCGAGGTCTATTACAGTAAATCCGTAGCTGTCGAGGAGTACTTTTACTATATTTTTTCCTATGTCGTGAACATCTCCCTTTACCGTTGCAAGTACTACTTTTCCCTTTGAAACGCTTTCGGAGTTATTTAGTGAAAGCACTTCCTTTATTACCTCAAAGCAAGCCTGTGCCGACTCAGCAGTAAGAATGAGCTGAGGGAGGAATATTTTACCTTTTTCAAACTTGTCACCTGCTGAATCGAGTGCAGGAATGAGATAGCTGTTAATTATTTCCATTGCATCAACAGTTCCGAGCAGTTCCTTTACACTCTTTACCGCCTCGTTTTTCAGACCGTTTTCTACTGCGTAAACGAGATTGGGACTTTCTTTCTTCTGACTGCTCTGAGCCTGAACGGGTGCAGAAGAATCCTGAGTATAAACGCTTATGAAGTCAGCGGAATTACGGTCAATGCCTGCAAGTAGTCTGTAAGCTCTTACTGCACCGATAATTGAGTCGATATTTGGGTTTATGATAGGGAGGTCAAGACCGCTGTGGAGAGCCATAGTCAGAAATGTACGGGTAATCAGTTCTCTGTTTGGGAGTCCGAATGATATATTTGATACTCCGAGTACAGTATGCAGACCAAGTTCAGTTTTTACTCTGTGGAGAGCGTTTATTGTTTCCATTACTCCGTCCTGTTCTGCGGAGGCAGTAAGTGTAAGGCAGTCAATAAATACGTTTTCTTTGGGTATTCCGTACTTCAATGCACGGTCAAGAATTTTTTGTGCAATAGCAAATCGGCCATCAGCGGTTTTAGGTATACCGCCCTTGTCGAGAGTAAGACCTACAACGCAAGCCCCGTACTTTTTTACTATGGGGAGTATGGAATCAAGTGAATCGTCCTCGCCGTTTACTGAGTTTACTATGGGTTTTCCGTTGTATACCCTAAGACCTGCATCGAGTACTTCGGGGATAGTGGAGTCGAGCTGTAAAGGAGTGTCACATATTCCCTGTACTGCTTTTACTGCTGTTACCATCATTTCTTTTTCGTCGATTCCGGGCAGTCCTACGTTTACGTCAAGAATTTCCGCACCTGCGTGAATCTGTTCTACTGCCTGACTGAGTATATAGTCAATATCGTGAGCGAGCAGAGCCTCTTTGAATCTTTTTTTACCCGTAGGATTTATTCTTTCGCCTATTACTCTCGGCTGATTTATTTCGACACAGTTTACTGCCGAACAGGTAACGCTGATTCTTTTTACAGTCCTTCTGCCTCTCTTTACACCTGCAAGGACTTCTCTCATTTTTCTGATGTGTTCGGGAGTAGTACCGCAACAGCCTCCGAATATTTTTACTCCTGCCTCAGCAAGTTTTACGGAGCTTTCTGCGAACTTGTCCGCACCCAGTTTGTACTCGTTTGTTACGGGGTCAGGGAGACCTGCATTTGCCTTTGAAATTACAGGAATTGAAGCAAGGGAGCATATTCTGTCGAGTACGGGGTAGAGTTCTTCCGGACCAAGTGAGCAGTTTACTCCGAGAGCGTCAGCACCCAGTCCTTCGAGTACCGCTACCATGCACTCAGGAGAAACACCCGTAAAGGTACGCATATTTTCCTCAAAGGTCATTGTTACGAGTACAGGCTTGTCACAGTTTTCCTTTACTGCGAGCAGTGCAGACTTTACTTCATAAAGGTCGGTCATTGTTTCTATTACTATTACGTCAGCGTCTTTGCCTGCGAGTACGATTTCCCTGTAAACGTCATAGGACTCCTCAAAGGTAAGAGTACCTGCGGGTTCGAGAAGCTGACCTATCGGACCTATATCAAGTGCTACCAGCTTGTCGCCTGCTGTCTTTTTAGCATTGGTTACTCCTGCACTTACTACTTCTGCTACTGTGTGACCGCTGTTTTCGAGCTTGAATCTGTTTGCACCGAAAGTATTGGCATAAATTATGTCCGCACCGCTTTCCGCATACATACGGTGGATTTTCATTACTGCTTCCGGATTTTCAATGTTCAGCAGTTCGGGAACGTGTTCAGTCTGTATGCCGTGGGACTGTAACATAGTACCCATACCGCCGTCAAGAAATACATACTCGTTGTTTTCAAGAAGATTGTAGAATCTTCGGGACATAAGCAACCACTCCTTTTAATAAGCGTAATATTTATTTAATGTCGGGGAACGCTGTCCGCCGAACCCTTGCCAAAGGGTGAACAGTACCCTTTGGAATCCCAATTTTAAAGTAATTATGAAAAAAAGTAAAGGATTTTTCTAATTGTGTCATTAATTCTCATTTTTGTCGCTCACTTATTCATTGTTTTTGAAAGTACCCAGACAGCGGAATACATCAAGATTTTCAGCAAGGTCATTCATAAGAGCCTTGACATTGGGGTCAGTAAGCCTGCCACTGAAATCGAGGTAGAAAAGAACCTCAAAACTGCCGTCACGGACGGGTCTGTTTTCGATTTTAAGGAGATTCATTCCGTTTACGTAGAATTTGGTAAGCAGACGGTAAAGACTTCCCTCTGTGTGAGGAATCTGCAACATTACGGATACTGCGTCAGCGTCAGGCATTACTTGAAGTTCACGTGCTATACATACAAACTGAGTTCTGTTTACTGAGCAGTCCGCAATATTTTTTGCAAGAATTTTAAGTCCGAGTCTTTCAGCACAGTCAACTGAACATATAGTAGCTATGTTTTCATTGCTTGCCTTTACCATTTCTGCTGATGTGGCAGTATTTCCGTAAGGGGAGGTATTAAGTCCGTTTTCGGAAATAAAGTTACTGCACTGTGCAAGAGCCTGAGGGTGAGAGTAGACACATGATACTCTTGAAATGGGTATATCCTTGTTTACTGCAAGGCAGTGATTTATTTCTATGCAGACCTTCTTTACCACGTATACGCTGTACTTTGCCATAAGGTCATAGGCACTGTCGATAAGACCTGCGGTGGAATTGTTGAGGGGTATTACTCCGTAGTCTATTTCACCTGACTGTACTGCTTTGAAAACGTCCTCAAAAGAGAGGTAAAATCGTGGCTTTCTGTCACCGAAAATCATTCTTGATGCAGTTTCAGAATTTGCTCCCGAAGTACCCTGACACCCTATTTTTACCTTTTCCGAGAAGTCGGGAGAACTGAAAGTATAACTGCCCTTGTCCGCAAGCAGTTTGCGGTTTTGGAGCAGTTTGCTTATATCCATTATAGTTGTAAAAAGTGCGGAAGTACCGTTTTCAAGTTCACTGTCACCCGTAAGTTTCCTGATTCTGTCAATTACCTGCTGTTCACGTCCGCCCTGATATACAGGCATACTGTGTTCTCTCTTGTAGTCGGCTACTCCCTTGCATAATTCCATTCTTTTTATAAAAAGCGAGAGTATTTCACTGTCTGTTTCATCTATTCTGTCACGAAGCTGTTGCAAGTCCATTTTAACTACCTCCTGTTTTAATCCGAGTCCGTCTGACAGGCAAATGTACGGTTATACATACGGAAAAAGTACAGTCAGCCCATAATTACGCATTACGAATTGCAAATTACAAACTGTTCATTGCCGTCAGACTTAATATTACGCATAATTACGCATTGATATAAATTATAGCAGATTTTTTTGTAAAAATCAATAAAAAAGAAATAAATATATTGCAATGGAGTACCAATGTGTGTTATAATAATAAAGTATAGTGAAAAGTTGTACGCTTTTAATTTTTATAATATAATGAACAAGGAAAATCAGTGAACAGAAAAAAACGAAATATCAGAATTTTAGGCATCGACCCCGGATATGCAATAGTAGGATTCGGCATACTCGACTATGACGGAGTTAAATTTACCCCTATTGAATACGGTGCAGTAATTACCGAAGCAGGTACTCCGTTTCCCGAAAGACTAAGGGCTATCCATGAGGATATAGAATTTATTTTCGACAAGTTTATGCCCGACTGCATGGCTGTTGAAAAACTCTACTTCACCTCCAACCAGAAAACGGGAATTGATGTCGCTCAGGCAAGAGGAGTTACTGTGCTTTCCTCAGCAAAAAGAAATATACCTGTCTACGAATACACTCCCTTGCAGGTAAAAAGTTCCGTTGTAGGCTACGGAAAAGCTGAAAAGCATCAGGTAATGGAAATGACCAAAAATATACTCGGTCTTGCACAGATACCTAAGCCCGATGATGCTGCCGATGCCCTCGCAATAGCAATATGTCACGGCCATAGTGTAAGATTTAGTTTCTGAAAAGAATGTAAAGTAAAGATAAGAAAGTAAAAATAAAAAAGTAAAGGAAAGAAAATCAAATGATATACAGTATCAGAGGAAAACTTATTCTTAAAGAACCAAACTTTGCAGTAATAGAGTGCGGAGGAGTCGGCTATGGTTGCAGAACTTCATACAGTACTGTCTCAAAACTCGGAGATACAGGAAGTGAGGCAATGCTTTTTACGTACCTCTACGTGAAAGATGACTCGGTCGAGCTTTTCGGATTCGCTACAATTCAGGAACTGAACTGCTTTAAACTGCTCATATCCGTTTCAGGTGTAGGACCTAAGGCATCTGTTTCAATACTCTCCGATATTACCCCCGAACAGTTCGCATTCCTTGTGGCATCAGGCGACAGCAAGGCTTTTACAAAAACCAAAGGCATAGGCACTAAAACTGCACAGCGAATAGTACTTGAACTTAAAGATAAAATTTCTTCTGAAACAATCGGTATTTCATCTTCGGAAAATTTTGCGGAATTATCTCAGACCGGCGGAAATTCACTCTCCGAGGCACTCGAAGCCCTTATGGTTCTCGGCTACTCTCAAGGAGAAGTTTCACCCGTTTTGAGAAAACTCGACCCCTCTATGAGTACTCAGGAACTTATCAAGGAAACTCTGAGAATTATGACTGCAAAAAATACAAGGTAATATACAAGATACGAAAGGGAGAATTTAATTTATGAATCTTGATGAACTGCTGAAAGCAGCAATAAAAGACCCGTCCCAGCGTTCAATATTTTTAAAGACACTTATGAAAAGCGATGTGTATGTAATATGCAAGAATCCCGTAAAACAGCGTTCACGTGAGGAGGGCGGTATACAGCTCGAACTTATAACAATACAAAACCCCCACGGTGATATGTTCATTCCTTTCTTTACAAGCCACCGTGCTTTACAGCAGTTTGCAAAAAGATATGTTGAGTGCTACAAAATAAACTGCCTCCGACTTTTTGACCTCATACAGTCAGTTTCTGCGGTGCTTAACCCCAATTCCTACGGAAAGGAATTTTCCTCTCAGGAAATAAAAAGTATACTGCTTATTGCAAGAAATCTGAAAATAAAGGCTATTTCCTACAACGAGTCAGAAATAATATCCTACCGCCCTGCTGAACACTCTCTCAGCCATATTACAAGAGCTGCAACAAAATTCCTCTCAAAACAGCCGAACGTTGACAGAGCTTTCATAATGGAAATGATTAAAGGCTGTGAAAGCCCTCAGATACTTTTAGTACTCGACATGATGGGCAGTACAAGAAAACTGTTCGTACCCCTTTCAAAGTACCTTTCAAAAATAGTAAAGTCCAACGAACACCTGTGCTTTATCAGCTTTGAACAGGATATGGGCAAAAAAGCTGCCGAAACGGTAGAGCCGTTTTACATAAGAAAAAAACGTTACTTTGAAAAGTAAAGTTAACAGATTACAATTCAGCTGTAAATCTATAAATGAGCATTTCCGTCAAAATTAACAAAATCTTATGTGCAGAGCCACACCCATGTGTGCGACCGTAAACGGAAAACTGCATATTTTAGGCGGACATACAGTTCCGCCCCTACAAGATTTTTGTTTAATCTGACAAATAACACTCATTCAGTATACATCAAATAAGTCAAAAGGAGAATTGCAAGTGAGAACGGCAAACAACTGGAACGACTACTCGATAATTGATTCATCAGACGGTGAAAAGCTCGAAAGGTGGGGAAAAATAAGCCTTGTAAGACCCGACCCGCAGATAATATGGAAAACAGATAAGTCCGACCCCCTTTGGAATACTGCTGACGGTCACTACCACCGTTCAAGCTCAGGAGGAGGAAAGTGGCTGTTCAGAAAAAGAATCCCTGACTCATGGCAGATAAGCTACAATAACCTCACCTTCAATATACGCCCCACAGGTTTCAAGCATACGGGTCTTTTCCCTGAACAGGCTGTAAACTGGGACTTCATGAGTGAAAAGATAAAAAGTGCAGGAAGAAAAGTAAGTGTAATAAATCTTTTCGCCTATACAGGTGGTGCTACTCTTGCCTGTGCGGAAGCAGGTGCGGAGGTATGCCACGTTGATGCGTCAAAAGGAATGGTGCAGTGGGCGAGGGAAAATGCAGACTCATCAGGTCTTTCGGACAAGCCTGTACGCTGGATTGTAGATGACTGCGAAAAGTTCGTTGCAAGAGAAATAAGGCGTGGCAGAAAGTACGATGCAGTAATCATGGACCCCCCAAGCTACGGCAGAGGACCCGGCGGTGAGGTGTGGAAACTCGAAGACTGTGTTTATGACCTTGTAAAGCTGTGTTCGGGAGTTCTTTCGGAAAATCCGCTGTTTTTCCTGATAAACAGCTATACCACGGGTCTTTCACCGTCAGTAATGGGCTACATACTCGGCAGTGTGCTTAAAGAAAGGTACGGCGGAACGGTCAGCTTTGACGAAATAGGACTGCCTGTAAGGTCAACAGGAATGGTGCTTCCTTGCGGTTCTACTGCTATATGGCAGAAATAGCGGTTAATCACAAAATACATACGGACAGCTTTAAGGGCTGTTCATGCAGAAACGTGGTCAGCCAATAGTTACGCATTGAATATCGGGGAACAGTCTGTTCCAACAGTTTTAAGGCTGTTCTAAGCCGTTCGTGAGTGCCGGGGAACAAAAATATCATATAGTATAGAAAAATTTTCAGTAACAAGTGAAGAAAAAATATAAAAATATATATGGTATATATGGGGGAAATGTTCCCCACTGCCTGTAATTCGGGGGAAAACAGTATATTTCATGTTCCCCGTTTGTTCTCCGCCCGACAGAATTGCAAATGAGTATATATGTAAAAATAAACAAAATTGTGTCGCACACGTGTGAACGTTCACAAACCTTAAATTAATACGGTTGTACACTTTTTAACCCCGTTTTTCAAAAGGAGGTATATTTTATGGAAACAGGCAGATTTAAGGAAGTATACAGACAGGTATACGGTGACAAGTATCAGTATATCGCAATATGGGTAGACACTCTTACGGGAGTGAACTATATTTACCATAAGGACGGAAATTCAGCAGGTCTTAGTGTACTTGTGAACAAGTCGGGAAATCCCGTTGTAACACCGCTTAAATAATGGAAAATATCATAGAAGTAAAAAATCTGCACTTTCACTATCAGCCTGACGAGCAGAATCCTGTACCCCGTGATACGCTGAAAGGAGTAAATCTGAGTGTGAAAAGGGGTGAGTTTCTTGCTGTACTGGGTCATAACGGTTCAGGGAAGTCAACACTGGCAAAGCATATGAACGGTATACTTACTGCAACAGAGGGAAGCGTAACAGTATGCGGAATAAATGCCTCCGACCCTGCCGGTCTGAATGAACTCAGAAAAAAGGCAGGAATGGTATTCCAGAACCCTGACAATCAGATTGTTTCGTCAATAGTCGAGGAAGATGTAGCCTTTGCACTCGAAAATCTCGGAGTACCCCCTGAACAAATGCGTAAAAGAGTAGATGAGGCACTTAAAGCAGTAAATATGTACGATTACCGCCTCCACTCCCCCTCACAGCTTTCAGGAGGTCAGAAACAGAGAGTAGCTATTGCAGGTATAATAGCCATGCAACCCGAATGTATAATACTCGATGAACCTACTGCCATGCTCGACCCGCAGGGCAGAAGGGAAGTAATGTCAACACTTAAAAAACTCAATGCGGAAAAGGGTATTACTGTAATTCTCATAACTCACTATATGGACGAGGCATCACAGTGCGACAGAATAGCTGTTATTGACAACGGAAAAATATTAATTGACGGTACTCCGCAGGCAGTATTTACTATGACAGACCTGCTGAAAAAAACAGGTCTTGACGTTCCTCAGACTACTGAACTCGCATGGGAACTGAGAAAATCAGGTATCAACATTCCGCTTGACATAGTATCGGAAGAAAAGTGCGTTGAAGAACTTATAAAAGTAATCAGACCTCTTGCAAAATTACGTGAGTTCGGCGAATTGTAAATTTGTATGAATTTGCGGGCGAACACAGTTCGCCCCTGCACATTGTATTTTGTTAATTTTGACGGAAATGCTCATTTATAGTTAGAATTTAAATAAGGGTTCGGGGAACAGCGTCCCCCGACATCGGTGTGCTTATTTTGCAAGAGGTCTATTGAAAAAACAAGGGCGGATAAATTCCGCCCGAAATTCACTGTAAACAGGAGGGATTTTGTTGATACAGACCGAAGATATGGATTTTGCTCCGAGAGTTATATCTCCTGAAAATACATCGGAGGACGGAGATATTGAAGTAACTCTCAGACCCCAGAAACTTAGTGAATATATAGGACAGGACAAGGTAAAGGAAAATCTTGCAGTCTATATTGAAGCATCGAAAAGAAGAAATGAACCTCTTGACCACGTTCTCCTTTACGGACCTCCGGGACTCGGCAAAACTACTCTTTCTGCAATCATTGCTCACGAACTTGGAGTAAATTTCCGTGTAACCACAGGACCTGCAATAGAAAAACCCGGTGACCTCGTTTCACTGCTTACCAGCCTTTCCGACAACGATGTACTCTTTATTGACGAAATCCACCGCCTTTCAAGGGCTGTTGAGGAAATTCTCTACCCTGCACTCGAAGACGGAGTAATTGATATAATTATCGGAAAAGGTCCTTCTGCACGTTCTATCCGTATGGACTTAAAGCCGTTTACACTAATCGGTGCTACTACCCGTGCAGGTCAGCTTTCAGCACCCCTCCGTGACCGTTTCGGAGTAATTCAGCGTCTTGAACTCTATTCCGCAGAACAGCTTACGGATATAGTAAGGAGAAGTGCAATGATTCTCAATATCCCCTGTACTGCCGACGGTGCAAGGGAAATTGCAGGGCGTTCAAGAGGTACTCCCCGTATAGCTAACAGACTTCTTAAAAGAGTACGTGACTTTGCTGACGTAATGGGGAACGGTGAAATAAACAAGCAGATTTCTTCAATAGCACTCAGCAGACTCGAAATAGACTCACTGGGTCTTGACTCACTCGACAGGCGTATGCTCGATATGATTATAAAGGGCTACGGCGGTGGACCTGTGGGACTTGAAACTCTCGCCTCCGCTATCGGTGAGGAGGCTGTTACTATTGAGGACGTATGTGAGCCTTACCTTATGCAACTCGGATTTTTAGGAAGAACACCCCGTGGAAGATGTGCGACTAAACTCGCCTACGAACACCTCGGCTACAAGTTTTCAGAAAGTCCGTCAGATGACGGTCAGCTTACTCTTTGATAAAGTGATTATACAAAAACTTAATCTTACCCGAAATTCAAAGCTGAAACCCATTCCGCAGGGCTTTATAAGCGGTCAGGGAAAAGGTGAAATTTCGCAGTATAAATATGGTCTTTGCCGTATGAGCTTTAACGGCTGTGAAGTAATATCCGTTTATAATCTGCTTTTGTACATTGGCAGACCTGTGAATATTTGTGAATTGATTTCATATATGGAGCGTTTTAAAATGCTTTTCGGAATTTTTGGCTGTAATCCGCTGAAAATAGGAAAAGCCCTGGATTTTTTCAAAATAGAATACGAAAAAAGTCTGTCAGAAAATACAAGTGCTTTCATATTGTCTTTCTGGACAGGTACTCCTTTTATGTCATCAATTCACACGGTATTCTGTGAAAGGGAGAACGGAATAATAAAAGTGTACAACAGGTACAGCAACTGCACAAGGGTAAGATTTTACCGAAATATCAGCGAACTTACAGGGAATCGCTGTATAATAGCCATGTACTGCCTTAATGCAGGCAGAAATCAAGTATAAAGGAGAGAAATAATTTGGCAGTCCTTAAAACTGAACAGCTTACTTATGTTTACAGTCAGGGCACACCATTTGAAAAAACTGCCGTTGACCATGTTGACCTCGAAATAAAAGAGGGTGAAATAGTAGGAGTAATGGGTCATACGGGTTCGGGCAAGTCTACCCTGATTCAGCACTTCAACGGACTGCTTA
>Ga0326511_10003759_pt1 | contig 12187 bp, 12 predicted proteins | sample 0_2496_0518_D_FD_203701 | JGI IMG/M metagenome (GOLD analysis project Ga0326511, IMG submission 203701) | Bovine rumen microbial communities from UC Davis, California, United States - 0_2496_0518 | ecosystem: Host-associated > Mammals > Digestive system > Stomach > Rumen | place: USA...
CACAGTTTTCGGGAGCAGCAGTATTCAGTATCTGAATTCCCGTATCATGTACAGATTCATGGTATGAATAGGGTATATCCGCACAGTCTATTGCTGAACGTATCCTTTCAAATTCAAATCCGTTTGCTGTTATAAGGTATACGGGTGAATAATGTGAGGGGTCATCTATGAGCTTTCTTCCGCACTTCTGACATTTGGTCTGAGTATCATCAGCAAGAAGCGTTTTGCATTTTCCGCAGTATTTCATTAAATTTCAATCCTTTCCTTTTTGTAAAAAATATTATATATGTAAAATGCTGTTCAAGTCAATCAAAATACGCAGTTTTATGATGTTTTTGTGTTTTGTCAAAGTGAAAGCACAGACAAATTGTAATAAAATTGTTACTAAATGACTTGACATAATAACCAATTATTAACATTTAAAATCATCACAATAAACAATTTATTTGAATAATAATTTTTAAATAAAAAAATCACAGCTATAAATCTGTCAAAATATACAAAATTAGGGTGAGTTGGAAAAATAAAAAATAAAAAACCGATACTTTTTGCTTGCAATTTTGCTTTTTTGGTTGTATAATCAAAAAAGATAAAGCTTGGAATAAGTATGTTTTCCCTGCTTTACGAAAAAAATTTCTTTTAGGAGGAAGATTTCTATGCAGACAAAAAAGATTATTGGAATTGCTCTGTGTGCAGCTCTCGTTAGCTCAATGGCAGCTATCACCGTATCGGCAGGTCGTGACAAGGTTCCAGCAGACGAAATGGCTGATTACACTAAGAATCACACTTTCGGTGTAGTTGGTGCTTTCAACAGTTGGGGTGGCTCAGAGGAAGCTCCTGTTGCAGACATTCCTATGACAGATCCTGATGGCGACGGCATATTCGTTGGTATTGTTCAGAATGTAGCAGCTGGCTCTTATGGCTTCAAGGTTCGCACTGATCATTCATGGGATGACAGCTGGGGTGAGTATGAGTCAGATCATGAGCGTACAATGAACAGCCAGACTGACTGCTCTGTTACACTCGAGAATACAGCTGATCTTATTGTTACTCTCGATACAAACGGTGAAGACAGTGTTGTATGGCCTGTAACTTACTTCACAACCGAAAGCAAGGATGTAAGTGCTTATGGTCTTGTAGGTACTCCCACAGGTTGGGCAGACGGTGCAGACATTGCTATGTATGAATATGCTGATGGTAAGTTCGTTGGTATCTTCAAAGGTCTTTCAGGAGATACAGAGTTCAAGATTCGTAAAGACGGTGCATGGGATGCAGACGGCGTTAAGACCAACTGGGGTGCTTATGAAGCTGATTATGACCGTACACAGGACAGCCAGACAAATGTAAAGCTTTCACTTGCTGATGCATCAGATGTTGTTGTTTTCTTTGACACAACAAGCGGTACTGATGAGGATGCAGTAGCAGTTTATCCTATTTCTTATACTGTTATTGCTACAGGTAAGCCCGTTGAGAAAACACCTGACACACCCGATACTCCTGACACACCTGACACACCCGATACTCCTGACACACCTGACACACCCGATACTCCTGACACACCTGATACTCCCGATTACTATGAGACTCAGATTTCTGACTATATCTTCTTTGATAACTCAGAAGCTAAGTGGGAAACAGTTTATGCTTACTGGTGGCAGACAGACTATGCAAGAACATATGACCTCGAAGGCAATGACTATGGCATAGAGAAAACTACAACTGAAGACGGTACAGAGGGCTGGCAGCCTGTTGCATTCCCTGGCACACAGATGACTCAGATCCCCGGCACAGATGTATGGCAGGCAAGAGTTCCTTTCGGTGCTCAGAGAATCATCTTCAACAGCGGTAAGAGCGACGATCAGATCAAGGCTGGCGAAACAGGCTATCAGACACAGGATCTTGACTTTGATCCCGCAGTTAACGCAGGTCAGGTTTACACACCCGTTATCACAGGTGATGTTGAAACTGACTACAAGAAGGGCAGAGGCGTTGAAAAGACAAAGTATAAGATTAACAATGGTGCTTGGAGCACATACGAAGGCGAATATATAATGGAACAGCTCGGCGAGAAGCCTGTTGTTGATCCTACAGACGGCGGCAATACACCTGCTCCTACAGACGGTGACAACACACCTGCTCCTACAGATGGTGACAATACACCTGCTCCTGTTCCCACAACAGGCGGTGGCACAACACCTACACCTTCAAGCGGTGCAAATGTTCCTCAGACAGGTGACGTTGCTATGGCAGCTATCTTCGTAGCAGTTGCAGCTGCAGCTCTTGGTGCAGTAGTTCTTTCTGCAAAGAAGAAAGAAAGAGTATAATTTAAGTCCTGTTAAACGGAATTAAATTCATATGACAATAAGGCGGATACATTCTTAGTGGATGTATCCGCTTTTTTGCGTTTAAAATCATGTTGATAAAAACAATGATGAATCACGCCTGATAATGAATAATGACCAGAGCAGCAGTGAAGCGTCAGCATCTTTCGGAGGAGATTATGTTTATTATGACAACAGTGAAACAAAATGGGAAAAGGTTTATGCATATTGGTGGGAAAAAAGCTTTGCCGAAACAAAAAATAAGATAACAGGTGAAACCTACGGAGAAGCATGACCGGGTTTGCCGATGGAAAAGGTGGGAGATACTGATATATACAGGATAGTTATTCCTGTAGGAGCGGATAATATCGTATTCAATACAGGTGTTCCCGATGAAGAAATCAAAAATGGCGTACAATCCTTTCAGACTTCTGATCTGAGCTTTGACGAAAATATTAATGCCGGTCAGATATATAAGGTAGATATGTCTCAGGAAGCAAAACATGGCAGAGGCGTTGAAAAAACAAAATATACCTATCCTTCAGGAGAATGGTCAAATTACAATCCTTGAAAATTTAGAGATTAAAATTTAATCTGAAAATGATTTGTACAGCTCTTTTGAAAATTAAGTATATTCCACCTCAAAATACAAATACTAATCTTGAATAAATTTGTAACAAAGGAGAAATACACCATGCGAGCAACAGGCATAGTAAGGAGAATAGATGACCTCGGCAGAGTGGTTATACCGAAAGAAATAAGACGTACTCTCAGAATAAGAGAGGGCGACCCGATGGAAATATATACCGATTCGGGCGGAGAAGTGATATTCAAAAAATATTCGCCAATGGGTGAAATGTGGGGATTTGCAGAGCAATTTGCAGACGTGATAAACCGTGTTACAAAATCCCCTGTGCTTATAACGGACAGAGATCATGTTGTAGCTGTGTCCGGAGTATCGAAAAGGGAATTCATGGACAGGAAAGTTACTCCCGAACTTGAGGATCTGATGGAGCATAGAAAATCATTTACTGCACAAAGAAATTCTCCTGAACTTTATCCGGTAGAAAATCTTGAAAGAAGTGCCGGTGTAGCATATCCTATACTTTCATCCGGTGATATTACAGGTAGTATTGTTATGCTGTCGGCAAACAGAGGAGAACTGCCCGATGAAAGCGACACAAAAGTTATACAGACAGCGGCTGCTTTTCTCGGAAAACAAAATGAAGAATAATTGACAGAATCCGCTGCTTATGATATAATTGACAACACAGACAGTAAAAAGTGCCCGTGCATAAGGCTTTGCTTATGTGCGGGCGGTGTTTTTTAAGGAATATCAGGGGCGTGAAATAATGGATAACAAAAAACAACAGATGTCCGAAAGTTTCTTTATCGGAGCAGTCCTTGCAGTAGTGGGAGGGTATCTTGATGTTTATACATATATATCCCGTGGTCAGGTTTTTGCAAATGCACAGACAGGCAACATAGTCCTTTTCGGTATCTGGCTTGCAAAAGGAGACATTTCAAAGGCTGTCATGTATTTGCCCCCGATAATAGCTTTTATTGCCGGCATAATGATATGCGAAATGATAAGAAGGAATCTTGACGGAAGGCTGCTTCACTGGAGACAGTATGTTATACTTCTTGAGGTAGTGATAATAACTCTTGTAGGAATTTTTCCTATGGGGAAAGCAGGAGGTATAAACTTCGATACAATATCAAATGTGCTTATTTCATTTGTATGTTCACTTCAGGTACAAAGTTTCAGGGAGATAAGAGGTATAGTGTGTGCCACAACAATGTGTACGGGAAATCTGAGAAGTGCTTCCGAATGTCTGGAAAAATACAGGGTTGAAAAAGATAAAAAATATCTTCATAATGCCGGAAAATATTTTGGAATAGATTTGTTCTTTATTGTCGGTGCAGTGATAAGTACATTTGTTACTGATGTACTGATGGAACGTTCCGTTATAGTATGCAGTGTTGTACTTCTTATCGTATTTATGCTTTTGTTTGTGCCGCCTGACAGAAAGCCAAAAGCAAATAATTAAGAAAAATCCGCAATACCTTTTGGATGGGTACTGCGGATATTTTTGTTTATGTATCAGTTGTTGTTATTCGGCTGATTTGTGTCTTTTACACGCACAGCTTCTTCGTCTGCATGACGTATCTGTGCCCTTTTGATTTTTCCTCCGATAGTTTTCGGAAGCTCGTCAACAAACTCAATAACTCTCGGATATTTATAAGGTGCTGTGGTGTGTTTAACATGATCCTGAAGTTCCTTTACAAGTTCAGGACCCGGTGTATAACCTTTTTTCAGAACGACAGTTGCCTTTACTACCTGACCTCTTACGGGGTCGGGCGTACCTGTTATCGCACATTCTACTACAGCATCATGTTCAAGCATAGCACTTTCTACTTCAAACGGGCCTATGCGGTAGCCTGAACATTTGATTACGTCGTCATTTCTGCCGACAAACCAATAATACCCCTCGCTGTCCCGCCATGCCATATCGCAGGTATTATAATATTCACCGAGCAGAAATTTATCAGTCATTTCGGGATTCAGATAATATCCTGTAAAAAGACCTGTCGGAGGATTATTCTTTACATCGTATACGCAGATATTTCCTTCCTCACCGATACCTACTTCGTCACCGTCATCATCAAGAAGTCTTATATCATAAAGAGGTGAGGGTTTGCCTGTTGAACCTATCTTTATTTCATCCCACTGGAAATCTGCCATAAGCACACTGCCCTCGCTTTGACCGAATCCCTGATAGATGTTATGTCCTGTAAATTTGAACCATTTATTGTTTACCTCAGGATTAAGCGGTTCACCTGCTGTACACCAATGCTGTATTGAAGAAAGGTCATATGATGCAACATCCTCAAGAAGCATGAAACGGTACATTGTAGGCGGTGCACAGAATGTTGTGAGCTTATATTTTGCCATTTTTTCAAGAAGCTTTGCAGGAATGAATTTGTCCATATCATAGGCAAATATTACAGCACCGCATATCCACTGACCGTATATCTTACCCCAGCCGAATTTTGCCCAGCCGGAATCTGTTACACTCATATGGAGTTTATTTTCCTGTACCTGCTGCCAGTATTTTGCGGTAACGATATGACCGAGCGGATGTGAAAAGCTATGCTGTACCATTTTTGGCATACCGGTCGTTCCGGATGTGAAATAAACAAGCATTATATCATCTTTTTTAGTTGCTTCGTCACCTGTGGGACGTTCAAATACATCGGACATATTTTCGATCTCATCTTCAAAGAATTCCCAACCGTCACGCTTTTCACCGACTACAATATGATGACTTATTGTAGGAACATCGGGAAGCGAGTTTCCCACCTGTTCAATAACAAAATCATCATTCACACATACTATAGCACGGACTTTTGCGGCATTTCCTCTGTATACTATATCCTTTTTGGTAAGCTGGAGAGTACCCGGAATTGCTATTGCACCAAGCTTATGAAGTGCAACAGCACATATCCAGTATTCCCATCTTCTCCTCATTATAAGCATTACTACATCGCCCTTTTTAAGACCGATGCCTTTGAAATAGTTAGCAGCTTTGTTGGACAGACGGCTTATATCGGTGAAGGTGAATGTTTTTTCTTCTCCGTGGTCGTTGCACCATACAAGAGCTTTTTTCTCGGGTTCCTGCTTTGCCCATTCATCGACGATGTCAAAACCGAAATTGAAATTATCCGGAACATTGACTTTATAATTCTGCTTAAAATCCTGATAGGAATCGAACTCGATGCGGGGTAAAAATCTGTCCAGCAGCATATTTATTCTCCTTGTTTTTGTTTATTAAGCCTGAACTGACATTTTGATGCAATTAATAATACAAAAGTAACAAATAATTGTAATATAATAATTATTTCAGACTTGTTAATAATCATAACACTTTGGATTTTTACTGTCAAGATTACTTTTGTGTCTGTATTTGCTGCAAGGGCATTATTGTTCTAAAATATTTTCTTCAGACAGCGTTTTACCGGCAAAATTCCGTATTTCAGAGCTATATTCTATATAGCAAATATCACCGCCTATAATATGCCCGTCATATACAAGGATTCTTAACTTTGAATCAGGAGAAGAGTTTTTATTCATAATTTCATATGAATACATCATACATTCTTTCCCTGCATATTGTGTTAAATTTAAACCTACAGTATTTTGCAGAAGGTTATAATTTTTATATAATTTGTTAAATGTACAGGGAATAGTTATTTTTTGGCTTTTTTCCGTATCAGAATCAAGATCGAGACCGAAAAAATCTGCAAACCGATCAATATCATTTTTTGAAACAGCTATTGTGGGATAAGCCTTCCCTTTGTAAAATGCATTATAGGATGAAGACGAAAATGCAAGAAATGATGTTATAAGAGTCATAATTGCAATGATCAAGCAGAAAAAAATAATAAAATTTTTTCTGCTGATATGTTTTAAGGAAAATGACAGAACAAACAAAAAATATTTTACCTCCTGCTGTAAAAGTTTTGTTTACATAAAACCGAAATACTATTAATAACGATGAAAAAGCCTTATTTTCGTATAAAGGCGAGTTATGCGTACATATAATATTTTTGCAGTTCAAAATACTGCAAAAATCAGTGAGGTGTTTTTTTATGAAAAAGAAGAGCCGTTATGACCATGGCGAACAGAGAAAAATAGGCACTCCTTTTGACCCTTTCGGACAGGCGGACAGTCCGGATAAGTGCAGTATGAGAATAGTACCTTCTCCATTTGACTATCCTGCTTATCCTATGGGTTTTTCTCTTATCCGTAATGTAGAGGTATCAAAATAAACCTCAAAGCACTTTGAAGTTGCCTGTGTATGTTTTGTTTGGAGCGGAACATATACAGGCAGCAGTGCTGTCATAATTATATGTATGCTTTTAGAAAATATTGACAATGATAAGGAATTATTATATAATTAAACTGTAGTTTTTATATATCGGAGGACTGAAACATGAGTTTACTTCAGGAACTTATAATAGAATACAACAAAGAACAGAAAGAGGAAGTTTATAAAAAGATAATTCATGAAATACAGACCTGTGAAATGCTTTATTCGGCTTTTTCACCTGTTACAAAAGGTCACTATGTAGATTATGTTAATGGAATGCCGACAGCCTTTATTTTTTCTGAAAAGGGGTTTTGTGAAAATTTTTGTAAACATATAAAAGCCGATGGAATGACAACAGGTATTGCCGAATGTAAAAAAGATAGTCGTCTTAGTATGTTTGCGGATTTCCACAGAAGCGGTTTCGAGGCTGTGCTCGTTGATAACGGGCAGCACCGTATACAGATAGAACTTCCGGAACTTATCAATATCCCGAATTTTGATAATCTTCCCGAAAATGAACGTCCGGTAATCAATCCTCAGCTTTTCCTGAGTGCCAGTCTTTTCTTCCAATGTCTCGAAAACAAGAGTGTCACACCCGATAAGGAAATGAATCTTCTTGTTGATACATATAATGCACGTTTCCTTATTCCTGTTGATGGTGAGCCGCAGGGCAATCAGATAACAGTTCCAGCACTTGAACGCAATGACGGAAAAAAAGTCGTACCGTTCTTTACGGATTCTACTGAGGCTAAAAAGTACGATGCAAAAGGCAGATTTAAGTTTTTCCCTGCTGATTTCAAACAGATGAAGGAATTTACTGATGCAGGTGAAACAGTAGTTCTTAATCCGTTCGGTTTTAATTTTAATATTACAAAACAAACCTGTGAAGGCATGATATCTGCTTCCAAAATGGTTCCAAAGGATAATGCGGGCAGAGCAGTCATATATACAATAGAAAGACCTTCTCCTATGCTTGTCAGAAAACTAAGCGAACTTTGCGATGAAGACGGCAGAGTAAGAAAAGCCTATCTCAAAGGTATACGCAAAAACGGAAAAAATAATGTTATTGTTGTTCTTGACTGTGGTGACAAACCGGCAGAGGAAGCAAAAGAGGCAGTTGAACATATTTATGGAAGGGCAAAGGAAATATTCAGCGAGGAATTTGAATTTTTCTCAACTTTTAATAATATAGGAAAACTTACTGCCGACAGTACAGAACCGTTTTTTGAGATAATAACAGTTGATGTATCCGATCCCGATTTTGAAGTGGAAGAGGTATGATAAAAATATGAAAACACAGATAATGTTTACACCCGATACGAAAGCTTTGCATGAACTCGGTGCAAGCTGGGAAAATATAGTTTTTGACATACATGAATTTCTTCTTGGCAAAGGATTTGAATATGACAGATGTATGGGGTATCTTCGTGAGGGAGATACCGCTGAGGAAGAAATTGAAGACATATGTTCTCAGATTCTTGAAATAGGACTGGGTCAGGATTATTTTATTGCTCTTGATGCATTTGTATTAGACGACATTCAGGATCTGACATATTTTTTTCGTGAAGATGAATGAAATTGCTGCGGCTGAAAAATGCCGCAGCATTTTTGTTATAATATGGCAAAACATAAATATTTTCTGAAAAATTTCCTCTTATAATTGACTTATCAACATTTTTGAATTATAATGATAGGGTATCATTGCATTAATAGGGAAAATCTTATTTTTGCGAAAATATAAATGGAGGCAATAAAAATGAAAAGAGTTTACAATTTTTCAGCAGGTCCGTCTATGCTGCCGCAGTCAGTTCTTGAAAAGGCAGCTGCCGAAATGCTCGATTATGAGGGCAGCGGTCAGTCGGTAATGGAGATGTCACACCGTTCCAAGATTTACGGAACTATAATTGAGGGTGCAGAAGCACTTCTCCGTGAAGTAATGAACATCCCCGATAACTATAAGGTACTGTTCCTTCAGGGCGGTGCTTCAACACAGTTTGCTGCTATTCCTATGAACTTAGGTACAAAAAGCGGTAAGGCTGATTATGTTCTTACAGGTCAGTGGGCTACAAAGGCACAGAAAGAGGCTGCAAGATATATTCAGGCTAATGTAGTAGCTTCTTCAAAGGATAAGACTTTTTCATATATTCCGAAGCTTGATCCTTCAACCTTCACAAAGGATGCAGACTATTTCTATATCTGCATGAACAATACAATTTATGGTACGGTTTACCATGAACTTCCCGATACAGGAGATGTTCCGCTCGTAGCAGATATTTCTTCATGCATTCTTTCAGAGCCTATCGATGTATCAAAGTTCGGTATCCTTTATGCAGGTGCTCAGAAGAATATGGCTCCGGCAGGTGTTACTATCGTTATCATCCGTGAGGATCTTATCGGTCATGCTATGGATATTACTCCCACAATGCTCAATTTCCAGACACACGCAGATAACGGTTCTATGTTCAATACACCTCCCTGCTATACTATCTATATCGCAAAGCTCGTTCTTGAGTGGATCAAAAATGACATCGGCGGTCTTGAAAAGATGAAGGAAATTAACGAGAAAAAGGCTTCTATCCTTTATAATTTCCTTGATAACTCCAAACTTTTCAAGGGTACAGTTGTTCCCGAGGACAGATCTCTTATGAATGTTCCTTTCATAACAGGCAACGAGGAGCTTGATGCTAAATTCGTTAAAGAGGCAACAGAAAATGATTTCGTAAACCTCAAGGGACATCGTTCAGTCGGCGGTATGAGAGCTTCTATCTATAATGCTATGCCTGTTGAGGGTGTAGAAAAGCTGGTTAAGTTCATGGGCGAATTTGAGGCTCGCAACAGCTGATTTCAAATATTATATTAAGGGTGATATAAATGTTTAATGTTCAGACACTGAATAAAATATCTGCTGCCGGACTTTCACGTCTCGGAGATAATTATACAGTAGCAGATGATGTACAGAATCCTGATGCTATACTTGTCCGCAGTGCTTCAATGCATGAAATGGATATGCCTGAAAGCCTTCTTGCTATTGCAAGAGCAGGTGCAGGCGTTAATAATATTCCTCTTGACAAGTGTGCAGAAAAGGGTATAGTTGTATTTAATACTCCCGGTGCAAATGCAAATGCTGTAAAAGAACTTGTTCTCACAGCAATGCTTATAAGCAGCCGTGATGTTGTTGGCGGTATTGAATGGGCTAAGACACTCAAGGGCAACGGCGATGCTGTCGGCAAAATGGTAGAAAAGGGCAAAAGCCAGTTTGTAGGCCCTGAACTCAAGGGTAAAACCTTGGGCGTAGTTGGTCTTGGTGCTATAGGTATACTCGTAGCAAATGCTGCTGTAGCTCTTGGCATGAATGTAGTAGGTTACGACCCGTTCCTTTCTGTTGACAATGCTCTCAGAATTTCACATAAAGTAAAGCACGTTGTAAGCCTTGATGAAATATTTGCGGAAAGTGATTATATCACAGTTCATGTTCCGCTCACACCTGATACAAAGGGAGTTATCAACAAGGATAACATCGCAAAGATGAAAGACGGCGTAAGAATTATCAACTATTCACGTGCAGACCTTGTTGTATCTGCTGATGTTATGGCTGCTATTGAGGAAGGCAAAGTTGCTGCTTATACTACAGATTTCGCTACAGATGATATTCTCGGTGCAAAGGGAGTTATCGTTACTCCTCACCTTGGTGCTTCTACACCTGAATCAGAGGATAACTGTGCTGAAATGGCTGCTGATGAGATCAAGGATTACCTTGAAAACGGCAATATCAAGAATTCTGTTACACTTCCGGCTGTTTCAATGCCCCGTGCAGGCAAGGAAAGAGTATGTGTTATCCATAAGAATGTTCCCAGCATACTCACAACTGTTACAGCTGCACTTTCCGAAACAGGCAACAATATCGAAAGTATGGACAGCAAATCAAAGAAGGATTATGCTTATACCATTCTCGATGCTGCAAGTGATGTTACAGATGCTGCTGTTGAAAAGATTGCTGCTATTGATGGTGTTATCCGTGTAAGAGTAATCAAATAATTGCCGGCAGTTTTTACTGTTTGCATGAATACCTGAAAAATAGGCTGTTGTACATGAAAAATCGTGCAGCAGCCTTTTATTCAATTAGCAGCACCGGTGTGCCGCCAATGTCATTAACTTAACGAAGAAAGTTTTAAAAACCCCTTTGCCTCGCTTACGCTCGTCACCTCCACTTGTCAGGGGAGGCTGTGATGTTACATCACCTTATTGTAAATAACAGCAATACGATAAATATAATATAGCCTCAAAAAGCCCATGAAATCTACAAAAACCAAAAGCCTCCCCTGTAGGGGAGGTGTCATCTCGTCACTTTTAGTGACGAGATGACGGAGGGGTTAAAAGAATAAAGGAGAATAAATATGGCAGATAAGAAAGTAAGAACCAGATTTGCACCCAGTCCGACAGGCTTTATGCACGTCGGAAACCTGAGAACTGCTTTGTATGAATATCTTGTTGCAAAATCACTCGGAGGAGATTTTGTTCTGAGAATAGAGGATACAGATCAGGAAAGAAAAGTTGAGGGTGCTGTTGATGTTATATACGAAACAATGAAAGCAGCAGGTCTTAAACATGACGAAGGCCCCGATATAGGCGGAAATTACGGCCCGTATGTTCAGAGTGAAAGAAAGGATATGTATATTCCTTACGCTGAACAGCTTATCAAAAACGGTCATGCTTACCGCTGTTTCTGTACAAAGGAAAGACTTGACGGTCTTCGTACAAATTCTGAGGATATAGGCGTAGGATATGACAGACATTGCCGTAATCTTTCGGAAGAAGAAATTCAGGAGCAGCTGAATAAAGGTACTCCGTATGTTATCCGTCAGAAAATGCCGCTTGAGGGTACTACAACATTTGAGGATGCTGTATTCGGAACTATTTCTGTAGAAAATGAAGAACTTCAGGATCAGATACTTATTAAGGCAGACGGCTATCCTACATATAATTTTGCAAATG
>Ga0326511_10003760_pt1 | contig 12187 bp, 14 predicted proteins | sample 0_2496_0518_D_FD_203701 | JGI IMG/M metagenome (GOLD analysis project Ga0326511, IMG submission 203701) | Bovine rumen microbial communities from UC Davis, California, United States - 0_2496_0518 | ecosystem: Host-associated > Mammals > Digestive system > Stomach > Rumen | place: USA...
TATGCAAAATATAAAAACAGGCCCTAATTTGGGCCTGTTATCTATATTAACTAAATACGCTGGTTGAAGGAATTGAACCTTCGACAGGTGGATTAACAGTCCACTGCTCTGCCAACTGAGCTAAACCAGCAAAAAAAATAAACCTAAGACACATTATAAAATGTGTCTTAGGTTTTTGGGTGGTAGGGATTAACAGTAATTTAAATTACTATTTCTTTTTTCCCTTAAGTTTAGTACCGATAAGGATACCAACACCGATTCCAGTACCAGCGCCTACACCGGCACCGATTACCAAAGGTTTTTTGTTTGTCTTGATGAATCCCAAGACATTGGATACAACTGATTTTTTTGTTGTTGTTGAGTCTGCCATAATTGTGGCCTCCTAAAGTAATTTTGTCTTTCCTAACTCGCGAGCTATTTTATATATTTTAGCTTATAGGAAGTTTTTAAGAGCTAACCTGCTCTCATTCACGAATATAATATGTATTTAAAAATTCTTTTGATTTAAACAAATACCCTATTAGATTCGTATACTATTATGTACATATGTAATAAAAAATTAAAGAAGGTCTTTTGTTTCTGGTATAATGAAAATATGTTCTGTATCTCGTTTATCATCAGAAAAATGATTCTCTTCAAAAGATTCTACGAATGATTCAAAATCAGAATAGTTTTTATCAACTATTTTTATGTAATTAAATTTATCCAACTTAATTACAGCTTGTTCTTTTAACGCAACCTTAGCTTTAGAATCAATTGGATATTTACTTCCATCTTTGACTTCAATAACTAAATCATATTTAGGAATGAAGAAATCTGGAATATAATATCTTTCTTTTTTAGTATAAACGTCCATGTATTTAACATATAAAGAAGCAGGACATTCAACAATATCTACAGAAGTATAATTGTGATTTTTTACTAGATAATTTAATAAATCTAATTCATATTCCCCTACACAATTAATTTTACCGCCATCAGGAAATATAAATGTTTTAGTTATTGATCTATTTGCTAATAACATTGCCTGATATTCTGGATCTTGTGCAAGATTATCTGTACCATAAACCTTTTTCATATTTTTAGAAAATATTTCTCTAGCTTTTTTAGCGCATTCTGGATTATCACAAATTCTACTATATTTATGAGTTTTTTCATTCCAAACTCTAGGACGTTTTCTACATATTGTACAAATATAAGGACCAGGATTTCTTTTTTCATAAAGATATTTATAAATATCTTCACCTTGAATCAAATCTTTATGGTATCTTTCAGCATGAAGTTTCAACTGATTAAATTCACCAAAACGTTGTCCACAATCCATACATTTAAAACGTCTTCTTCCAGTTACTTTTCGTTTATTATTGTATTTGTATTTTTTAGTTGTATTCTGAATAGTTTCCATTGAATAATCATAAGATTCTTTAGATTGTTTAACAACACCTAATTTATTATATTCTTCTTTTGAAATTTCTTTATATCCCATAGCTTTATAAAACTTTTGACCAATATCATTTTTTGATTGGCAATGTATAGACATTTGAGAAATATTATGTTTATTTCTTACTAATCTTTCTATGAATTCTATTAAACTTGTGCCAATATGTTGGTGACGACTATTTTTATCTGTAAATAAGGTTTCAATGTGTCCCAGATTTATATCGTCCCAAATAACATATTGTATAAACCCTTTAACAGATTTATCATTTTGATCATACCAAACATAACAATTACCACGTTTTATAGCATCCATAACTACATCATCTTCCTCATGATCCGAACTTGGTAATGGAACGGTATTATCAAATTCATGTTCACCTTTTAGAAAATCAATATACATTTTAATAAACGTGAATAATGGAAATTTATCTGATAAATCTTCAAATTTCACTTTTGAATCTTTTGGATCCCAATAAATATTATGAATATTACTAAATATGGATCTAGCTACTGAATTTATTTGTTTATAGAAAATTTTCATGATTTGTCACCTTTAATTCAAATATATACCTTTGTCAAGTTTGATCAAATATAAATCTGGGTCTAATGACCCAGATTTTACTTTATATTTTAAAATCGATCAAATGTTCTTTTTCATCCGAATCTATAAATTTATCAGTATTTTGCAATAAACTTTTCATACGTGAATAATGTCTAAATAAAGTATTTTTCATAATACTTTTCAAATCTTCAGACATGTTGTAACGTTCTGATTGTGTTTCGATCAATTCTACTGCTTCTTTTATAGATATTTCATCTTTATATGAAATCCAATCTATAAGCATTTCTATAAGATCTACTAAATCCATATCACTAATGCCATTATAATAATGCTCTGGATGATGCGTATTGTGCATATAATGTAATTCAAATACCTTTTTATGACGATTTATTTTATCAATATATTCTGGCGTACCATAAGGATATCTTGGTTCTTTATCCATTTCTTTCCATAGTGAATATTCAGGTTCTTCTAATTTTGACATATCGTGAGAATGCATTCTATAATATAATTCATGTACGAAATCTAATATACGTTTTTTGACTCTAATTCTATGCTCTTGTACATATTCATCTGTGCTTTTCATATAACTCTCCAAATATTAACAGAATTTGAAGCCATATTTTAAATAAAACTGTTTAGCTATTTCATTATTTTCATGTACTGAAAGAGATAAATTTTCGTATTTATCATTGTCACTCACTATCGAAGCTACATAATCAAGTAGTTGTTTACCTATTCCAGAACGTCTATATTTTTCACGGACATAAATTTCATTTATATAAACGCTATCATTATACTCTCTAAAATTATAACTTAAATATCCAATTATATAACCATCAACCATATAAAGTAAAACATTGGCATTTCTTAACATATGGATAGTCTGATCAATACTTTTGAGGTATAATAAATCTACGTTAGAATACTTACTAATAGTTTTTAGAAACTCACCTACTAATACATTTATATCTTCAATAAGTTCACTATTATTGATAGCGATATCAGTATTTAATAATAGACTAGTTTGTGGTAATAATATAATATTATTACTAATATTTCTAGGTCTTTTTAATACAAATTTTTTCATTTGTAAGAGTTCTACCATTTTTACCATCCACCCATTTTTAGATATATTTTTTTGTCAAAATGATCAATAAATTTGTATAACTTAATAAAAATCACAATTTAATATAATATTTTTCTCAAGGAGAATATATTTATGGCTGAAAAAGTGGCAACTATACCTACATTTAGATTGGGTATTGATGGGAAATTATTTAAATGTAAAGAATCTAATAAAAATCCTCAAGAAACAATTATTTTTCATACATTGTTTACGAGGTTATCTATAATAAAAGGTGAATTACCATTATTTCCTGAATTAGGCTTGAAACAACATTTGAATAAAATAAATTTTTCTGATGAAACACAAGTTTCACAGATTATTAGTGAATTTGAAATTGATGTTGAGAATCAAATGGGTAGATCATGTACTATAGAATTTTCAATGGATAAAGATAATAAAAATGTGTTTTTTAGCTTCTCTCTAGAAGGTTTAACATATTCTTTAGACGTTAATTATTCTGGATTCAATGGATCAATTAGACCTATTAATTTTCAATTCGATGATTAAGGAGAATATTTATGGAAGATTATAAGAATAAATTTGGTATGACTAACCTTCTTACTGATGAAGAAAAAGCTAAATATAGCACATTTGCAGCAAAGATCAGATCTATGAATAATGGTGATCTGTTCAAATTATATACAAATAATGCAGATGAATTAACTACAGAAATGCAAGATATTGTTTCTTTTGAAGTAAGAATTCGTGAATGGGAAGCACTCAAACGTAAGAATATTGATCCAAAAATAGCATTTTCGGTAGAAAAGACGCAACAAAATGCTATGGCTAAAGCTGAACAAGATTATTATGATGATATTGGTGATCCAGTACTTGCTAAACTATCAGATAAAGATAAAGCTACCGTTAGATATCGTCTTGCTGAAAGACAGAAACTTGAAGGTATGACTATGGAAAATTTAGCTAGAGCGCAAGAAATAGTAAATAGTCATCCTCATGTAATTAAATCAAATATGCTACATGAAAAGAATGGTGGCGGCGTCAATATGATGTCTAAAAGCTATATTGTTGAAGATGATAATGGTGAACAAATATTAATAAACAATCAAAAAGTTCAAGAGCACTTTAGAAAAATGTATATCAAACGTCTTTCTGAAGTAACAGGATTTGATTATACTCAATACAATGAAGCATTAGGTGTTGATACATATTCAAGTCCAGGAGAATTGATGAAGAATGTAGATGATTCTACAGATTTTGGTTGGGGTCCTTCACAACCAGAAGAATTCGTTGTTGATAAAGAAATGTCTCCAAACATTAATCTAAATGATTATGAAGATGATTAACTATAAATAATAACTGGAGGAAACTCCAGTTATTTATATTTTTGCAATGTATTTAAAATATTCACATAAATTGAATTTTCGGAAGAAATTGAAAATAAAGGGTGTTAAAAATTACTATTTAAAATTAATGAAAATATGGCTAAAAACACTAAATTTTAGCATAAAATCGTGAAAAATTAGATAAAATTGTCAATATATTTTCTAATTTCTTCTAAAATCCACCTGATAGTACTAATTGTACATCTAGTCTATATGAGTTAAATAAACTCTCGAAAATAAAAACAAAACTTTTTTTAAATACATAGTAATTTAAGAAGTAATTAAATTACTTTTTAATACCATGACTGCTGGTACACTAGTCTTTCGTTAAATTACTATAGATTAACGGGGGTATTTTTAAAGGGTAGAATAGCAATAAAAATTTTAGAAAATAAAAACAAAACTTTTTTTAAATACATAGTAATTTAAGAAGTAATTAAATTACTTTTATGCTTGATAGATCTCAACTTATTAATACCTTCTTAATATCTTCGTAATTTACTTACTAAAAGATTATAAAATAATCTTAACTTAAATTACTATAACTAAGGGGAGTATTTTTAAAGAGGGTAAACTATTTTTTTTTAGAAAAAATTTTAAAGATATTACGTAGATATTATGAAGATTGTGATTTACGGCACCAAAAAGCTTTTATCGAAAAATAAAATGTGTTAACTAGTATGATTATAAAATTGACAATAAGATATATCTGTTATTAGGAGTATAACTATTATGATCAATAGATTAAGTGATTCAAAATATTTTAGTTTTAGTAATAAAAAATTTGATTTTACTAGAGTTTTCTCAAAGATTAATTGGAATGAATATAAAATACCTAATGAATTTATTATTGATAAAGTAAATACTTTAAAAGCTTTCAAATATCCATTAGTAGAAGATATTATTAAAGCTGTAAAAAATGGAAAATTAATTTTAGTCGATTTAAATGAATCTCCAATAGCTTCTAATAAAACGGGAGATATACATTTAAATTATAAATTTCCAAAAACTATATTCAATATTCAAGGAATTGATGAAAATGGTGAAATAATAATTTATGTGGATTTATCATATAAAGGAAAATATCTTAAAAGTGGAGATGTTTATACTTACTATGATATTCCAGATATTACATTATTTCATATGTTATCAGCAGGATATATTCAATATAAATTAGTTAGTAATCCAAATACTAGTTTAAATTCTGATTTATATACTAAAATTTCAGAATGTTATGCTTTGATTATGACAAAAATTATTGATAATATGTTTCCAATAATTAGTAGTGATAATACAAGTGCAAGTAAATTACATTTCTTGTCAATGTGTTTCTGTATGGAAAATATGTTTGGTATTGATAAAGAAACTGCTTGTAAACATGCAATGAAATCTAAATTTGTAACTGATAAATTTGGTGTAGAAAATGAAACTCAATATTTGATGAATGATGAAAGATTTATCGGATGTGATCATGTAAATGAATATCCTATAGATAAATTTTGTAAAATTATTTGTCAAGAATATGAGCACATTGATGAAAAATCGTTTACTGCAGATTTATTGCATTGGAAATATAATTATCGTTTAGGTAATGCTGCTGTTTTCTGTTTGGATAGTGCTAGTTGTTTTATAAATATGATTTATTTTGGTAAATATAAATTAGGAATTTATAACGATTTTATTATAGATCAATATTTGAAAATAGCTAGTGGCGATATTATCAAAGATATAGTTCAAATTATCAAGGATAAATAATTTTTTTAAATTGAAGCAAAAGATGGAGCTATAGCTCCATCTTTTTTATTTTTAATTAATAGTATAATATTTGAATATATTTATTACTAATATGTAAGGAGTTATTTATGGATGAAAAACTTTATGAAGAAGATGATTGTTGTGTAGAATATTGTGCACACGAATCAAAACGTTTGACTAAAGAAGAGCAATTGAAAAAATACAAAGAATATCTTCAAAACAATTTAAAAAACAAACTTGAAGATATTGAAATTGCTAAAGCTAAACGTGAAATTTTTAAGCAATTCAAAAAAGATCATGAATCCGAATATCAAAAAATTGAAAATTATAAAAAATCACAAAGACTTGATATACCATCGAAAATTGATATTGAAGATGATGATGAAGTAAAAATTTCTCAAGAAGAAATTGATCGAATGAAAAATAAATATATCGAATTAGGAAATCGACAAGCTGAAATTCTTCTTATAGCTACAACTAAAGAAGAATTGAAAAAAGTACCAAGTGATCAAATGAATGCTATGGTAGATGAATACATGGCTTCAGAAAAACTTAAATTGATTCTTGTTGATAGATTGAGAGGTATTTTGAGTGATAAACGTGTTCATCTTGTATGTACAAACTTTAGTGACTCAACATTAAAATTTGTAGACTAATCAAAATAAATATTTTAAATACACGGATTAAATTCCGTGTATTTTTTAATATATTAGTAAATAAATTAATATATTTTGTATTCGGAGAATTATTTAAATGCTTGAAAAAAATGTAAAAGAAGTTTTGGATGCGGCTATTAATTGTATTGAAATTGATACAAGATATCATGGCTTCAGTACACATACAGTAATTGGTAATAATTTGACTTATATTTATAAAGATAAAAAACGAATAATTGATATTAGTAGATACACTTTTGGATCATGTGTTACTGTATCATTGTATGATTCATCAGAATTTGATAAATTGGATTATATTATTAGAAAATATGACGAAGAATATGCTATTTCTAATAAGAAACCATTAACATATTTAGATTTTGTTAAAAAATACACAGCTGATCAATTTGGAACATATAAATTCAAAATTGATGTAGTATTACCATAATAAAGGAGTAAATTGATGCTTAAAGTTGAAAAAATTAGTATTCGTGGATTTGAAGAAGCTTTTAGAGGAATGAGAAATCCGAAAGATTCTTGGGATAGATCTGATTCTGAATTTCTTAATATTGATGAATATATGAAAAAATATGGTACAGATTCTTTGGAAGTTATTGTTCCTAAAGAGAATCCTGAAGAAGAGGATATTCTTGCATACACATTAAAACCTAATTTTGATGATACCAAACGTAATCAACTTATTATAAATACACGTCCACATTTTTCAAATATTGTAAAACTTGGTAATGATATTCCTATTCCAGTAACAATGGACACTATTCCAGTTCTTGGTGAAAAAGATTTGATATTGGCTAAATCTCTTTGTAATGGTGGTCCAGTTCATAGTAAATTCACAAGATTTATTCAAGTTTATATGGATATTACTGCATCTTTAGATTTCTGGAAAGAAATGGATACATATCGTATGGGTAAAGAATGCAATTCTTGTTCTACAATGCATAGAATTGCCAAAAATCCGATATCAATCGATAATTATTCTATAGCAGATCTTAGACCAAAAGATATTGAATTTATGGTAAAAAATATCGAATACTATCAATCAGTTCTTGATGATGAAACATTGTCTGATGTTGAAAAGACTAGAATTCTTTCTAAAATCAATATGACTGGATTTGAACAAAAGCGTACTCTTATGCTTAGTTATGAAACTTTGCATAATATTTGTACTTGGCGTAAAAATCATAAACTTGAAGAATGGAGATATCTGGTTAATTCTATAATTATGAGATTTCCATACTTCGAATATTTGTTTTTTAAATAGACTGTAGTTTACAGTTTAACATATATAATTTATTTTTTTTTCATAAGTGATAAGGAGTTTAAAAATTATGAAAACTAAAACTATTGTAAATGAAAAGACTGAACAGGAAGTTTCTAAGAAGTCTAATGAAAATCGTCCTCGTAAGCGCTTTTTTAAACGTCGTCGACCATTTTCTGTAGAAGTTTTGCTATGTGAAGATGCTACAGAAGCACAGCTCCCTGAAAGAAAAACTTCTGGATCTTGTGGAGCAGATTTGAAAGCATTGTTTGATGGAGTTATTCCAGCGCACGGAATGCTAACAGGTGTCAGAACTGGAATTAAGATTAAACCTTCTAGAAAATGTGTAGGCTGGATTACACCTAGATCAGGAATGTCTTGTGAAGGAATTACAATTATTAATTCTCCAGGTGAAATTGATTCAGATTATCGTGGAGAATTGTTGATCAACTTTGCTAATCTTTCTGATAAAGATTATGAATTCAAAGCTGGAGATCGTATCGCACAGATTACGTTTGCTCCTGTTTACTTCGGAGATTTCAATATCGTAGAAGAATTTTCTCCAGAAAAAGTTCGTAATGAACGTGGTGAAAATGGATTCGGTTCTACTGGCAAAAATGATAACGACGAAAAATCTGAAGTAACAGAATCTTAATTTTTAGACAAAATTATATAAAAAGTGGAGAGTATTTTCTCTCCACTTTATTTTAAAACTTAATATATAAGGAGAAATTAAATGACGTTAACAGACGAGATGAGATCATCGATTATGCGGTATCAACAAATGATTTTGGGAACTTTGTGTATTTTATTGGCACCATTGTGTATTTTTTTCGGTTTGTTTGGTGATAATCCCGAAGGTTGGTACATGAGTGTTAGCGCAACATATTATGCAAATTCAAATATGTTTATGATCGGCGAATTGGTAGCTATTGGTATTATGTTTTTATCTTACCATGGATATGACACAAAAGATACTATATTAAGCACTATACAAGGTGTTAGTGCGTTAGGTGTTGTAGCATTTCCTACCAAACTAAGTTGTTTTGATGAATTTGTTACGCAAGTAGGTCTTTTTGGTTTTGATCCAAATACAAGTCACATTGTACACTGTATTTCAACATTTTTATTGTGCGGAACGTTTTGGATAAATTTGATGTTTTTGTTTACGTTATCCAATGGAAATATTACTGAGAAAAAGAAATTAAGAAATTTGATATATAGAATATGTGGGGTTATTGTTATTCTTGGTTTACTTACATTGATATTTGGTAATATTATTTGTAACTCACTTGAATATAATTGGTTTCCAATAACGTTGATATCAGAATTTATTATATTTGTGCCTTTTGGTTTTTCTTATATAGTTAAATCGGGATGTTTAGAATTTTTGAATGATGATGAAGAAGAGATGGTATGATTAGGATAGAGTTTCTGAAAGATTTTAGAAGTTTTAAAAAAGGTGCAGTGTATGAATTTGATACTAGTAAAGCTATAATCATTGTTGGAGACAATGGGTGTGGTAAATCTACGTTAATGAATTTACTATATTGCTATTTTTTAAGATTGATAAATACTGATGATAAAAAGATTTCCGATGAATTACCATTGATTCATTATAAAATGGTATTTGGAGATCCAAAAACTCATGCTAGATATATTTATCACAATGTCTTTGATATTGTAAAAATAACATATCCTGACAATTTTTATTTTTTCAAATATTCGACAGTTGATTACAATATTGCAACTGCTGATATGAATGATCCAAGAATACCTGCGGAGCTAATTGCTAAGCAAGTGTATCTCAATTCTATGAGTAGAGGTGAGATTGAATTTGAAAATCTTACAGATTTTATCGAAGATTTTAAGAAAATTCGAGATAAAAGTCATGAAAATTGGGTTATATTTGATGAACCAGATAATTCTTTATCTATAAGACATTCTAGAATAATGCCCTATTATTTTAATTACAATACTCCAGGAAAAATATTAATATTGCATCATCCATATATGATCTCTCCAGCAGAAAAAGTATATTATTTGAAAAAACGATATGATTCTGATGGAAGTACCGTTAATGTTGATATGATTACTTGTACAGGTGACGAATTTTTGAAAGATATAATTGATTCATCACAAAATATTATTAACGAAATGTTAGGAACTTCTAAAAATGAAAAATGACGAAAATTCAAATAATGTTCAAGCGTTATTAACATATTTGTGTATAATGAGTAATGTAAATGTCGATATTTCAAATAAATTATGGTCAAAGATAAGAAATAATCTAATCAATAATAAATTATCTGATTCCGAAACAGTTATAATAAAATTTTTGAATGATATTGATAGACATATCAGAAACTTAATTCAAAAAATTTATAATGTTGAAACTTATAAAACTGATATTAGAGATGATCCTCCAGAATACATTACGGATCGTCTAGCCAAATATCAAATTGTTTTATCTGAACAGATCAAATGTGATTTTAGTTAATTAATGACTGGAGATTTAATCTCCAGTCTATATATTTTGATAAATGAATTCAAAATAAAATATATATTATAATTATGAATTTAACAGTGAAATATATTTGAAAGGAGTAAATATTATGTCTTCTGAAAATGATAAGAAGTTATATCTTGATGATTCTATTAAACATCTTGATGATATCGAGCATATCAGACTTAGAGTATCAATGTATTTGGGTACTATTGGGGTAATGGGTCTATACAAATTGGATTGTGAAACTATCCAGAACTCACTAGATGAAGCCATGGAAGGTTTTGGTGATGTTATTAAAATCACATTAGATTCTAGTAAAAATTTGATGGTTGTTGAAGATTGGGGACGTGGTATTCCTGTAAATAAAATAAAAGCTGTATATACCGAATCGCACACTGGTGGAAAATATGATAATGATACATATAAATTCCATGCTGGCGCAAATGGTACAGGTGCAGCAGTTTTAGCAGCATTATCAAATTGGTTGAAATGTGAAGTTTATCGTGAAGGTTATACATATAATGGAGTATTTACACCAGCTAAACATGGATATGTTATATTAGAACGTGGTAAAGTTGTCGATGAATTTTATGAAGATCTTCCTAATGGTATTCCTAAGGGTAAACATAGAGGAACTACAGTTTCATATATCTCAGATGATTCTGTATTGAAAACTACTGAACATGATGTTAAAAGATTGTGTGATCAGTTTAATAACTTGTCATATTCAGTAAATGGATTGAGATTTGTATTTGATCATGATGGTATTGTTGATGAATTTTACCATACAGGTGGAGTTCAGGAACAGATAAAGGATATGGTTGCAGCTAAAAAGTTGAAACCAATGATTCCGTATGTTGATTTGTATATTGATGAAAAACATTTCGATTTCAATATCATATTTACATATGGACCTTTGAATACAGGTGATTCAAATATTGTATCGTATGTAAATGGTAATACTACTCCATTACATGGTTTCCATGTAAGTTCTATGAGAGCTGGTGCTAGTTTAGCTATAACAGATTACATTAAAGAACATAATGAATTAATACCTAAGTCATTTGAGAAATTGAATATAACTGGATCTTTGATAAGTGATAATATTATTGCTGTTGTTGGATTGAGACATGAAGATCCATTGTTTGATGGTCAGACTAAAGATTCATTCAAATCACCAGATGTTCAAGAACCAATTAAACAAGCTGTTAGACAAACATTTAGTAAATGGTTGAGAGATAATCCACAGCATGCTAAGAAATTGGTTTCTTTATGTTTAGATTATGCTAAATATGAAGAAGAACGTAAGAAACTTAAGAAAAATCTTATAGAGACTAAAGCTGTTAAATCAGCATTTGCTGCTAATGGTATAGATCCTACAAAATACACAAGATGTAGATCTAATAATCCTGAAGAGAAAGAACTATTCATAGTTGAAGGTGATTCTGCTGGTGGTCAAGTTGCTTTAGCACAAGATCGTCAATTCCAAGCTCTTTATAGATTGACTGGTAAAA
>Ga0326511_10003761_pt1 | contig 12185 bp, 8 predicted proteins | sample 0_2496_0518_D_FD_203701 | JGI IMG/M metagenome (GOLD analysis project Ga0326511, IMG submission 203701) | Bovine rumen microbial communities from UC Davis, California, United States - 0_2496_0518 | ecosystem: Host-associated > Mammals > Digestive system > Stomach > Rumen | place: USA: California...
TTCTCAAATCAACCGCAAGATGTACTATAAGCCTGTGGATGTGGAGAGTATTTTTCATGTCTGTCCTAAAGTCCAGATTTTGGGTTATGAATAAGAAACCTAACTCCTTCACCAATCTTCCCCAATTTGCTTTCAGCCCCCAATTGTACTTCCTCGTTCTTCCTCTCTTTGCCTTTATTTCAGGCCGAATTGCGTTAATCTTCCAAAATCGCTTCCGAGTTACACTGTTTTTTCGTAACTTTGCGCTTGCAATGAAACAAGTAAGACCAAAGAAGAACCTCGGGCAGCACTTTCTGACCGACCTGACGATAGCCCGCCGCATAGCCGACACAGTGGATACCTGCCCCGGTCTGCCCGTACTGGAAGTGGGCCCGGGCATGGGTGTGATGACACAGTATCTGGTGGAAAAACCACGGCCCCTGAAGGTGGTGGAGATAGACCGTGAGTCGGTGGCCTATCTGAACGAGCATTTTCCAAGGTTGCGCGAAAACATCCTTGGCGAGGATTTCCTGCGCATGGATTTGTCGACGGTCTTCAACGGCCAGCAGTTTGTGCTGACAGGCAACTATCCCTACGACATCTCGTCGCAGATATTCTTCAAGATGCTGGACAACCGCGAACTGATTCCCTGCTGTACAGGCATGATACAGCACGAAGTGGCCGTTCGGATGGCGTCGCAGCCCGGCAACAAGCAGTATGGTATTCTGTCGGTGCTGATACAGGCGTGGTACGATGTGGAGTATCTCTTCACCGTAGAGCCGTCCGTCTTCAACCCGCCGCCTAAGGTGCAGAGTGCCGTCATTTGCATGAAGCGCAACCATGTGCAGCATTTGGGTTGCGACGAACAGCTGTTCAAGCGCGTGGTAAAGACCGTGTTCAACCAGCGCCGCAAGATGCTGCGGGTATCGCTGAAACAGTTGTTGCCAGACCTCTCCGCAATGGCCGACCACCCCTTCATGACCCTACGTCCTGAGCAGCTCTCCATCCCTCAGTTTGTTGAGCTGACCAATATGGTGGAAAAGTCGTTGTGTTCGACCACAAAATAGTTGTGTACGGACACAGCCGATTGATTTGTATCAAGAATAACCCCATTTTTGACGATAAAAGGCGAAAAAAAATTTGCGGTTCAGAAATAGTTCGTACCTTTGCATCGTCTTCAAGAGAAATGGATTAGTTTTTAAGGTTAGAGATTGGATAACATTTTAGTAGAGAAAGTTAGAGTATTAGTTAATAGGTAAAAGATCAGGATAACACACACGACGTCGGGAGACGTTTTTTCATACGACATTAGGTTTTTAGTTATTAATAGTTAGTAGTAGTAGAGATGCAGCCCACGGGTGGGAGAACCCGAGTGCTGCATCTCGTACTTTTCTGTTCACCCGTTCAGGCCCCGCACTTCTGCAGCCACCCGCCGCGAAACAAGCGGATGAGGAACATGCCACCCCGGAACGTCAGTTCAATAGCCATTGCCGTCCATACTCCAGGCAGCCCGTAGGTCGTTGCCAGCAGCGCTGCCAGCGTCAGGCGCACACCCCACATGGAGGCCAGGCTCATGACGGCAGGACGCAGAGTGTCGCCAGCGCCGATGAACACGCCATTGCAGACGATAGCAGCCGCAAACATGGGTTCTGCGAAGGCCTCGATGCGCAAACAGTCGGCACCTATCAGGATGATGTCGTCAACAGGCGTCATCAGCGACATGAGCTCAGGAGCCAGGCCCCACATCAGTACTCCCATCAGCGTCATCACCGCCATTCCCAACCCGACAGACATGCGTGCAAACGACTGGGTGAGCAGGCGCTGGCCGGCACCGAAACTCTGGCCCACCAGCGTGGTGGCAGCCTCGGCGATGCCATAGCCGGGCATGTAGCACAGGCTTTCTACGGTGATGGCCAGCGAGTGGGCGGCAATGGATACGGTGCCCAGCGGTGCCACGATGAGCGTGCTGATGATCTGTGCACCGCCCATCAGCATGTGCTGCGCCCCCATCGGTGCTCCTATCTTGAAGGCGTTGCCCACTACGTCGCTCTTCGGACGGAACGACCCGGGGCGTCCCTTCAGGTGGAGCATGTCCGAGCGTACCAGCAGGAAATAGAGCATCAGACCGGCCGTTATCAGTTCGGCAACGCCGGTGCCGATGGCAGCACCCATCACTCCGAGGTCCAGGATATATATAAATAGGTAGTTGAAGCATACGTCCATCACACACATCAGGATGTTCAGGATGCTGGGAATCTTCATGTTGCCCGAGCACTTCAGCATCGAGCCGGCCAGCCCCTCCATCTGGAAGAAGATGCCACAGAAGCCGATGATGGCGAAGTATAGCGAGGCATCGTGGGCTATCTCTGCCGAGCCGCCCATCCAGTAGGGCAGCGGCCCGCTGATCAGAATGGCAACGAGCGAAATGCTGAGTGCCCACAGCAGACAACACACCAATGACTGGCGCAGCACGCGGCGGGCCCGTTCAAAGTCGTTGGCACCGATAGCGTGGGCCACCTGCACCGAAAAACCCATGTTGGCTGCCGAGGCCAGACCGCCCATCAGCCATCCCGTGGTCTCCACAATACCGATGGCCGCCGATGCCTTAGCCCCCAGATGGCCTACCATCGAGGCATCGATAAAAAACATTACCGTAGCCGAAATCTGTGCCAGAATAGACGGGATACTCAGGCTGACAATCAGCCTGAGTTTCTCGCCCTGTGTCATCTCGCGGCCTTCGCGGATGTAGGCCAACAGGTCTTTCTTCTGGTCGCTCATTCAGCCTCTAACAGCAGCACGCGACTGGCCCACTCGTTCTTCTTGCCCCAGTCCACTTCATTGCGATAGGGCATGTCCAGACCATGATTCATCAGATAGGCTCCGCTGAACAACTTGCCCTCGCAGTCCAGCGGTTTCAGGTCGATGCGGTTCAACTCGTGAACCTTATACATACGCGTAGGGTTCAGTCCGGCCATTTTCACCCTCGGCAGGTGCTCGTTCTGGAACGACTCCGTCTTCCACCAATACCAGACAGCCTTCGACTGCTCGTCGTTGACATACATCATGGAGGCCAGCCCCTTCCGGTCGTAGGGCGACACCAGTCGGTAGATGTTGCCAAACTGCACGATGGGTCTGATCTGCTTGTATTCAGCAATAGCCTTTCTGCACAGCTCCTTCTCATCGTCAGTCATATTCTTGGGTTGAATCTCCATGCCTAAGCGCCCGCTCATTGCCACATCGATGCGATACTTCATGGCCGTGGTGCGGAATACGGTGTGGTTAGGTGTGGCCGAAATGTGGCTGGCCATCGCGATGGCAGGGAAGAAGTAGGAGGTGCCCCACTGCATGTAGATGCGCTGCAGGGCATCGGTGTTGTCGCTCACCCAGAACTCATCGAAGTAGGGCAGCACCCCCCAGTTGGCTCGTCCGCCGCCCGAGGCACAGGCCTGGATGGTGACGTCGGGGAATTTTTCGCGGATGCGCTGGCACACCTTCTGGAGACCGCGATGATACTCAATGTAGAGGTGGCTCTGGTCGTTCATGGTGAGATACTGCGAGCCGTGGTTCATGATGGCCATGTTGGCATCCCACTTGATGTAGTCTATTTCCGGATACTTGGTCATGAGGTTGTCCACCACACCGAACACGAAATCCTGCACCCGTGGATTGCTCAAGTCGAGCACTACCTGCGTGCCGCCACGCCCCAGGACGGGCTCGCGCTTCGGAGCCTTGACAATCCAGTCGGGATGGGCCTCGTAGAGTTCCGAGGTGGTATTGGCCATTTCGGGCTCTATCCAGATGCCGAACTTGACCCCGTTCTTCTTGGCATCGCGCAACAGCCCCTCGATGCCGTCGGGCAGCTTGTTCTTGTCTACCACCCAGTCGCCCAGCGACGAGTTGTCCACCTTGCGTGGATACTTGTCGCCAAACCAGCCGTCGTCCATCACAAACAGTTCGCCACCCATCGAGGCTATGTCCTTCATCATCTGGTCCATGCCTTGCTGGTTGATGTCGAAGTAGACGCCCTCCCAGGAGTTCAGCAGAATCTTGCGCTCCCGGTCGCCATGCATCAGCTTATATTTGCGACCCCACTTGTGGAAGTTGCGGCTGACGCCGGAAAGTCCCTCTTCTGAAAAGGTCAGGGCCAGGGCAGGCGTAACGAATGTCTCGCCCTTCTTCAGGTGGTATTCCGAGTTGTCCTCATTGATGCCGGCAAAGAAGTAGTGATACTCTGTGTCGTCGGTCACCACCTTCAGCCGGTAGTTGCCCGAATAGCACAGGGCGGCGCCGATCACCTGGCCGCAGTTCTCCCGGGCCTTGCCGTCGAGCGAGAACATCACCTCGCCGTGGTCGGTATGCGAGTTGCGCGTGCCGTCCTTGTTGACGATGACCTTCTGGCCTGCCGTCAGCGGCTCCTCCACCAACTGTGCCTCGTTGGCCCACGAGCCGTAGAGATGGCTCATCCAGACGTCGCCGCGACGGATGGGCAGCATGGCCGAAGCAAAGGTGGTCAGCGTGACGGTCTGCTTCTCGCCATTGGTGATTTCTGTCCAGATTTCTATCATGTCCACTTCCGGATAAGCCTTATAGTTCAGCGTGACGGTAGTGGGGTAGACGGGGTCTTTCAGCGTGATGACCGTCGTATTGCCGTTCTGCGCTACGCCGTCGGCATAGAGTGCCGTCGACAGGTTGCCGTCGCCGTGGCGCATGGCCAGCGCAGCTTCTGCAGGAGTATTCAGACCGTGTGCCGGATAGGCCTCCATGCGCCCTGAAACGGTAGGCTGCTGCAGGTGTTGCAATTCCTGCGCGCTGAGTTTGCTGCCAAAATAAACATACCGGGGCTGTTGACCCTTCACCACGTCAAGCACCAGTGACAGGCTGTTGGTCTGCACCACCACCTGTTCCGCCCATGCCGTCATTACCGACAGGCAGAGTGCCAAAGAAAGCGCTAGTTTCTTTTTCATATACTTTGTTGTTATTTATAGTTAGTTTCGTGCTACAAAAGTAATGATAATTTCCGGAATTATCAAATGGTTTGCAAAAAAAATAGCAAAAATAGAGAAACAGCCAAAATATTTTGCCGCATCATTTCCGATAGTCCCTAACTTTTATGCAAATATTTATCATTTATTGGCCAAATGATTATCCATGGGAGCATCTTTTCTCAGTACTCCAAAGGTGAATTTCACAAATGAAAAAATGTCGCTGAAGTCTTGGGCTTCTGCGACATTTCTTTTTTTTTCTGACATTCCGGGGACTACTGCATATCGTAGACCACCTGCATGAGGCGCTTGCCGATTTCGTCGGCAGCCTCCATCGTGGCGGCTTCGCTGTAGACGCGGATGATGGGCTCGGTGTTCGACTTACGAAGATGAACCCACTTGTCGGGGAAGTCGATTTTCACACCGTCGATGTCGTTGACCTGGGCGGTAGGGTCGGCAGCAAACATCTCCTTGACTTTCTGCAGGATGGCATCGACGTCGGTCTGCGGGGTCAGGTCGATGCGGTTCTTGGCTATCTGATAGTCGGGGAAGGTGCGGCGCAGCTGGCTCACCTTGCACTCCTTCTTGGCCAACGAGGTGAGGAAGAGGGCGATGCCCACGAGGGCGTCGCGGCCGTAGTGGCTCTCGGGGTAGATGACACCGCCATTGCCTTCGCCACCGATGACGGCGTTGACCTCCTTCATCTTGGTGGTGACGTTGACCTCGCCGACGGCGGCTGCCGTGTACTGTCCGCCACGCTTCAGGGTGACGTCGCGCAGGGCCCGCGTGCTGCTCAGATTGCTGACGGTATTGCCGGGAGTCTGGCTCAGCACGTAGTCGGCGACGCTGACCAGCGTGTATTCTTCGCCAAACATGGTGCCGTCTTCACAGATGAAGGCCAGACGGTCGACGTCGGGGTCGACGACGATGCCCAGGTCGTAGTGGCCTTTCTTCAACTCATTCATAATGCCGGAGAGGTTCTTCTCTAGAGGTTCGGGATTGTGGGCGAAGTCGCCCGTCACCTCGTCGTTCAGGAACTTATAGCCCACGCCCAGTCGCTCCAGCAGCTTGGGCAGGATGATGCCTCCCACGGAATTGATGCTGTCAACACAGACGGTGAAGTGGGCCTGGCGGATGGCTTCGACATCCACCAGCTGGAGGTCGAGCACGGACTGCACGTGGCGGTCGTCGAAACTGTCGTCCATGATGACGCGGCCCAGCTGGTCGACTTCGGCATACTGGAAGTCTTCCTTCTCGGCAATCTCCAACACGCGGCTGCCGTCGGCAGCAGTCAGAAATTCACCCTCGCTGTTGAGCAGCTTCAAGGCATTCCACTGGCGGGGGTTGTGGGATGCGGTGATGATAATGCCGCCGTCGGCCTGGCTCATGCGGACTGCCAGTTCGGTGGTTGGCGTGGAGGCATAGCCGATGTCGATCACGTCGAAGCCCATGCCCACCAGCGTGCCGCAGACGATGTCGCGCACCATAGGGCCGGAGATGCGTCCGTCGCGGCCTACCACGATCTTGCCCGCACGACGGGGGATGAAGGTGGCGTAGGCAGTGGTAAACTTGACGATATCCAGCGGATTGAGGGTATCGCCTGTGCGTCCGCCAATGGTTCCGCGGATGCCGGAAATAGATTTAATCAGTGACATATAGTCTGTTATTTACGATTTGACGATTTGTGATTTACTATTTATTTGCGATTTGACGAATTACGTTTTAGGGCGATTTCTTTATTTTTCGCGAACGTAAGTGATTTCGTAATAGCAGGGGTAGACGCTGGAAGAAGCATCGGCAGTGCCCTGCGAGTGGGGCACGATGAGGCGCACCTTGGCTATCTGGTCGTTTTCGTCAACAGGGCGCCCGATGTTGATATAGTTGAGCGGTACCAGCCATCCCGACGGTACGCTGGCCGAGCCGTGGACCATCTCCATCATGCCGCCCATGCTCTCTGTCGAGGTGAACGAGGCGGTGATGGTGGTGCCTGTGCGGATGACGCTCATCTTGTCGACATACTGCGACGGGTCTACGCTCATGCCCAGTGTGGCGATGTAGTAGGAGCCGCGGACATCGTTGCGCACCAGCACGGAGTCGGTCAGCAGGTTCTTCTCCATGAAGCGGCAGAAGACGTTGACGCGGCGGTTCTCCTCCAGCATGTCGCCACAGCCCTTGCGGACAATCTGCATGTAGACGCCGGTACGGGTGAGGCGCACAAACTCGTTCTTCGACGTGTCGGTGACGTAGCCGTTGTCCTCGAACTGTATCTCGTCGATGACCTGAATGTTCTCGTCGGTGATGAAACGGCTGATGGCGGCACGCTCCTTATCCTTTTTGTCGCCATAGGTCTCGTAGGACTCACAGGCGGTGTAGCAGACGGTGAGCAGGGCCAGCAACGCTGCATATAGTAACTTCTTCATAACGTTGTGATATTCTAAAAATCCGGGCGCAAAATTACTAATTTCTTCGCAACTAATCGCTATGTATTATGAACTATTAACTACTTTAACGTGTCTTCAAAGGCTTCCAGGGCTTGGTGCACCACGGCGACAGCCTCGTCGATGGTGCAGTCGAGCCGTCCGCCAGAGGCATTCAGGTGGCCTCCGCCGTTGAAGAAGCGTGCTGCCATCTCGTTGCAGGGGAAGTCGTCGACGGAACGCAGGCTGACCCACACGCGGTGTTCGTGCTCGGTGTCCTCGCGCAGCGAGATGCTCAGCTTGAGGCCCTTGATCTGCAGGGGCATGTTGACCAGTCCCTCGGCATCGCCCTTGACGAAGTGGAACTGCTTCAGGTCGGCCCGCGTCAGGGTGAAGTAGGCGGCATGGCGGCTCTCGTCGACCACCAGGCGGTTGCACAGCACATGGCCCACCATGCGCAGACGGTGCTCGCTGTAGTTGTGGAACACGTTACGGTAGATGCGGTCCTTGTTGATGCGCTTGGTGAGCAGCTGACTGATGATGAAGAAAATCTCGGGATTGTTGGAATTGAAGGTGAAGCCGCCGGTATCGGTCATCATGCCGCAGTAGACGGGGACGGCGAAATGCTTGCCCAGCTGGTCGAAGAGCCCTAACTGCCAGACGATGCGGAACACCAGTTCGCACGTGGACGACATCTCGGGATGCGAGAGGGTGAGCACGGCGTCGACGTCGGGGCCGGGATGGTGGTCGATGAGCACCTTGCGGGCCGGAGAGCTGCAGAGGGCATCGGACATCTCGGCAGTCCGCGACGGGGTGTTGAAGTCGAGGCAGATCAGCAGGTCGGCAATCCGGAGCACCGTGTCCACATAGTCGCGGCGCTTGTCGTAGCGCACTATCTTCTCCGAGTTGGGCAGCCACTGCAGGTAGTCGGGATACTGGTCGGGCACCACCATCAGCGGCTCCTTGCCCAGCAGGCGCAACACCTCAGCCATACCCAGCAGGGAACCCATAGCGTCGCCGTCGGGGTTCTGGTGGCAGCAGAGCACAGCGGTGCGAGTATCATCAAGGAGGGAGCGCAGCAGTGTGCACTCCCTCGTAGTCATTAAATCGTTCAGCATGTGTAATCAGAACAGTTTGTTGGGATATACGCCCTCGTCCACCAGCTTCTGGATGCGGTCTACGGTGTCCTGACGGTCGGCAGCGTAGGTGACGCCGAACCACTTCGAGGTGGTGTCGAGCACCTTGACGGTGGCGGTCTGCTCGTTGATGAGCTTGTTGACCATCAGCGGGATGAAGAACTCGGCCTTCAGGTTCTGAAGGTTCTTCGGGTCGCTGAGGAACTCCTTGAAATAGGCCTCGGAGTGCTCGAAATAGTCGGGTGTGAAGCCCCACATATTCATCGAGACGGGGGTGTTGTCGTCTACCACTATCCACTTGCCGTTTTCGTCCTTGTAGCGGATGGGCTCGGCGGCGGAACCGGCATTGGAGCCGTCCTCGGCACAGCGCACAATCTCGGTACGCTCCACTACGGTGGTCAGATGCTCCTGGGCATCCTTCGAGCATATGCCACGGGCCACGGTGCCGTTCTCGCTCAGCGTGTTGCCTACGCGGAAGCCCACCATGGCATACTGGTTACGGGCACCCTCGGGCAGATTGCTCAGGAACTTGCCAATCACCATGAAGGCATCGCGATTGTAGAAGTCGTCGCAGTTGATGACGCAGAAGGGCTCGCGGATGACGTCCTTACCCATCAGCACGGCATGATTGGTGCCCCATGGCTTCACGCGGCCTTCGGGCACCTGGAAGCCTGCGGGTAGGGCGTCGAGGGCCTGGAAGCAGAGCTCACACTGGATCTTGTCTTCATACTTGGAAAGTATCTGCGTACGGAACTGCTCCTCGAAATCCTTGCGGATGACCCATACTATCTTGCCGAATCCAGCCTGGATGGCATCGTAGATACTATAGTCCATGATGGTCTCGCCGTTGGGGCCCAGCCCGTCGAGCTGCTTCAGGCCTCCGTAGCGGCTGCCCATACCGGCAGCTAAAAGAAATAATGTTGGTTTCATATCCTTCTTGTTTGTTGTTAAACGGTATATTTCCTGCAAAAGTACAAAATATCCATGAAGAAAGGTCTACGAATTATGAACTATTAACACTTTTGTCAACTTAGAGGTGCGAGGTGAGTGGTGAGGGAAATATCAGAACGGGTAGCCGATGGCAAAGTGTAGGGTGTGGCTATTGGCAAACCGGTCGACGTTGTAGAATCCCGACTTGCCAGTGTCGTAGGGCACATGCAGGGCCACACCCCAGTCGAGGCGCAGGATGAGGAAGTCGAGGTCGTAGCGCAGGCCGACGCCGGTGCCTACCGCCATTTCGCGGAAGAAGCGGCTGAAGCGGAACTTGGCACTGTCGGAGTAGGCCTGCCGTTCGTCGCCTCTGTCGCCGGAACGGGTGTTCCACACGTTGCCGGCATCCAGGAAGAGGGCTCCGTGCAGGTTGCCGAACAGCTGACGGCGGTACTCCAGGTTGCACACCAACTTGACTTCGCCGTTGCGCATCATGTAGTCGTGGGCCTTGTCGCCTTCACCGGCAAAACTGCCCGGGCCGATGCCGCGCACGGAGAAGGCACGGATGCTGTTGGCACCGCCTACGTAGAACAACTCGCTGTTGGGCACCCAGTCGCTGTTGCCGTAGGGATAGATGATGCCGGCGTTGACGTGGCCCACCAGCTTCGACTGCCCATTCAGCGTCCACGTCTTGGTGAAGTCGGTCTCCAGCTTGACAAACTGAGAGTAGGGGTTCTTGAACATCTTCTTGTCGCGGTCGTTCCATTTCTTTCCCATCGCCATATCGTAGAGTGCCACCACGTTGCCGGCCTCGGTGAGGGTGGTCTCCCAGCGGATGGGATTCAGCAGGGACGACGGACTGACGTAGGTATAGGTGTAGCGCATCTCGGGGATGAAGTAGTCCTGCATGGTGACCTTCAGGTAGGGGTTCTTGGTCATCACGCTGTCGAAACTGGCAGTATGGCTGTTCATAAACTGATATTTCACTGTGAGCGGCGAGAACTCATGGCGGCTCTGCGCCGAGCTCTGCCAGCGGTAGGTCCACTCGCCGCTGACCACATGCATCTTGTAATAGCTGGGGCGGTAGATGACGTCAGTGGAGGCCTTGGCGATGGTGCTGGGGTTGGTGTAGCGACGGCGGACGATGCGCCCGTTCTTGTCGCGGCGAACGCGGTTGCCGCCAAAGAAGGGGGCTATGATGCGGGGAAACTCCACCGAGGCATCGGCACCATACTCGTAATTGTTCATCGACGAACCGTTGCTGGTGGACCACTCGTAGGAGCCGTGCACGTTGACGTCAATCTTCTCGCCGCCACGGAAGGCATTGCGGCGCGTCAGACCCATCTTCAGCTCGGGGCCCATGCGGCCGATGGTGCGCGCATTGAAATTGGTCTCCACGTAAAAGTCCCAGGGCTTGTCGAAGGTGCAGGTCAGCGTCAGGTCGAGGGTGTCGCACTGCGCGGTGGTGTCGCGGGGGGTGAAGGCGAAGGTGGTGGATGAGAACAGACCCATGGCATTGATCTTGTTCACCGACTCCAGCTGGTTGCTGTAAGAATACAGTTGGCGGGGCCTCAGCTTCAGGTCGGCCATCAGCACACGGGGACGGATGGGGGGCTTCTTGCCGGCATAGCGGATGGTGAAGAAACGACCGCGGAACGAGTCGGTCAGTTCCTCACGGGCCGTCTTGCGCATGGTGAGGTTGATGCGTCCGATATACCACTTGCGCTTGGCAACGTCGGGCACGTCCTTAGCCAGCTGGAAGCGCAGCTGGGCCTTGCCGTCGACAACGAAGGTGTCTGCCAGATAGGAGGCATAGCCGGGCTGGTAGTAGTAGAAGCCGTTGTTACGCAGCAGCGTGCTGATGCGGGTGCGCTCAGCCTCCAGATTGCTCACCACGAAGGGGTCGCCCTGATGGATGGTGGCTTCGCTGAGCGTGCTCCGGATGAGACTGTCGGCCTCGGCAGGGAAACCGAAGTAGCCTACGCTGTCGAGGGTGGTCAGCCGCCCGGGGTGAACGTCGTACGATATCTTCATGGTCTTGGCATTATTCTGAGGAATGGTGTCGAAGCCGACGTAAGAGCTGAAGTATCCGTAGTTGCGCAGCACGCCACGGGCCACCTGGGAGCGCAGGCCGGGATTAACCCATGACATCAGAACGGGTTGCTTGCCGAAGGTCTTCGTCATCCAGCGGGCAAAACCGCTGTCCTTGTTGGCATACTTGTTCCACACCGTGACGCCGAAGGAGAAGGGGATGCGGTAGCGACTGGAACCGAAGATGGCACCGTTGGGGGCTGTGGCCAGTGCCGCCTCTACCTCCTCCTGGGCGGCGGTGAAGTTGGCGCTGTGCTCGTAGTCGCTGTAGGTGATGCCTTCCACTCCCGTAAAGAGCTTGTCGCCTTCGGGAATGTCCTTCGTCATGGAGCAGGCCGTCAACAGCAGGACACAGAGACTGAGTAGTATGTTCTTACTTCGTTGCATGGCTATTCTGTTTGAGGGAGTCGGTCGCCACGCTGTCTCGCCGCAGCACGGCATTCTGGCGCAGGGGCTGCAGCTGGACGGTGCGACGGAACAGGTCGGTGAGGTTTTGCAATGACTTGCGCCAGGTGAAGCCGCCTCCGTACTTCTGGGTGTAGCCGTCGAGCCAGTCGTAGGCATTGTTCTGATAGTACAGGTTGACATACTTGGTGGCGTTGTTGTCAAGGCGGTATTCCATCGTGAAATAGTCGAAGAAGGAGTTGTTG
>Ga0326511_10003763_pt1 | contig 12183 bp, 4 predicted proteins | sample 0_2496_0518_D_FD_203701 | JGI IMG/M metagenome (GOLD analysis project Ga0326511, IMG submission 203701) | Bovine rumen microbial communities from UC Davis, California, United States - 0_2496_0518 | ecosystem: Host-associated > Mammals > Digestive system > Stomach > Rumen | place: USA: California...
GCGGACGCAGTCCCGTGACGCGTTCCACGTCGTCGGCAAACAGTTCGGCAGTCTTATGGACGGAGATTGGTTCGTTCCCGGCTACGTACAGGGAGGCAGCCCGGCCGTTGGCAGCCAGCTGGAATGCACCTCGTTGTCCTGAGACGTTCAGCACGCCCGCAGCCCCCAGCGACATGGGTGCCACGCAGCACAAAAGGAGTAAGGCATGGCGCATAATCGCTATGCACCATACCGCCCTTGAACCAAAAACAATCGAATGAATTTTTAGCATCATTTGATAGAACTGTCGCATTTTGCCTGCAAAATTAGACAAAAAAAGCTATCCGCAGGCAGAAAAACGTCTCATGGGCTTGCGAAAAGCTATCAAACAAAAAAAGAACGGCATCGTGCTACAAATCGAACACAATGCCGTTACAATTACAACAATTCTATTTCTTCTTATGCGACTCAACGTATTCGGCGGGCGACATTCCGAAATGCGCCTTGAACGCCGTCGAGAAATGGGCATGGTCATTATAGCCCACCTTATCGGCCACCTGCGAGATGTTGACCTTGCCTTCACGCAGCATACGCGCCGCCTGCTCCATGCGGAGGTTGCGCAGGAACTTGCCGCTGGAGATGCCCGTTATCTCCTTCATCTTACGGTGCAGCTGGGCACGGCTGATGCCGACATCCTCGGCCAGGGCGTCGACATTGAATTCCGTCTCGGACATGTGGGCATTGACCGAACGCATGATACGGTCCATCAGCGCATCGTCGTTGCCGCGCACCTCGATGTTCTCCAGGCGCTCCTCCTGCTGGACGGCGCCGCTGAACTTGCCACGCAGACGGCGGACATTATCAATCAGGTTGTCAATCTGGATGTGCAGCTCCTCCATGTTGAAGGGCTTGGCCATATAGGCATCGGCACCCTGGCGGAGACCCTCGAGCTTGTTGGCGACCTCGGCCTTGGAGGTCAGCATGATGACGGGCAGTTGCGAAATCTGCGGATTGTCCTTGATGCGCTTGAGCAGCGTGATACCGTCCATCTCGGGCATCATGACGTCGCTGATCACGAGGTCGTACTGCTCGGTTAGCAGCCTGCGCAGCGCCTCGCGGCCATTGGGCGAGTGGTCGAACTTATAGTAAGTTCCCAGTTCGCTGATGATGTAGTCGGCTATTTCGGGGTCGTCATCGGCAATAAGGATGTGGAACTGGCGGAACTGCTTTCGGCCGGTAGTGCCTGCCGAAAGCACTTCGCGAGCTGGATTCTCGGTCACTATCTGCTCGGGCGTCAGATGGGCGTTGCCCTTGGGCAGGGTGACACGGAACAAGGCCCCCTGAGGCAGGGAATGGGCGCTGATGGTGCCGCCATGCAGGAGGGTGATGGAGCGGCTGAGGTTCAGGCCGATACCGGTACCCTGCATACCGATGGCATCGTTGTTGCGCCCTTGGTAGAAGCGGTCGAACAGGCGGCGCGTATCCTCGCCTTTCAGTCCGACGCCGTTGTCGGACACCTCTATCTGCACCTCTTTTTCCGTTTCGCTGACGGTCACTTTCACCTCGCCGCCGTCGAAGGTAAACTTGAATGCGTTGGAAAGCAGGTTGTTCAGCACTTTGTCGAAATGGATGCGGTCAATCCATGCCACCACGTGGTCGCGCTCGTGCTCGAAGGTGAAGGTGATGTTGCGCTGGCTGGCATTGTACTGATAGAGTTTGCAGATGTTGCCGACGAAATGCACCATATTCGTCTCGCGGCAGTGGAGCGCCATCTGGTTCTTGTCGATGCGGCGCTCGTCAAGTATCTGGTTGACCAGCATCATCATCCGCTTGGAGTTGCGGTCGATGGCATCGATGGAGGGTTGCAGAACTGAAGTATTGAAGGACTGTAGCTCTGCCTCCGACTTGAATGTCTCAAGTTTCAGATTCTTCAGTTTCCCCACGGAGCCCATGATGAGCGTCAGCGGCGAACGGATGTCGTGGGTGGCATTCATCAGGAACTGCATCTTCTCCTCGTCCAGCTGGCGACGCGTGCGGCGGCGCCACGACCATACGGCATATACCAGCAGAGCGACAATGGCAACTATATATATAAGGTATGCCCACAGCGATTGATACCAGGGAGGCGTCACCCGGATGGTGATTTCCTTGACATCGGAATAGACTCCTTCCGACAAGGCTCTGACATGCAGGACGTAGCGGCCGGACTGAAGGTGCGTCAGGTGAACGGCATTCTGGCCTGGCTGGTTCTGCATCCACTCGCCGCCATTGATGTTGTACTCGAAGATGATGTTTCGCGGGTTGGTATAGTCGAGCAGCGAGAACTCCAGGGTGATGCTGTTGTCTAAGTACGACACGCAGTAATGGTCGGTGGTGCAGACGGGGCCGGTAGTGACCTGCCGGCCGTTTGACTCCGTACGGGTATTAACGGGGTGACCGGCTATGAGGAAGGCGGTAAGGTTGACAGCGGGCAGACTTTGCACCACGTCAGGAAGGGCAGACGGCCTGAAGGTAATGATGCCGTCGTTGTTGACGAAGAACAGCCTGTCGTCCGTGGACATGCCGACACCATTGATATACTCCTTGCCCGTCAGGCCGTTGTCGCTGACATGATTGACGAAGGTGCGCTTCTGGACGTCATACTGCCACAAACCACTCGACGTCGAACACCAGATGTCGCCATTCGCGGCCTCAACAATGTAGCCCACCACCAGATGGTGGAGACCGTTGCCTTCCCGGAAGAGCGTGGCCTCCTGCTTGCCAGGCTCGTAGACGTACAGGCCGTTCGTGGTGCCGATAAGGATGTCGCCACGACTGGTCTCGCAGAGCGAGTAGCACATGGTGCCGTCCAGCAGCGCATGCCAGCCAAGGCTCCGGAAACTGTCCTTCTCGGGGTCGTAGCACGACACGCCGGCCGAGGTGCCCAGCCATATACGACCGTGCCTGTCGGTAATCATCGTCATCACCCAGTTGTTGCAAAGCCAGCCGCGCTGAGGGTCTTTCAGTCCTGAATGTAACCGGCGGGTCGCACCGCTCTGCGTGTTGTAGATGGTGAAGCCTTTCGAGTAGGTTGAAATATACAGGTTGCCGAATCCATCGTCGGTCATGGCGTTGAACTTGTCGCAGTCGTAGGTCATTTTCTTCTCCGACGTTCCCGTTTCAGGGTTATAGGCATACAGGGCGTCGTTGGTGCCTATCCAGTAGTGGTTCGAACGGTCGCGGAAGATGTACTCCGACGACAACGGACTGGCAGGATGGCTGACGATACGGCCGCGGCCGTCGTACTCGAAGACACCATTGCCCTGAACCGTACAGAGGATATGGTCGCCGTCGCCCTGACAGAGCGAAGTAATGGTAGAACCCAGTACCGCACCGCCATACTGCAGACGCCACGACTGGAACAGCGGCGGGGTGTGCTGCAACATCACCAGACCTTTCGACTGGCATCCCAGCCATAGGTTTCCGTTGCGGTCGTCGGTGATAGCCCATATCTTGGCCGAAAGCATATCTATATCAGTCACAGTCAGCTCTATACGCTCGAGCGTCCTTTTACCATGGGGCAGCACGAGGAGACCGTGGCCGCGGGTACCGATGAGGAGATTGCCGGAAGCGTCCTTGAAGATGCGACGGAGGATGATGTTTTCACGTTCCAGCAACTGCTGATCTATGTCAGCTACCGACAGTTTCCCGTCACGATAGCACATGATGCCGTGGAGTCCGAAGACGAGCAGCTCACCGTCGTGTTCGGCAAAGTCGACCACAAAACCCTCCGTCGACACCAGCTTCGTGGCTTTCGCACCTTCATGCACAACCAGTTCATTGCCATAGCCGCACAACCAGAAGCGGCCTTTCTCATCTTCATACATCGAGTTGACAAAACTGAAGTCAGGCGTCCACTGGCTGAACTCAGCAATCTTGCCATCTTTCATCATGTATAGACCCTGATAACCGCTGGTGGCTATCAGCATACTGCCATCCTTCCGTTGAAACAATCTGGTGACACGTGGCCGGACGCCTTGAGGGAAGGGATAGTGTACAAAACCGCTCGTAGCATAGTCGTAACGGTTCAGACCATTATCGGTACCTACCCATAGGCAGCCTTCACGGTCACAAAACACGCAATCGACGATATTGCTGCTGATGGTTGTCGAATCCTCAGGATGATGGATAAACTCCGTGAAACGATAACCGTCATACTGGTTAAGTCCAAAGTCGGTAGCCACCCACATGAAACCATACTGATCCTGGCACAAGTCATTAATCACTCCGCTCGAAAAACGCTCGGACGAGATAAAGGTCGCCGCCAGCAACTGGCAAAGGCACGATACGAAAACCGATAATAACAGTAATAAACGTCGCATTGCTTTAGATTTGAGGGCAAAGTTACGAAAAGTCGAGCACAAAACAAAGAAACTCGTTTCTTTTTTTGTCGAGACGGAGTAACTTCCTGCTCCATAGGAGCAAAAAGTTACGAAAAAAATCAAAACACCATATTTCTTGTGTCAGTTTTTTTGTTTCTTTATTTGGTGTTGTCCGAAATAAGCAGTACCTTTGCAAGCTCTTAGCAAAGGAAATGATTTCAGTAGAAGGACTAAAAATAGAATTCGGCGTCAAGCCCCTGTTCCAGGACGCCTCGTTTGTCGTCAACCCCCGCGACCGCATAGCCCTCGTCGGCAAGAACGGCGCGGGAAAGTCGACGTTGCTGAAGGTGCTCTGCGGACAGCAGCGGCCAACGGCAGGCACGGTGAGCGTGCCCACCGACACCGTGGTGGGCTACCTGCCGCAGGTGATGAATCTACAGGACTCGACGACCGTCCGCGAGGAGGCGCAGAAGGCATTTGCCAACCTGACGGCAATGAAGGAGCACGTGGAGCGGTTGGAGCGCGAGATGGCCGAGCGTACGGACTATGAGAGCGACGACTACATGGCGCTGGTGGAGCGCTACACCACGGAGCACGAGCGTCTGCTGATGATGGGCGCCGAGAGCCGCGAGGCCGAGCTGGAGCGCACCCTGGTGGGCCTGGGCTTCGAGCGCACGGACTTCGAGCGGCCCACGAGCGAGTTCTCAGGCGGCTGGCGTATGCGAATAGAGCTGGCGAAGATCCTGCTCATGCGTCCCGACGTGCTGCTGCTTGACGAGCCCACGAACCACCTCGACATCGAGTCCATACAGTGGCTGGAGCAATGGCTGGCACAATCGGCAGCCGCCGTGGTGCTGGTGAGCCACGACCGCGCGTTCATCAACAACGTGTCGAACCGCACGCTGGAGATTTCGTGCGGACGCGTCATAGATTATAAGGTGAAGTACAACGAGTACGTCGTCCTGCGCCAGGAGCGTCGTGAACAGCAGCTGCGTGCCTACGAGAACCAGCAGAAGGAGATCCAGGAGATGAAAGACTTCATCGAGCGCTTCCGCTACAAGGCCACGAAGGCCGTGCAGGTGCAGCAGAAGGTGAAGCAGCTGGAGAAGATTGTGCCCATCGAGGTCGACGAGGTCGACAACTCGGCCATGCACCTGAAGTTCCCGCCCTGCCTCAGGAGCGGCGACTACCCGATTATCTGCGAGGAGGTACAGAAAATCTATCAAACTAATCATACCTCTCAGTTCTCACCTCTCAGTTCTCACTTGGTCTTCTCCCACGTCAACTTGACCATCAAGCGCGGCGAGAAGGTGGCCTTCGTCGGCAAGAACGGCGAAGGAAAGTCGACCCTGGTGAAGTGCATTATGGGCGAGATACCTTTCGACGGAAACCTGAAAGTAGGCCACAACGTGCAGATAGGCTACTTCGCACAGAACCAGGCCCAGCTGCTGGACGAGAGCCTCACCGTCTTCGACACCATCGACCGCGTGGCCCGCGGCGAGGTACGCCTGAAGATCAAGGACATCCTCGGCGCCTTTATGTTCGGCGGCGAGGCCTCCGACAAGCGTGTAAAAGTGCTCAGCGGCGGCGAGCGCAGCCGTCTGGCCATGATCCGTCTGCTGCTGGAGCCCGTGAACCTGCTGATTCTCGACGAGCCCACGAACCACCTGGACATGGCGTCGAAGGACGTGCTGAAGGAGGCCATCAAGGCGTTCGACGGTACCGCCATCATCGTCAGTCACGACCGCGAGTTTCTGGACGGTCTCGTGACGAAGGTCTACGAGTTCGGCGGCGGCAAGGTGCGCGAATACCTGGGAGGAATCTATGATTGGATAGAGAGAGAAAGCCTCACCCCCAACCCCTCTCACGGGGGAGAGGGGAGTAATTACTCTCAAGGCGGAAAGGTTGAAGGTAATAACCCTAAAAGCGGGAAAGCTGGGAAAGATACGCCTGAAGGCAGAAAAGCTGAGAACAAAGCAACCACTCCCCTCTCCCCCGCGAGAGGGGTCGGGGGTGAGGCTTACCTTGCCCACAAGGAGCAGCAGAAGCGGCTGAACAAGGCCGAGAAGGCCGTAAAGGAGAGCGAGAAGAAGATTGAGCAGATGGAAACGCGACTGAAGGAGCTCGACGAGCTGCTCTGCGACCCGAAGAACGCCTCGGACATGACGCTCGTCACGGAGTATACCGACACGAAGCGTCAGCTCGACGAAGAGACCGAGCGTTTCTTTGAACTATCGGAAGAGCTGGAAGAACTAAAAAAGTGAAGAGTGAAGAGTGAAGAGTGAAGAATTTGCTGCCGCCAGTAAAGCATTAAGCATTGAACATTAAGCATTAAGCATTGAAAATATGAAAAGGAAAGTATTGACAATCATGGCATTAGCTACCATGGCCGTCACAGCGACGGCACAGCTGCGGTCGGGCATTAACCCCGCCGACATGAACACCAGCGTCAAGGCTGGCAACGATTTCTACGAGTACGCCTGCGGCGGTTGGATGAAGGCCAACCCGCTGCCCGCCGCCTACTCGCGCTTCGGCAGCTTCGACCGCTTAGCCGAGGACAACAACAAACGCATCAACGGCATCCTGAAGGAGCTGCTGGAGAAGACCTATGCCGAGGGCACCACGGAGCGCAAGCTCAGCGACCTCTACAAGCTGGCCATGGACTCCGCACGCCGCGAGCAGGAGGGTCTGGCACCCGTCATGCCGCTCATCAAGAAGCTCGAGGCCGCCAAGACCATCAAGCAGCTGAACGACGTCCAGCTGACGATGGCCCCCTATGGTGACATGCAGTTCGTCCGTGCCGGCATGGGTGCCGACGAGAAGAATGCCTCGCAGAACATCCTCAGCGTCAACCAGGGCGGACTGACACTCGGACAGAAGGACTACTACCTGGAGACCGACGAGGCCACGACGAAGATCCGCGAGGCCTACAAGAAGCACATCGTCAGGATGTTCCAGCTCTTCGGCTTCTCTAAGGGACAAGCCACGAAGAAGATGCAGAACGTCTGGAAGATGGAGCTGGCGCTGGCCAAGGTGTCGAAGAGCCGCACAGAGCTGCGCGACCCGCAGGCCAACTACAACAAGACGACGCTGGCGGAGTTCCAGAGGCTGTACCCGCACCTGCGCTTAGAGGAGGTGATGAACGCCCAGGGCCTGGAGTCGAAGTACATGCAGGAGCTGGTCGTCGGCCAGCCCGCCTTCATGGCCGGTGCCGAGGCACTGGTGTCGAAGATGAAGCCCGCCGAGTATCGTGACTACATGGAATGGGGTGTCATCGTCGAGGCTGCCAGCCGTCTGACCGACGAGCTGCGCGAAGCCAACTTCGACTTCTTCGGCCGCACGATGTCGGGCCGCAAGGAGGATCACCCCCTGTGGCGCCGCGCCACCAGCGCTGTTCAGGGCGCCATGGGTCAGGCACTTGGCAAGATCTACGTAGAGAAGTACTTCCCCGCTGCCGCCAAGGAGCGTATGCAGCGCCTGGTGAAGAACCTGCAGATAGCCCTCGGCGAGCGCATCGCCGCCCAGGACTGGATGGACGACTCGACGAAGGTGAACGCCCTGCTGAAGCTCAGCACATTCTACGTAAAGGTGGGCTATCCCGACAAGTGGATAGACATGACACGCCTCGTGATAGACCCGAAAAAATCTTACTACGAGAATATGCTCGAGGTGGGCAAGTTCTGGAACTGGTACTACATCGACCACACCGCCGGCAAGCCCGTCGACATCGACGACTGGTACATGACGCCGCAGACGGTCAACGCCTACTATAACCCTACCACGAACGAAATCTGCTTCCCCGCTGGTATTCTGCAAGTTCCGTTCTTCGACATGACCGCCGACGACGCCTTTAACTACGGTGCTATCGGCGTGGTAATTGGCCACGAGATGACCCACGGTTTCGACGACCAGGGACGCCAGTTCGACAAGGACGGAAATATGCACGACTGGTGGAAGGAATCGGATGGAAAAAACTTTACAGAACGTACCGACAAATATGCCGACTTCTTCTCGGCTATCGACGTGCTGCCCGACCTCAAGGCCAACGGCCGGCTGACGCTCGGCGAGAACCTGGCCGACCACGGCGGACTGCAGGTGGCATGGGCAGCCTACAAGAACGCCACGAAGAACCAGCAGTTGCCCGTCGTCGACGGACTGACCGCCGACCAGCGTTTCTTCCTGGCCTATGCCGGTGTGTGGGCAGGCAACATCACCGAGGCCGAGATCCGCAACCGCACGAAGAGCGACCCCCACTCGCTGGGCCGCTGGCGTGTGAACGGTGCCCTACCCCACATCGATGCGTGGTACGAGGCTTTCGGCGTGAAGGAAGGCGACCAGATGTACCTTCCGAAGGAAAAACGCCTCCAACTGTGGTAAAAACATACGCAAAATTTGCATAAACAACGAAAATGCCGTCGTAAATATAAATTTACGGCGGTTTTTTTTTGCGAATAACATTTTTTTCGTATCTTTGCGCAATCAATGTGAAAAACTAACAACCTTATGGCTGAAGATACTACAATAAGACCTGGACAGCCCACGGCTGGCGAGGAGCTGACACAACAGCGTGAAGAGCTCGTCAGAGAACAACCCATAGTGGAGAACAACGTACTGACGCAGGCCGCCGTACAGACGGCCGAGGGCGTCGCCTGCCCTTTCTGCGGCACGGTGAACGAGCCGACAGCGATGTTCTGCCAGTCGTGTGGCAAGCCGCTACGTATGGGGTCGTGCCCCAACTGCGGCAGTGAGATAGACCCTGAGGCAGACTTCTGTGAGGTCTGCCACCATTACATTAAAACCGACGTTTGCTCGTTCTGCGGCACACCGCTGTACGGCTCGGAAGCCTACTGTCCCGAGTGCGGCAGTCCCCGTGGCGGCATCGTCTGCCCGACGTGCCGTACGCTGAACGACTTCGCCTTCTGCAAGCAATGCGGAACGGCCTTGACGGACGAGGCACGCCAGCTGGTGGCCGAGATGAAGCAGCGCCCGGACTACCAGGAGCTCATCCGGCTGGCCCGTGAGTACGAGAACCTGCAGCTGCAGCTGCCCTACACGTCAGAGCGCGACCTCGTGCGCGACCAGCAGAATGAGCAGTTGCGCCAGCGGGTGCTGATGCTCCTGGCCAACGACCGCGGCACGCCCACCGAGGACATCAAGCCGCAGACGGAGAAACGGAAATCGAAGGAGGAGCTCACCCGCGAGAAGAAAGCCCACATCGAGCAACTCACCCGTCTGCTGGAAGGCATGGCGATACCCCCAATGCCGTCGCCGGTGAAGGCGCGCAACTACGCCATGGCCCAGAAGCCGCTGGGCGTCCGCCTGGCGTGGGTGTGCAACTTCAAGCACGCCATGCACAGCAGCCCCTGTGGCTGTGCGAAGCCGCAGATGGGTGGCAAGTGGGTCATCCTGGGCAAGAACAACAAACAAGAGATTAAGGACGATAAGTAAACGATAGAGGACGCAAGTAATGACAGATAAACCGTTAGAAAACGAAACACTACGCACCATGCGTGTCGTCAAGGGCGAGCACGAGCCCGACCTGTCGCAGACCCTGAGAACCCAACAGGAGGAGGGTGTCACCACCGAGGAAAGCAGCAGCTTCCTGCTCAAGGGCGTGGAGTACCGCAACCTGGAGTGCCTGAGCGACAACTCAGGCGAGGCACAGGTATTCCTCGTGGAGCACGAGGAGAAGCCCTACGTGCTGAAGGTATACTACCCCAACTTCGATGTCAACAAGAAGATGCTGCAGGTCATCCGTTCCTTCCACTTCGAGATGATTGTCAAGCTCTACGACTTCGGCAAGACCTACGTCGACGGCAAGCACCGCTACTACGAGTTGATGGAGTACCTCTCAGGAGGCACGCTGAGCAACTACCGCGTGAACGGTGACATGGACCAATTCCGCCGCATTGCCCTGCAAGGCGCTGCCGCCCTGGCCTACTGCCACAACTACAACATCCTGCACAAGGACATCAAACCCTCGAACTTCTTCTTCCGCAACAGCGACCACCAGGAGCTGGTGCTGGGCGACTTCGGCATATCGAGTATGCTGGAGAACGACGGCAAGTCACACCGCACGTCGCAGGCCCGCACGCCCATCTATGCCGCACCGGAGATGTACTCGGACGTCATAGACGGCGTGGTGGAGATCACGCCGGCGGCCGACTTCTACTCGCTGGGCATCACCCTCTTCGCGCTGTGGCTCGGGGAGAACCCGCTGAGTTCAAACGAGCGCACCATGATGCGCCAGAAGAACGAGGGACGCCTGCCGCGGCTCAACGAGCTTCCCGAGAAGGTGAGGAACATCGTACAGGGACTGACCGCCGTGAACCCCCAGAGCCGCTGGGGCTACGAAGAGGTGGAGCGCTGGTTCAAAGGCGAGGACGTGAAGGTAGACCTCTCGTCGCCTTTCCTGAAGTACAAGAGTTTTATCGTCGACCCCGAGCGCAACCTCGTCGCCGACAACGTCCACGAGCTGATACCCCTGCTGCTCGACAACGAGCGGCTCGCCATCGGCTACCTCTACAACGGCCGCATCACACAGTGGCTGGAGTCATGCGGTAACCAGAAGCTGGCCGTCGCCGTGAAGGACATCATCGTGAACCGCTACCCCGTAGACCAGCACGCCGGCCTCATGGCCAGCATCTACACGATGGAGCCCACCTACCCGTACAAGGACATCCGCGGCACGCTCTGCGACGACATCCACACCATCGCCATCTCCGTACTGAGCTACCAGGAGCAGTACGGCCTGCTGCTGAAGAACCCCAACGACAACCTGTTCATCTATCTCGAGACACACACCCATTGCGATCTCAAACGCCTGCGTTCCTACTTCACCGACCTCGATGCATCGCAGCCCGACGAGACGCGCAAGGCCGTCATCAAGACGGTGTTCGAGATGGACCCCGAGATACCCTTCCTGACGAAAGGACCGTCGTCGACGCTGAAGCAGATCGTACACTACTTCGGATACGGCGAGCCCTCGGAGGACGCTTGGCACAGCCTGACGGACGGACGCCTGCTGTCGTGGATGTACAGCCACGAAGACCTGATGGCCTGCGAGAGTCTGCGCATCATGACCCAGGGACAGCCCTTCTCCATGACACTGGCCTACAAGGTGCTCTATAACCTCGAGCGTAACGCCGCCTACGACCTGCGCATGGCCGACACGCCCGAGAAGGTGGGCCTGATGCTGAAGGAGCGGCTGAAGAACGCCGAGCACCTGAGTGCCGAGGACTTCAGCAAGGAGATGGAGGACATCACCGCCCCCGACGGCCGCTTCGCCTACTTTGCACAGCTGCACGGCTGGATGGAGGAGCTGGGAGCACAGAGCCACTGCTTCGATCTGAAGTCGGAGGAGAACCGCGAACGCCTCAGCGCCTACGATATCCCCACGGCCGTCTACCGTTTCTGCTGTATGCTCGGCGTGAAACCCTCCTACCTGCTGCCCGACGGCACGGAGCTGACGAACGGTCTCGAAATAGACCCGGCCAACACCGGCCAGATACGCAACGAGATGCGCAACGGCTACTTCGCCCAGTGGCTCTCCATCTTCTACCACGAGAACCCCGATGCCGACTTCAGCAAGGAGTACAGCTACGAGCACTCCTTGGAGAACTGGGTGATGGCGTTAGGAACGTTCGACAAGAACCAGCGCTACTACAAGCGCTTAGTGGCTGCCCGCAAGGAGACCGATGACAAGATGAACGCCGTGAAGAGCAGCTGGGACCGTGCCCGCCGCAAGGAGAAGACGTGGCGCTACATCTTCTACGGGCTGTCGGGCCTGTGGATGCTGCTGGTACTCATCTTCGGCGTCACGGGGCGCGACTTCCTGCTTCGC
>Ga0326511_10003764_pt1 | contig 12183 bp, 23 predicted proteins | sample 0_2496_0518_D_FD_203701 | JGI IMG/M metagenome (GOLD analysis project Ga0326511, IMG submission 203701) | Bovine rumen microbial communities from UC Davis, California, United States - 0_2496_0518 | ecosystem: Host-associated > Mammals > Digestive system > Stomach > Rumen | place: USA...
CTTGGTGTTGCATACATCGAAGCATATTGTTTTAGAGCACTGATAAAAGCACTCAGAAGGAGAACAAGATGATAACGAGAAGAGATAAGGCCGCACGAATTCTTGCAGTTCTCGCAAGAAGCCACAGGCCGATAGTGTACAAAAGCATAGAAGACATAGAATACGGCTGCTCCGAAGCGGAGCTGGACTTCTATTACTTCTGGATAGTTTTAGGAGGTAAGAAAAATGGATATGGCACCTGATGAAATTGTTGTACGCTACCGTCAAGCGAAAAACAAAGCTGAACAGCTTAAGATACTGGCTGATCTGAATGTCTGCACCGTAGACGACATTATTAACGTTTTATGCGAGCACGGTGACTATAAGCCGCAGTTCTTCAACAAAGCAAAAATCAAGCTGAAAGCTTTATCTGAGGAGCCTGCTAAGATACCATATAAGAAGCCTGAGATAATACCGGAGCCACCTAAGCCGGAGCCGGAAAAGATACCACCAGTAGTTAAGAGAGCGATTGATTCAGGATTCCATTATCTTGCTGACGAGATAGACGCAAGAAGAAACCGCATCGAAGAGCTTGAAGCTGAGATAGCTGAATTCGAGAAGGATATCGCTGCACTGAGAGCATGGCAGGAGGAGCATGTATGACAGACTATGGCTCCAGAGCTACGGCGAGTACAGGAAGCCTATAAACGTCACAGCGGACAGCCTTGCTGCAATGGCAAGGGATGTTCTTAAATATATCTAAGGAGGAAAAACACATGAGCAATGAAATTATCGTAGTAAAGCAGCTCCCTGTAATCGTGGAGCAGCTCGCACAGGTCAAGGAGCAGGTGATCCAGAGAGTACAGACAGCGACTTCACTCGTCTGCACTGACGAGACCGTCAAAGAGGTCAAGAAGGCCAGAGCTGAGCTTAACAGTGAGTTTAAGGCATGGGAGGAGAAGCGCAAGGAAGTCAAGACAGCAGTCATGACACCTTACGAGAAATTCGAGGCTGTATACAAGGACTGCGTTTCAGACACCTATAAGAAAGCCGATGCTGACCTGAAAGCCAAGATTGACGGAGTTGAAAAGGAACTCAAAGACAAGAAGGCAGCAGAAGTCCGTGAGTACTTCATGGAATATCTTGCAAGCAAGTACATAGACTTTGTAACATTCGAGCAGGCAGGAATCAATATCACGCTGTCGGCAAGCATGAAGAGCCTTAAGGAGCAGGCTAAGTCATTCATCGACAAGATATCTGATGATCTGGCACTCATCGAAACTCAGGAGCACAAAGCCGAGATACTTGTTGAATACAAGAAGACACTGAACGTGTCCGCCGCTATCACAGGAGTTACAGCACGTTTCAAGGCTATTGAGGATGAGAAGAGACGTATTGAAGAAGCTGAGGAGAGACGAGCTGCAGAAGAACAGCACATTGCAGAGATCACTTCCGCACTTCCTGAGCCGGAGCCGGCTCCTGTAATGCCACCACTTGAAGAACAGCCGGAAGAGAAGGAGTACACACTGCGTTTCAAGGTTACAGCTACAAAGGACAAGCTCAGAGAGCTTAAGGCATTCTTAGATAATGGAGGATACAAGTATGAGTAATACACAGCAGAAGCCACAGGGAGCCAAGCAGGAGCTGGCAGTTATATATGATATCGACGGCGAGCAGATAAAGCTCACACCGTCCATCGTTCAGAAGTACATCGTCGGAGACGGTAACGGACAGATTACTCTCCCTGAGTTCAAGTTCTTCACTGAGCTTTGCAAGGTCCGCAAGCTGAATCCCTTCCTGAAGGAAGCATACTGTATCAAGTTCGGCAGCAATCCGGCTCAGATCGTAGTCGGCAAAGATGCAGTCCTGAAACGTGCGGTGCTTAATCCTAACTTTGACGGAATTGAGAGCGGTGTTATTGTACAGGCTATCGAAACAGGCGAAATCATAGAGCGTAAAGGAACATTCTACATTAATAACGAAGAAAGACTTGTAGGCGGCTGGGCTAAGGTATACCGCAAGGACTGGTCACATCCTACATATTGCAGCGTATCATTTGACGAGGTCGCTCAGCGCAAAGGCGGCGGTGCTCTGAATATGAACTGGGCAACCAAAGGCGGCACAATGGTCGAGAAAGTCGCAAAGGTGAGAGCGCTGCGTGAGACATTTGTCGAAGATCTCGGCGGCATGTACGAAGCTGACGAGCTGCCGACAAATCCGACAAGGATGAGTGAAGATTTTCCTGTGGAGCCTGAGATCATCCCACAGGAAGAACCTGAGATAGTCTCACAGCCAGAGCCTGAGAATGAGCCGATAGACGTATCATTCGATGAATTATAATATCATAGCAACAGGATCCGACGGAAACGCTGTAGTTATTAACGGATATATGCTTATTGACTGCGGTGTTTCCTTCAAGGCCCTGGCAGCCGTAAAGAAGCAGCTGAAAATAGTTCTTCTGACGCATATTCATTCAGATCACTTCAACCCGGCAACAATCCGCAGGCTTGCAATGGAACGGCCTACGCTCCGCTTTGCTTGCTGCGACTGGCTCCTGCCGGTGCTGATCGGCTGCGGAGTGCAGAAGAAAAACATTGACCTGCTGAAAGTCGGAAAGATATACAACTACGGAGCTTTTAAGCTGTCTCCTGTGAAGCTGTATCACGACGTTGACAACTGCGGCTGGCGAATCTTCGTTGGATCCGAGAAGGCTATATACATCACCGATACAACAACGGTGCAGGGCATAACAGCCAAGGACTACGATCTGTACCTGATAGAAGCAAACTACAGCGAGCCTGAGATTCAGGAGCGCATCAAGGCAAAAGAAGTCCTTGGACAGTACATATACGAATACAGAGTGCTCAGAACACATCTGAGCAAAGAAGAATGCGATAACTGGCTGCTTGAAAACATAGGCGAGAACAGCGAATACGTCTACATTCATCAGCACAAGGAGGATAATAATGTATAGTAAATTGCAGGATGGAAGCTTTATGATAGCAGGCTTCGTCGCACAGGATTCAGAAATGAAAACATCACAGAACGGCAAGACCTACACGAATTGGAGCGTGAAAGTGGCTACAAAGCCATCTCAGAACCCGAACGAGCGTGGCGAGGCTGTATGGACTAACTGTAGAGCATGGCATGATCTGGCGAGATATGCGGCCAATATCAAGAAAGGCGACAATGTGCTGTGCGTGGGCAAGCTGGAAACCAGCGACTACAACGGCAAGACATACAAGACACTGAACTGCGAATATGTAAGCATTATGGGTAAGAGCGCAGCTGCTCCTGCTCCGTCACAGGAACCTACAACAGCCAACACTGACAATATGTCATACAATCTCAGCGATTTCGAGGAGATCCTGGGCGACGGAGATGTACCTTTTTAATCTTTCAGGAAAAAATAACTGAAAGAAGGTGATAGTATTTATATCTTATCAAACGAGCAGGCTCAGGCTTGCTACAGCAAAGACAGCATGACAGAAAAGGCCGATGCAGTAATTGATGTGCTTAAGGATATAGCATACAGCAGCGGCACACAGGAAGCACTGACAGAGAACCTGACAGCACTCCGGAACGCTGCCAAGCAATCAGGACAGCTCGAACTCTTTACAAGATGTCTGGACGTAGCTAAGGACGGCGGCATAGATCCCGAAGACATGAACGGCCTTGAATGGCGGTACCATTACAACTTGACGGACTTCACAGACACGGAGGAGCCATATAAGGAAGTATTTAATCAGCCGACAGCGTTCCTGCGGCAGCGAGCTCTCGAACGATTAAGCATAGAAGCAGCACGATGCGGATGCAGAGCATTCAAGAAGATGTACAAGTCGTATGAGAACGGTCTGAGACGAGTTAACGAAAGTTCTATGACGCTGCTGAATCCTTCGGACTTTCCAGGACAGCCGATCGAGCTGGAATGTGGCGAATGGCACTGCGACAGCTCAGGAGTTTCAAAGGTAACAAGAGAGCGTGATGAATTCGCTTGCTTGCATCCGATCATGCCAATTGAACGCTTAGTGAATATTGATACAAACGAGGAAAAACTGAAAATATCATTTTCAAAGGGCGGACGCTGGCGTGAGTTTATAGCGAGTAAGCGTGATCTGTTCGACAGCTCCAAGATCATACAGTTCTCAGCTGTCGGCGTTTCCGTAACGTCGAAGTCGGCGAAGCTCCTCTCCGAGTATTTATGCGACATCGAGACACTGAATCCAGATCTCATAGAGGAAACGGAGTCGGTCGGAAGGCTCGGCTACATCGGAGACGGCTCACAGTTCTCGCCTTACGTTGATGATCTTATCTTCGACGGAGACGCAAACTACCGCAATATTTACGGCGCAATATCAGAGTGCGGTAATTATACCACCTGGCTTACAGAAGCGCTAAAATGCCGCAGGGATTCTCTCACAGCGCATATAATGCTGGCGGCTGCATTTGCAAGTCCGATGCTTAACAAGCTCGGATGCCTTCCGTTCTTCGTGCATCTCTGGGGAGTGGAATCGGGAACCGGTAAAACCGTCGCTCTGATGCTCGCAGCAAGCGTGTGGGGCAATCCCGACATAGGGCAGTATATTCAGACGTTCAACAGCACACAGGTCTCCTGCGAGCGTACAGCGGCATTCCTGAACAACATACCATTATGCATTGACGAGTTGCAGCTCAGCAAGGACAGTCATGGACACAGCAAGTTTGACGTATATCAGCTGGCTCAGGGAGTAGGCCGAGGCCGAGGCAACAGAGCAGGCGGCATAGATACAGTACCAACATGGAGCTTATGCATTCTCACAACAGGAGAATCACCAATCGTTCAAGCGTCGGCAGGAGCTGGCGCAGTCAACAGAGTTATAGATATCGAGTGCCGTGCATCGGAATCAGTTATTAAGGACGGTTTCACAACGTCGGCGATCATCAAGCAGAACTATGGCTTTGCAGGCAGACAGTTCATCGAAGCACTGACTGATGATGTAATAGAGCAGGCAGCAGTCAGATACAGAGAGCTGTTCAAGAAGCTGTCAAGCGGAGATTCGACTGAGAAGCAGGCAATGGCAGCAGCAATGCTCCTGGTAGCTGACGAGCTGGCAGACAAGTACATATTCAAGTCAGGACAGGTCCTGACGGTCGATGATATAACAGGCTTCCTGAAGGACAAGTCCGAAGTATCAGCAGGCCAGAGAGCTTACAACTTCCTGTGTGACTGGGTGGCAATAAACGCAAGTCGCTTCCAGACTTCGGATAATAACGGCGAATTCTGGGGCAAGGTTGACGAAGCCGAAAACAAGGCTTACATTATATCAACAGTATTCAGGAAGGCACTTACCGATAACGGTTTTGATGAAAGAGCTGTTATATCCTGGCTGCGATCGAACTATTTGATTGAGCCTGATAAAGACGGTAAGAGTTCAAAGAAAACATCAGTGGACGGACACAGAGCAAGATACATTGTTATGGAGCTTGCTGAAGCCACCACTGACTACGATACAGACATTGATTACTTATAATCCCACAAAATTACCCACACAAGGTGGGACGATAAAAAACCGCAATATAGCGGTTTGTGTCCCTTGTTTTGAAAAGTCCCACCTTTCCCCCAGATATACACCAAAATAATATATACACTATATTATTCAATGAAATTATATATATTTTTCTCACGCATGAGAGAATGTGCGAAATAGGTGGGACGGTGGGACTTTGCAACGGAAACGGCTATAATTCGCAAAAATGGTAAGCCCACTTATACGTGGGACTAAGTGGGAAACGTGGAAAAGGAGGTATACGGTATACATGGAATAGGATTAATTGATGTTGATGGACATAATTTCCCTAATTTAGCATTGATGCGAATATCGGCTTATTATAAATCTCAAGGTGACAATGTTGAGTGGTGGGAAACGGACTTTAAATACTATGACAAGATTTATATGTCAAAGATTTTTTCAGATGCTTATTCTGCAGATATTCAAGATCCTATTAACTGTGGAGAGCTTATAAAAGGTGGAACAGGATATGCAATCACTCTCGGAGAGGACGGAAAAGAGCATTTTAACAGTGATGCACACAAGAACCTACCGTCTGAGATAGAGAAGATGTTTCCTGATTACAGCATATATCCTCAGTTTGATTTTGCTGTAAGCATGACAAGCAGAGGATGCCCGAGAGGTTGTTCATTTTGTCATGTTGCTGCAAAAGAGGGAAGATGTGCTGTAAAGGTTGCAGATGTATCTGACTTCTGGAACGGACAAAAAGAGATCCGTATTCTGGACCCGAACATCACAGCCTGCAGAGAAAAGCGTGACTTAATGCGACAGTACATTGAAACAGGTGCACTTCTTGATTTTTCACAGGGTCTTGACATAAGGCTGCTGAATGATGACGACATTGCAGATATTAATTTAATGCGCCTACGAACGTTGCACTTTGCGTGGGATAATCCCGAAGATGATCTTGAAAGCAGGTTTAAAAACTTTGCAAAAGGATTTCGGAGAAAAACGAAAATCGGCATGGTTTACTGCTTGACAAACTACAATAGCACTATAGAACAAGATCTATACCGCATATATACTTTGCGAGATATGGGATATGATCCCTATGTTATGATATACGATAAGCCTCACGCTTCAAAAGAGATAAAATCATTGCAGCGATGGTGTAATAATAAAATTATATTTAAGTCTACAAAAAAATATGAAGAATATCGGGGGTGATATTATTAAACTACGTGAATATCAGGCTGACCTTATAGGCAAGATTCGACTTGCCATTCTGCATGGCAGCAAGTCAATAGTTTCCGTTCTCGGCTGCGGAGGTGGTAAGTCTATCATACAGGCAGAGATCGCACACTCAGCGACGGACAAGGGAAACCGTGTTCTCTTCCTGGTACACCGCAAAGAGCTGTGCGAGCAGATAACCAACACCTTCACAGCTCAGGGCGTTGATATGGAGCTGTGCAGCGTGAGCATGGTCCAGACGGTAAGCAGGCACATTGACAAGCTGCCGAAACCGCAGATCATCATCACAGACGAGGCACATCATTCAACAGCGAACAGCTACAAGAAGATCTATGAAGCATTTTCCGACGCTCTGAGGCTCGGCTTCACAGCAACGCCATGTAGGCTTAATGCCGGCGGTCTCGGTGAGGTATACGACAAGCTGATAACTTCGGTAACAACACAGTGGCTTATCGAAAACAATTATCTCTCACCGTACAAGTATTACTCGGTCAAGTTGGCAGATACATCAGGCCTGCACATCAAAGCAGGTGATTATAAAGCTGACGAGGTAGCGGAGCTGATGCAGAACAGTGAGATCTACGGTGAGACTGTGAAGCAGTGGGAACGCCTGGCAAAGAATAAGAAAACAATTGCTTATTGTGCATCGGTGGAAGCAGCTGAGGAGACAGCGGAGCAGTTCAGGCAGGCAGGATATACAGCAGCTTCACTTAGTGGCAGTACCCCGAAGGAGCAGAGAACACAGATAATGCAGGACTTCCGAGACAGCAAGATCATGATCCTGACGAACTGCGAGCTCTTCGGTGAAGGCCTCGACGTTCCGGACTGTGAATGCACAGTGCTCCTCAGACCGACGCAGAGCCTGACGCTATACATACAGCAGAGCATGAGATCAATGCGATATATGCCAGGAAAGACAGCAATCATAATAGATCACGTCGGTAACTGTTATCTGTATGGACTTCCAGACGACAACAGGGAGTGGACACTGGAACCGAAAGCCAAGCAGGCGAACATGGTCAAAATACGAGAATGCCCGATGTGCTTTGCCGTGTATCCTCCTACAATGCAGAAATGTCCGTACTGCGGATATGCTGCGGTGAAGGAGATACAGCGTAAGGATAAGGCGGTCGTAGAGATTGACCTTGTCGAGATGAAACGGCAGGAAGATATCAAGAATACCAAATATTCTGACTTAACAGCAGAATCGTGGTCAGATGTCGAACGGATCAGGAAGGCCAGAGGATATAAAATACAGTGGGCTGTACGCTTCGCTGTGCTGCATGATATAGCTGTACCGCACAAATATGATACCATGAGAAGAATTATAGGAGTATGAGTGATAATGAAGATGATTGATTTAACAGGTCAAAAGTTTGGAATGCTATCTGTAATTGAGAAAGATGAATCATACAAGAATGAAACGTACTGGAAGTGTATTTGTGATTGTGGAAATATTGTTAATGTAAGGTCTACACGTTTGAGGAACGGAAGAAGCAAATCATGCGGATGTAGTAAGGGTAAAATGATATCTGAAGCAGTTACAAAGCATGGAATGTCAAGAACAAAGTTGTACAATGTATGGAATACGATGAGAATGAGATGTTATAATCCTAAATCTATTTCATATAAAAACTATGGTGGACGTGGCATTACTGTTTGTGATGAGTGGAAAAACAGTTCAAAAGCATTTTGTGATTGGGCAATAAAAAACGGATACAAAGAAGGTCTGAGTATTGATAGAATTAATGTCAACGGAAACTATGAGCCTGATAATTGCCAATGGATAACACATAAAGAGCAAGCAAATAACACTCGAAACAACCATTTTATAGAATATAATGGTGAGTGCCATACGAGAAGTGAGTGGGCAGCAATAACAGGTATAAGTGCTGAAACTTTAAAAATGCGTGAAGCAAGAGGGTGGAGCACTGAACGACTGCTGACTGAGCCTGTTTCTGAAGGGAAGTGATAGGAGTATGAACGAGCATTCAATCCAAAACGCCATCCGCTTAAAACTTTCAGAACTCGGCTATGCTGTATTCAGAATCAACACAGGCAAAGTCCAGATGAAAGATGGCAGATGGTTTGACACAGGTGTTCCGAAAGGCTTCTCAGATCTGATGGCAGTTAAGGATGGAAAGGTGTACTTCCTGGAAGTCAAGACAGACAAAGGCAAGGCAAGCAAAGAACAACTTAATTTCCTGGCGGTCATGCGTGACAGATACGGCTGTGTGACTGCAATAGTGAGGAGTGTTGAAGATGCAGTCAGAATTGTTACAGAGGATTGAACGTGCAGCAGCTGCGAACAAACCTGCTCCGAAGGACCTCAGGCCGCCTGAGGCAATGCTGTATTATATGCTCATGGGAGTATATGCGACATACCAGGCAGGCAAGCTCACGAAAGAGCAAGGGCACGACAAGAAAACAGAAGTATATACGATATACAACAGAATGGCTACGGAGTACACACAGTTCACGGAGCTCTGTGCTGAATATCAGAAGCGGATCCGTGACGGTTACTCCGTCGGCGGTATTGAAGTAATTCCGAAGGAGGATTCTAATGTTTGATTTTAAAGACATGGCTTTGAAAGCTATTCATGATATCGGCGGTTGTGATGCTGCCGATGAATGGTCCAGAGGGTACGATGCAGGTGTTAACGCTGCTATTGCAGAAGTGGAAGAACTTGCCAGGGAAGATGCTCGAATTGAGTTCATAGCAAAGCACTACGGCTTCACTTCTCAGGCAAACATGTTGACTGAAGAAGCAGCAGAGTTTACGGTGGCGCTTAACAAGCTCCGCAGAGGTAACACCGATGCATACAAAAATATCAAAGAAGAGGTTGCCGATGTTCTCGTTATTGCTTTGCAGCTCAGGGTACTTCTGGGAGCCGAAAAGATTGACGAAATAATGAATGAAAAAATCGAGCGCCAGCTTAACAGGATCCATATGGATGATAAACTTACAAAAGAATTCTGGGAACGAAAGGTTAACGAACCGCCTACTGATAAATGTGTTGATGAAGCAGGCTGGGCAGATTTTGGAAAGAAGGCGATGAAAAAATGAAAGTACAGTCAATGGATAATTTATGCGTGATGTGCGGCGCAGTTATACCCGAAGGGCGTCAGGCTTGTCCACAATGTGAAGCTGCTGTGTGCGAGACTACAGACAAGATAATGACGAAGGTCAACGACGAGCTGGAACAGGCATTCAGGCAGGGATATACAACAGGCTTCGAGGAAGCTATGAAAACAGCCTGCGGTCTGAAGCAGGAGAACGCAAGGCTTCAGCGTGAAAACGCACTGCTGAGAGGTCAGCTTGAATACCGAAACAGAATTGATGATGAGGATGGTGAGTATGAATGAAAATCATTAAGCAAGGCAAATCGAAAGAAGAAATCGAAGCTATTTTAAAAAACGAAAAGCAATTTGAGTGTGCAACTTGCGGCTGTATTTTTTCAGCCAACGATGATGAATATAGATACGATCAGGATTATATTTATACTACCTGTTACTGTAAATGTCCGAATTGTGGACGGAATGCTTATCAGCTTAAAGAGAGGTGATACGGAATGAAGATAAAAGACAAAGCACGTTTTATTATAGGAGTTATCGATGTACTCGGTGGAATCGCTTGCTTAATTGCTTGTATTTATCTGCATAGAGGTGCTAAGATGGCATTAACTTTTATTCCTATTATCTGCGGTGTTGGAGAAATAGTGCAGAGCATAGAGACAAAAGCACAGAGACAGAAACGCAAAGAAGAATTACAGGCAATGGCTAAGATGTATGGATTGGATAAGGACGGTGATGCGGAATGAAAACAATAAGTAGAGCCGTGATGCGTGGCAAGCCTCTTGATAAGGATTGCAAAAGAGCCTATATATCAAAGCATGAATACGGCATAAATGACAACAGATGTTTTTGCTACGGACTTTATGTACCTTGTAACGATTGGGAAATACAGCATAAATGCCTTGAATGTAAAGCATATGTAGTAAAGGGGGGCTGAAAATGACAGTTGAACAGTTAGAACGAGGACAGCGACTACTAAAGGACATAAAGGAATATGAACGCCGTTTACAGTATGCCGAAAGAGGAGAGATTATTTTAAGGTATGACGGTAGTGAAATATCCCTCACAGAAGATATATTCAAAGAACTGGTAGTAACACAAATCAAGAAAGATTTGGGATTCCTGAAAGAGAGGTTTGAGAGCTTATGACGATCGATGAAGCAATTTCTCATTGTCTTGAAGTGGCAGAGAAACAAGAGGACAACGCCAAAGACTGTAATAGCTTTGACGAATGGACGGAAACAGAATACTATGACAAAGAGAGCTGCTTGCAATGTGCCGCAGATCACAGGCAGCTTGCAGAGTGGCTTAGAGAACTGAAAGAAGCAAAGCGACTTCTGAAATCGGCGGCAAAAATAACCAAAAACCTGCCATGTGATGATGGCAATTGCAGTGAGTGTGTTCATAATGACAATGGCTATGTGTGTTCTGAATATGAATACTTTGAATGGCAGTATGCTGATGAAGCCCTAAAGCTGATAGGAGAGGATGAGGATGTTAACACTTGAAGATTGTTGGTATCAAATCGGACTGCCGTGCGAATTCTGCATGGACTGGGATTGTGCGATTACACACAGATGCATGAAGAACACACGGAACGAGATGTATCTTATAGCTGAGGAAATGCTTCTGAGAGGTGAATACTGATGGCTGTAGTGGAGGTACCTTGCAAGGATTGTACAAAGCGTCAGCTGCATTGCCACAGCAGCTGTGAGGCATACAGGGAGTACAGGCGGTACCGTGAACAGGTATATGCAGAAAAAATGAAACGAGCTGATGAATCAGACTTCATGAGAGCGGTCAAGCGCAAGGCTGCTCTTATCAGTATCAGAACTCAGCTGAGCGATAAACGCAGGAGGAGGTGAGCAACATGGAATTTATACTCGGAGCAATCACAGGAGCTTTAGCAATGGCTGTAGCTGTTGCTGTATCAATTACTTACGATGATAAGATCACAGAGTACAGAATCGAACTTGGACTGGAGGATATCGAAGATGAAGAATCGTGATAAACTTTCACAGACCTGCACTTACGATATGCTCGTGAACATGGCAACTAACTCAGGAATCTGTCCGCTACAGGCAGTTGCAGGAATATCAAGAGAGACAAAGATACTTCGCTGCTACAAGCATATTAATGGCGGCTGCGAGAAATGTATTCAGGAATGGTTGAATGAGGAGTTTTCAACAGACTTTTCACACAAATGCAATAATTCAACTGTGTAAAACGCTTTATTTTCTGACATATGGCTAATTGTTATTTTTGGCTATATATAGTATAATTTAATTAAGGGAAATGTCTCCTTCCCGCTTTTGTTCTACACATGTTTTTTTCATTAAATGCTCCTTTCTGGAATGGGGAGTAGTGTCTTGCTCCCCATGAATTTTGT
>Ga0326511_10003765_pt1 | contig 12180 bp, 8 predicted proteins | sample 0_2496_0518_D_FD_203701 | JGI IMG/M metagenome (GOLD analysis project Ga0326511, IMG submission 203701) | Bovine rumen microbial communities from UC Davis, California, United States - 0_2496_0518 | ecosystem: Host-associated > Mammals > Digestive system > Stomach > Rumen | place: USA: California...
GGTCTGGTCTATCACCGCGTTCAGACGCTCAAGGTAATTATCCTCAATACAGAAAGGGTAGTACCCATTCTGTAAATACTCTTTGAACAAAAGCAACGGACGATGCTGGTCATAGGGGAATTGTATTTCGCCAGCAAGTATCTGTTCGAGAGACAGCACCTGAACATCAATACCCTTTACCATTTGCAGCCACTCGCGAAACGACATGCCATACATATAATTCTTCAACTGCCGACGGGAGAGGTCGGCACCGCCTTTCTCTAAATCAAGGATGGATGAACCTGTGTATACGATATTCAGTTGTGGAATCTGATCATAGATGTTCTTGATTTCTGTTGACCAATTGGCATATTTATGCACTTCGTCGATGTACAGATACTTTCCACCATCTTTGTAGAAAGCATCAGCCAAATCAAGCAAAGAATGATTTGCAAAATAGATGTCGTCGGCGAAGACGACTAACGATGTGTCGCGCTGCCCCGAAAGTTTGATGTGTTGGAAGATTAAAGTTGTCTTACCAACTCCTCGTGCGCCGAGAATTGCGTTCAGTCGAGCACCCCATTGAATGGCGTTTTGAGGGTATCTAACAAAACCAACACTGGTATTATCAAGCTGGTTTCTATATCGTTGCAGCATCTTATCCATATTATTATATCGTTGAATCGCGCTGCAAATATACAAAATTGTCATAAACAAAAGTCAATTTTATACAAAAATTGTATCTATTTTATATCAAAACACAGCAATAATTGACTTTTAGAAGAGGCAATAATGACTATTCCATTAGCTTGAAGTCGCTGGCGGGGTGCTTGCACCAGGGGCAGATGAAGTCGGCGGGGAGCTCGTCGCCCTCGTAGACGTAGCCGCATACCTCGCAGACCCATTTCTTCTTGCCGCCCGATGACGGCTGGGCGGCAGACACAGGCTTGGGCTTGATATGCTCTTGGTAGTAGGCGTAGGTCAGCGAGGGGTCGTCGCTCAGGTGCACGGCCTCGGTGATGTCGGCGATGAAGAGGGTGTGGGTGCCCAGGTCCTTGGCATAGTTTATCTGGCCCGAGAGGTAGGCGTTGGTGTATTTGGGCAGGTAAAGCAGTCCGTTGCTGGAGCGCATCTCCACATCGCAGCCCTCGAACTTGTTGACGTCGCGGCCGCTCTGGAAGCCGAAGTGCTGGAACACCTTCATCGGTGTGTGTTCGGTGAGGCAGCAGACATTGAAACGGCCCGTGCGCAGAATCATGTCGTGCGTCAGGTTCTGCTTGTTGACCGATATCATCATCTGCATGGGCGACGAGGTGAGTTGTGCCACCACATTGACGATGCAGCCGTTGTCCTTCTCGCCCTCGCGGGCAATGAGCACATAGAGGCCGTAGCCTATTTTGGTGATAGCGTCGTTGCTTAGTTTGTCCATAGTTATAATTCGAATTTAAGGTTAGCAACAATCAGGTCGGCCAGTTCGGCGAGTTCTTTCTCCTGCTCGGGTTTCATGGCGCTTTTGAGGGTCAGGGTGTCGCCGAGCACAGTCATGTCTTTCATCTCCTCAATCATGGCGCGCATCAGCTTGCCGCTCTGCGGAGCCCAGGAGCCGTTCTCGATGAGGGCCCAGGTGCGATTTTGGAGGCAGTGGGCCTTGAGGTCGTGCAGGAGGTTTTCGACGGGTGTGAAGATGCCGTTGTTGTAGGTGCTGCAGGCCAGGACGATGTGGCTGGCGCGCCAGCATTCGCCGATCAGGTTGCTGACGTGGGTGTGGCTGGCGTCGTAGGCCTTGATGTTTTTCACGCCACGTTCGGCCAGCAGGGCGCCCATGCGCAGGGCTGCGGCTTCGGTGTGGCCGTAGATGCTGCCGTAGATGATCACCACGCCCTTGTCTTCGGGTTCGTAGCGGCTCCACACGTCGTGCTTGCCGATAAACCATCCAAGGTTTTCTCGCCACACAGGTCCGTGCAGCGGGCAGATCGTCTGGATGTCGAGTGCGGCGGCCTTCTTGAGCACCGCCTGTACAGGCTGGCCATATTTGCCCACGATATTGGTGAAATAGCGGCGGGCATCGTCGAGCCATTCGCCATCGAAGTCCATCTGGTCGGCAAAGATATTGCCGCTCAGGGCCCCGAAGGTGCCGAAGGCGTCGGCGGAGAAGAGCGTCTTGGAGGTGCTGTCGTAGGTCATCATCACCTCGGGCCAGTGTACCATGGGCGCCATGGTGAAGACCAGCGTATGTGCGCCAGTGCTGAGGGTGTCGCCCTCTTTGACGAGCTGGATGTTGGTCGGTTTGGAGCCGAAGAACTGTTCCATCATCTGGGCGGCTTTGGCGGTGGTGACCACAGTGGCGTCAGGGTAGCGCAGCAAGAGGTCCATGAGAGATGCCGCATGGTCGGGTTCCATGTGATGCACCACCACATAGTCGAGCCCGCGACCGTTGAGGGCGGCGACCACGTTCTCGAAAAACTGCGGTGCCACGCTGGCGTCGGTGGTGTCGAAGAGAACGGTTTTCGCGTCCAGCAGCAGGTAGCTGTTGTAGGACACACCGCGGGGGATGGGATAGGTATTTTCGAAGAGCGCCAGTCGGCGGTCGCTGGCACCGACATAGATAAGGTCGTTGGTGATTTTTGCGATATTCTGCATGGGGTTGGTATTTTATTATTTATGTTGCCAAGTGTGAAAATGGTAGTGTAAAAATAACGGAAAAGGACGCTTCTTATTGTCGAGCAGGAGAGGGGAGGAGAAAAAAATGGGCATCCCTCGAGATGCCCATTTCCATTATTAATCCATAAAACTAAATAACAACCAATTATTTAAACCAGAAAATGGCAAAAAATTCGTTTGTATTTCTGAGTGCAAAAATACCATGCTTGCGCCGACCCGCTTTTACCGAGAAATAGGCAAATTTGGTTGGCGACATCGCCAAAATTGGTGATTGGAGAGCGCAATTCGGGTGTGTTGGTTGAGATGTAAGATAATGAAATACATGTGTTTGTCGATGGTGTGAGTGGTAAAAGCATAGCGATGGTTTCTCCACCGTTGACGGATTGGCTAAGCGCTTCTACGTGGAGCCATCATCGTGGAGGGTGGCTTGCTGCGCTCGTTCGGTGCTGTCGTCCAAGAGCCACAGGCTCGGTTGCTTCGTATGCTCTGCAGGCGAAAAAAATTTTTGCATATCTCCCAACTTTCGTATCTTTGTAGATTAATTTACGCGTATTATGCAGTTTAAAGATATTAAAGGCCAGTCTGTTATAGCAAATCAGCTTACCGAAATAATTGATTCGGGACGTGTTAGCCATGCCCAGATGTTCCTTGGCAACACGGCATCGGGCTCGCTGGCGTTGGCTATCGCCTATGCACAATATCTCAACTGCCAGCATCGGACACATTACGCCCAACCGGGTCCTGACGGCCTCCGAGCTGACAGCTGCGGCGAATGTCCCAGCTGCAAAAAATACCAGCAACTGACCCATCCTGACCTCCACTTCTTCTTCCCGACCACCACTACCAGCAGCGTCAAAAGCTCCCCGTCGTCGGCCGAATTCCAGACGGAATTTCGCGATTTTCTGCTCCAAACCCAGCAATGCGGATCGCTGGACGACTGGTACGATTTTCTTGCTGTGGAGAACAAGCAGGGCCAGATTCGCGAAAAAGACGCCGACAACATGGTGCGCGTGCTGGGTCTCAAATCCTACGAGTCGTCCTTCAAGGTGGTCATCGTATGGATGGCCGAGAAAATGAACCTTTCGATGGCCAACAAAATCCTCAAAAATCTGGAGGAACCGGCACCGAATACGCTGATTGTCCTGGTCGTTGAACGAAGCGACCGCATGTTGAGCACCATCATCTCGCGCACCCAGCTGGTGCGGGTGCCCCACAGCACAGCCGGTGGCGGCCAGTGGGCCGGCGAGGTGCTGCTGCGCAAGGAGAGCGTCGAGCAGTTTGCCCAACTCTACGTCACATGGATGCGGCAGCTCTTCAAACTCAACATGCTATCACTCTCCACATGGGTCGACACGCTGGCCGCCTACGGACGCGAACAGCAGAAGCAGTTCCTGCTCTATGCCCAGGAGTCGCTCCGGCAGTGCTTTCTCCGCAACAATGCGGGTCTGCCCATGCAGATAGACTTCGGCGACGCCAAGTTCAACAGCTCTTTCCCCACCATGATCACCGAGCGCAACATTGAAGGCCTGGACAAGGCTTTCAACGATGCCATCTACGCCATAGAACGCAATGCTTATTCCAAAATAGCCCTGATGGAGCTCTCATTCGCCATCAGCCGACAACTGAAAAAACGTTGACCGCTCCCCACGGGTAACCCCGGGGCCCTATGCGCCCCCAATCGTCAAAATCAAATCAACAACAATGAACAAAGAGTCCAAAGATAGTAAAGAGATTAAAGATCCTCAAACGTCAACACCGCTGCCCGACAGCGAGAACCAGCAGCCCCAGATGCCGGAGACCGACGACGACGTGGTATCGGCCGAGGAGATGGAGGCCTTCATACGCAGCCGTAAAGAGGAGCGTATCAAGCGAGGTCTCAACGCCTCCAGCCACCATACCACCACCGACAGCGACGAGGCACAGCCCGCCGCCGATGCGGCCCCTGCCGAGAACGCCATGGATCCCTACCTTGAACCCGACCCCACACTGCCGAAGGTGGACTACAAGGAGCCGCTCTACCTTTCGCGCGGCTGCAACCACTGTCCGTCGGCCTATGTGCCCCTCAGCGAAATCGAGCTGCGCAGCTGCTGCAAGGTGGGTTCCTGCAACTGGATGAAAGGCATCCGTCGTCCTGCCGAGAAGCATTTCGACTGTGTGGAGGTGCGCTTCAAGAACAACCGTAAGGACTTCTACCGGCTGCCCGACGGCATCGACGTCACCGACGGCGATATTGTGGCCGTTGAGGGCATACCCGGACACGATGTGGGCATTGTCAGCCTGACCGGCGAAGTGTGCCGCATACAGATGCTGAAAAAGAAGGTCAACCCCGAATCGGAAACCATCAAAAAACTCTTCCGCCGCGCCAAGGAAAGCGACATCGAGCGCTGGGCCGAGGCCATCAAGGAGGAGAACAACACGCTGAAGAAAACACGCCACATAGCCGAAGAGTTGGGATTGGTGATGAAGGTGAACGACGTCGAGTACCAGGGCGACCGCTCGAAGGCCATCTTCTACTACACCGCCGACGACCGTGTCGACTTCCGCAACCTGATCAAGGTGCTGGCCGACCAGTTCCATGTGCGCATCGAGATGAAGCAGATCGGTGTGCGTCAGGAGGCAGGCAAGGTGGGTGGCATCGGCACCTGCGGCCGCGAATTGTGCTGCAGCACCTGGCTCACCAATTTCAAGTCGGTCACCACCAGTGTGGCCAAAACCCAACAGATCCTCCCCAACCCGCAGAAGCTGGCCGGACAGTGCGGCAAACTGAAGTGCTGTCTGAATTTCGAGTATGAGGTCTATGTCGACGCCCTCAAAAAATTCCCGCCGGCCGGCACCCCCATCCGATTCCAGAAAGGACTGGCACTTTACAAAAAGACCGACGTCTTCCGCGGCATCATGTGGTATGCCTACGAAGGCGAGAGCGAACTTTATGCCATCACCGCCGAGAACGTCAAGAAGCTGATAGAGATGAACCATCAGCAGCAGTACCCTGAGAAACTTGAGGACTACCAGGAGGAACTGATGTCGACAGCGGCATTGGCACAGGAGTCGAACGACGCCGATTTCGAGCGCGAGATCCGAATGCTTGCCGACGACAGCAGCAACAGCAGCAGCGACAGCCAGCAGGAACCCCAGCGCGACAACCGTCGTCCCGGACGCGACCGCAACAACAACCGCGACCGCCATCGCGAACCCCGCGAAGGAAAGGAGCCCCGCGAAGGAAAGGAGCCCCGCGACAACAGAGAGTCTAGAGAGCCCCGCGACAACCGTGAACCTAGGGACAACCGTGAGCCCCGCGACAACCGTGAGCCCCGTGAGGGTCAGCGCAACAACGGCCGTCCGCGTCCAAACGGACCCAAGAACCGTACCCCACGTCCCGAGGGGAGCACCGACAACCGCCCCGAGGCTGACAATCGCGAACCCCGTCGCAACAACTCCGAAGAGCATCGTCACGACAACCGTCGCCGTCGCCGCGAATAAACCCTCCCAAGGGGGCAGTCGGAGCGACCGCAACAAGCATCATCATTCCGCAACCCCTCACCATCTATAGCAACATCAAACATAACGACATATCAATGAAAACTCACACCCTCATCGCCCTGTTGATCGGACTGCTGGTCTTTGCCGCCTGCGACAGCAAAGTCTTCTACGACGAGACCTGCCGTGTCGACGAGCAGGGTTGGAATATGGACGACAAACTCGTCTATAACATCGATGTGGACGACACCGCTCAGACCTACCTGTGCTGCCTCGATGTGCGTGTCCGCAACGACTATCCCTATTCCAATATCTACTTCTTCCTCTCCACTGTCTACCCCAATGGCGACGTGGCGGTGGACACCAATATCGAGTTCCAGCTGGCTGCACCCGACGGCAAATGGATGGGCAGGGAACAGGGCCGCTACGTCGACGGACGCTACCCCTTCTGCTACTTCCGTTTCCCCGAGAGAGGCAGCTACCAGTTCGTGTTGCGCCACGCCATGCGCGACACCCTGCTTCGCGGTGTGAAAGATGTGGGCCTCCATATCGAACACAAGTAAGAAGCCGTTGTGAATCGCCACGCCGAAGAGGGGAGGGCGTCGGATGCTCTTTTTTGCGGACGACCGTCCGCGTAACGACCGGTCATCGACCATCCTTACACGAAAAAGGGAAACGAGCGTTGTGAACCGGCTTCAACACCACCCGAACCACCATCGGCAGCAAGCATAACAACAGAAAAAATAACACCATTCACCATTCAAAAAAACACACATCACCTTCATGGCACAATATAAGAATAACAAGAAAAAACCTTCGGACCAAAGCAACGGCAAGCGTGGCATCCGTATCGTATGGATCGTGTTTGCCTCCTTTTGGGTGGGTCTCATTCTTTTCTTCACCATGCTGTCGCAGGGATGGCTGGGCTTTATGCCTTCGTTTGAGGAGCTTGAAAACCCCCATTCCAACCAAGCCTCCGAGGTGTGGTCAGAAGATGGCGTCCTGCTGGGCTATATCGGTATCGAGAACCGTTCCAACCTCACCTATGCCGAGATCACCAATGGCGGTAAGAACATGAACCTGATCCATGCGCTTGTCGCCACCGAGGATGTGCGTTTCTACGACCATGCCGGTATCGACGCACGCAGTTTGGGCCGCGTATTCTTCAAGACCCTCGTCGGACGACACAGCAGCAGCGGTGGTGGCAGCACCATCACCCAACAGTTGGCCAAGAACCTCTTTCCGCGAGAGCGTAAGAGCAAGCTGGGCCTCGTCTATTCCAAATTCAAGGAGTGGATTGTGGCCGTGAAGTTGGAGCACAACTACTCCAAAGAGGAGATTTTGGCCATGTACCTGAACACCGTCGATTTCGGCAGCAATGCCTACGGCATCGAGACCGCCGCCCACACCTTTTTCGACAAGGCGCCCTACGAGCTCACCGTCGACGAGGCCGCCGTACTGGTGGGTCTGCTGAAAGCCCCCACCAGCTACAGTCCGGTGCTCAATCCCGACAATTCGCTGCGCCGCCGCAATGTCGTCCTGCAGCAGATGAACAGCTACAGCGACCCCGTGACCGGCGAGAAATATCTGAGCGACGAGGACTTTGAGCAATTCAAGGCCAAGCCCATCAACATGGCCCATTACCATCCCATCAGCCACAACGACGGCACCGCCCCCTATCTGCGCGAATATGTTCGCAACTATATGAAGGACTGGTGCTCCAGCCATAAGAAACCCGACGGCAACTACTACGACGTCCACAAAGACGGCCTGCGCATCTACACCACCATCGACTCGCGTATGCAGATCTATGCCGAGAAGGCTGTCGAAAAGCACATGCGCGAGGTGATCCAGCCGGCCTTCTTCAAGGAGCTGGAACGCCGTGGCGGCGACCCCTTCAACCATCTGTCCAAAGAACAGGAGGAATTCTTCCTGACGCAGGCCATGAAAGCCTCCGACCGCTATTACCAGATGAGACAGGATGGCATGTCGGAAAGCGAAATCAAACGCCACTTCAAGGAGGACAAGGTGCGCATGAGCGTCTTCTCGTGGAACGGCCAGCGCGACACCGTGATGTCGCCCTGGGATTCGTTGCTCTATGTCAAGAAGTTCCTCAATGCAGGCCTCATGTCGGTCGAAACCGGCACCGGTCATGTGAAAGCCTATGTGGGTGGCATCAACTATCGCCACTTCAAATACGACAACGTGATGCAGAGCCGCCGACAGGTGGGTTCGACCTTCAAACCCTTCGTCTATACCATGGCGCTGCAGGATCTGGATATGAACCCTTACACCCTGGTGCCCAACACCGAAGTGTGCATCGGGAACTGGTGTCCCCGCAATTCCGGTCACGCCCGCGAGGGCGAGATGGTCACCCTCAAGTGGGCGTTGGCCAACTCCGTCAACTGGGTGTCGGCCTACCTTATGAAGGCGGGAGGCGACAACGGTCCCAATATGGTCATCGACATTGCCCGCAAGATGGGTGTCACCAGCCCCATCGACCCTGTCCCCGCCATCTGCGTGGGCGCTGCCGAAATAACGGTGTACGAGATGACCGGCGCCATGTCCACCTTCGCCAACCAGGGCGAATATGTGCAGCCTATCTTCATCACCCGCATCGAGGACAACAAGGGCAAAGTGCTGGAATCGTTCACTCCCGAACGCCGTGAAGCCATCAGCCCCCGCATTGCCTGGATGATGATACAGATGATGAAAGGCGTTGTCGACAGCGGTACGGGTTCAAGGTTGCGTGGTTCGCAATTCCGCCTCTCCTATCCCATGGCCGGCAAGACCGGTACCACCCAGAACAACTCCGACTGCTGGTTTGTGGGCATCACCCCCAAGCTGACCACCGTCGTCTGGACCGGCGGCGAACTGCGATCCATCCACTTCCGCAGCATGCAGTACGGACAGGGTGCCCGCATGGCCTTGCCTATTTTCGGCCATTACATGCGCGGTATCTACGATGACAAGCACCTCAACTTCTACCGTGGCGACTTCAGCAGACCCAACATCTCCGATGAGGAACTCATGTGGGACGAGAGCGTCTACCAGCAGGAGATCCTTGAGGAATCCGGCGAAGCCACCACCGCCAGCGAGCCGACCAACATGGTATGGTAATCCGCAAAAAAACAATCGCCACGAACCGTCATTCCCAATGCAGGCGGGAGCTAAAGATTCCGCGTCTGAACAAAGCCGACAACATGTGCGCATCCAACTACCTTTCAAGGCGGACAGGCATTGTGTCGGAACCGTGTGGCGACAGGCAAGCAACAACAACTAACACTTAAAAGTCAAGACTCATGACCACCCTTCTAGGACTTTCGCTAAGCCAGCTGCAGGACTTCTGTCTGCAGGAAGGCTTCCCAAAATTCACAGCCAAGCAGCTCTGCGACTGGATGTACAACAAGCGGGTCGACAATTTCGACTCCATGACCAACCTCTCGCTCAAAATCCGTGCGCGGCTTAACGAGATTGCCGTCGTGGGTCGTAGCGCTGCGGTCGACTGCCAGCAGTCGGTCGACGGCACCAAGAAGTACCTCTTCGAAATACAAGATACAGACAGCCAGAATCACCAATCGAAATACGTGGAGGCAGTATACATCCCCGCCGACGATCGGGCCACGCTCTGCGTTTCGTGCCAACGGGGCTGCAAGATGGGTTGCCGCTTTTGTGTCACCGGACAGCAGGGCTTCCATGGCAACTTGACCGCCGCCGACATACTGAACCAGATATTCTCTATCGAAGAGAGCGCCCGTCTGACCAATATCGTCTTTATGGGCATGGGCGAGCCGTTGGACAATTTCGACGCCATCAAGCAGACCCTCGAGGCGCTGACTGCCGATTGGGGGTTGGGATGGAGTCCCCATCGTCTCACGGTGTCGACGGTGGGCATCACCCCCATGCTCAAACGTCTGCTGGACGAGACCCAATGCCATGTGGCCGTCAGCCTGCACAATGCCTTCCCCAACGAGCGGGCCGAAATGATGCCCATGCAGAAGGCCTATCCCATCGCCGGTGTCATCGACCTGCTGAAGCAGTACAACTGGTATGGCCAACGCCGCATCTCGTTCGAATATACCATGTTCAAGGGTATCAACGACGATCTGAACCATGCCGCCGAGCTGGTGAAGGTGACGCGCGGACTCCATTGTCGGGTCAATCTGATACGTTTTCACGCCTCGCCCGACGTTCCCTACCGTTGCGCCGACGAACATGCGATGAATACCTTCCGCGATTACCTGGAGAACCATGGCGTCACCTGTACCATCCGCGCTTCGCGCGGCGAGGATATCATGGCCGCCTGCGGCCTGTTGGCCGGACAAAAACGTGAGGAACCGCAGCAATGAGCACTTTGTTCGGACATCTGCACAAGTCGCTTGGCCTAAAGTCATCCTTCGTGGTGCTGCTGTTCGTGGCTGCGGTGACATGCCCGGTACGTTCTGAAACGCATGAGGCTGTGGAGGGTCCTGTTGCTCCGTCAACCACCGCAAAAGGCACGTTCGCACCGGCGGCACCCCATCTGAAAGCATACGAGCAGCCGTTGTCGATGTCCAAACGGAAACCCCGGTTTGAAGACCTTTACGAATGCTATATCATTGTCGATGTCGCCTATGCGCTGGCAGGCGAAGAGGACCAGGAACAGTTGGACCGCGACGAGGTGCTACCCCTGCTGGCGCAAGCCAAGTATGGCCACACGGCTTTTGAACCGGCCTATGAGCTCTTCCTTTACGACGACGAGGGTGTCCGCTACATCGTCTATGTCAGTTCCAACTGCCGCCATCTACGCATCGACAGCAACTACTTCACCTTGTCGCGTTCGCGCGCCCGGCGTCTGAAATCGTGGCTCTGGTAGCGGTGCGCGACGTTCCGCCTTCCGCATCTTCCGGTCCAATCCACCCAATAACAAACGGGCCTCCGACAATGGTCAGAGGCCCGTTTTGATTGGAGGATGCAAAGCCATCGGAGGCACCATTCCGCTCCGATGGCTTGTCCTTATTTCACAATCAGTCGTTGGACATTGTTCACATCGGGTCCTGCTATGTGTACAAAGTAGGCTCCGGGTGCCAGACCGCTAACATCCAAACGCTTGGTGCAGTCTTCCTGGCAGGTCACCTGCTCGCTGAAGACAATACGTCCGCCGAGGTCCACAATCTGTAAGCTGACTTTGCCGGTGATGCCGTTCAGCGCTATGGTGGTATGAGTCGACGTCGGGTTAGGATAGATGGTCACCTGCATGCCATCGGCCAAGTTAATGCCCTGTTGCGAGGTGGTGAAGGTGACGCGGTGACTCCACGTGCTGTAGGCTCCCGCTGCACACTGGGCACGCACATAGACGTCGTATGCCGTTTCGGGTGTCAGGTCGGAGATGGTGAATGAGGTGCCAGAGATATTGTCCACTTGGGTGCCGAATCCTTCCAAGAAGCCCGCGGGGCCGTAGTCGATGGTGTAGCTGGCTGCACCGGTGCTTTGCCAGCTGACACTGGCTGTGGAGGAGGTGATGGTGTTCACCTGGACATTGCTGACGCTGTCGCAAACGGTGGTGGTGAAGGCAATGGTGTCGCTCCATTGTGAGAGGTTGCCGCTGGCGTTGCATAGTGTGGCGATCTGCATCTTGTAGTGGATGCCGGCCAGGAGACCCGTGAGGGTGAAGGGATGGGAGGCCGCCTGATAGACGGTGTCGAGGGCACCGCTCCAGACATGTAGCTTCCAAACGGCGTTTTCATTCTCGCAGCTCCAGTCGACAGCGGCGCTCGTGTAGTTGATGTCGCTCACGCTGATGCCTGTGGGGGCGGGGCAGGGGCTGAATGTGGTGGTGAAGGTGCTGTAGACCCAGTCGGACTGCAGTCCTTCAGAGCAGACCTGGCGGATGCGGTAGCTGTAGGTGGTGTTTTCGTCCAGGCCCGTCAATGTCAGACTGCCGTTGAGTCCGGTGGTGGTGACCGTTTGGATGCTGTTCCACACATCGGCAGCATCTTCCTTGTAGGTCACTTCGAACTCCGAGCCATTGCCACTCCAGACCACGGTAGCGCTGTTTTGGCTGACTGTGGTGGTGTGGAGGTT
>Ga0326511_10003766_pt1 | contig 12174 bp, 12 predicted proteins | sample 0_2496_0518_D_FD_203701 | JGI IMG/M metagenome (GOLD analysis project Ga0326511, IMG submission 203701) | Bovine rumen microbial communities from UC Davis, California, United States - 0_2496_0518 | ecosystem: Host-associated > Mammals > Digestive system > Stomach > Rumen | place: USA...
CATTTGCTCGTCCGTCATCCCCAGTCCGAACTGTTCGTTCAGCAACCGTATCATATAGGCGCAGTCGCTCGAGCCGCCTCCCATGCCTGCCTGTGTGGGAATGCCTTTCCACAGGTGTGTATGAATCCTGGGCAGGGTAGGGAAGTCCTCCTTCAGCAGTCGGTACGCTCTCACCACCAGGTTCTTCTGTTCGTCACCCTCTATGGCCAGGTTCGTCACCTTCAGGTCGCAGTCCACCGTCGAGGGAAATCCCTCGTCCATCCTTTGCACCTCCAGTGCGTCCTTGATAGGCACTGGATAGAACACCGTCTGCAGGTTGTGGTATCCGTCCTGTCGCTTCTCTACCACGTTCAGTCCTAAGTTAATCTTGGCTATCGGAAATGTAATCATTGTGTACCTCCTTCTGTTTCATCACTTAATATGATGTTTGGTTATTCTTTTTATTATTGGGTTTTGCAAAGATAAGCAAATTATCGCAAACATTGAACTCCAAATAGCCTTTCATGTCAGATTTTGATGATTTTGAAACATTTTTTTGCATATTTTGGAATAAACGTATGGAGTAGGGGCCATTAATCTGGCAATCTGCGTTCTACAAAGAACTGGCGGGTGCGCACGAAATAAAGTGTGACACCCGCTAAATTGATGAGGGCGACCGTCCAGAAGGCGGTGGAGTATCCTAAGAGTTCGGCTATGATTCCTCCAACGAGGATGCCCAGACCCATGCCGAAATCCCATGAGACAAGGATGGTGGAGTTAGCAGTACCTCGCTCGTTGTGATGGGCTACGGAAATCATCATGTTCTGGAAGGCGGGCCAGAGGTGACCATTGCCCAAACCAATGAGCAGGGCGGAGCCGTAGTAGCCTATGGAAGTGAAAAGTGAAAAGTGAAAAGTGAAAAATTTGCTAACGCCTATTGTTGGCATCAAAATAAATAAGGTGTAGCCCACGAGGGAGATGACCATTCCCTCGGCGGCATTCTCCGTGAGCTTGCCTTCACGAAGGGCTTTTCCTCCCTGCAGGCGTGAGAGGATGAGGCCGACGGAGCAGAGCATGAACCAGGCACCAGTGCCGCCCGTGATGCCCAGTACTTGTTTGCCATAGATGGCGAGGTAGTTGCTGAGGACACCAAAACTGAAGCCGAAGAACACCATGTTGACACCTATGAGCCAACCGCTTTTCAGGAAGAATCGGTCCAAGGAGAGTTTAGTGGGCTGAGGGCTGATGTTTGATGGTTGATGGCTGAGGGCTGATGGCTGATGCTTGACGGCTGATGGCTGAGGTTTCTTGAGGGTGATGGTGCTATCGACCAGCAGACCGAAAGTGGCTACGGCAAAGGCGAGCCAGAAGAGCAGTTGGAAGTTGTGGGTCTGCGTATAGACAAAGATGGCAAAGGTGGGCGAGATGGCCATAGCCAGATTATTGCTGAGTCCGTAATAGCCTATGCCCTCATTGCGACGCGAAGATGGCAGCACGTCGATGGCCACTGTGGAATTGGCTACAGTGACGGCACCGAAGGGACCTCCATGAAGGGTGCGAACCACGGTGAAGAGGAGTAGGGAGGAGGCTGCCAGATAGCCGGCAAAGAAGATGGCAAACGCGCTAAAGGCAAAGATCAAGACGGTCTTGCGAGGGAAGGAATCGACGACATAGCCACTGAAGGGGCGGAAAATCAGAGCCACAATGGTATAGCCCGACAAGACCATGCCTATCACGTCCTTGGTGGCTCCGAACGTCTCGTGGAGATACAGGGGCAACAGGGGGGTGAGCAAATAAAAGGCGAAGAACAGCGCGAAATTGGCTGTCATCACCTTGATATAGTTGCGATTCCAAAGTCGTTCCATTTAGAATTTCCGCAAGGCACCTATCAGCTCGTTATTCTCTGAATGGCTGCCAATGGTGATGCGCAGGCAGTTCTGGCACAGCTGGACACGAGAACGATTGCGCACAATGACACCTTCGTTGACCAGATAGTCGTAGGTGGCCTGAGCGTCTTTGACACGAGTCAGGAAGAAGTTGGCATCGGTGGGATAGATGGTTTCAACAAAGGGCAGTTCGCTAAAAGCCTGTATCAGACGCTTGCGCTCCTCCAGCAAAATGCGAATCCACTTGTCCACCTCGAAGGGATCCTTCAGGGCAGCAAGGGCCTGTGTCTGCGTCAGCTGGTTCACGTTATACGGATATTTCACCTTATTATATATAGCAACGATGTCCTTTGAGGCAAACGCCATACCCAGACGGATGGCTGCAGAGCCCCACGCCTTCGACATGGTTTGCAGAATGATGAGGTTGGGGTGGTTCAGCAGTTCTTTACGCATGGACAACTGTTGGGCGAAGTCGATGTAGGCCTCGTCAATGATGACAATGCCCTCGAAGCGGTCGATGACTTTCAGCATCTCGTCGCGGTCCAGCGAGTTGCCTGTGGGATTGTTAGGCGAACAGAGCCAGATAATCTTGGTATGGGCGTCGCAGGCTTCCAACAGCTTGTCGGCAGAGAACTGGAAATGATCGTCAAGCAAGACGGGACGGTACTCTACGTCGTTGATGTCGGCACACACCTTGTACATGCCATACGAGGGGGCGATGGCCACCACATTGTCAACACCAGGGTTGCAGAACACACGATAGGCTAAGTCGATGGCTTCGTCACTGCCATTGCCCAGAAAGATGTTCTCCTCAGGCATGCCCTTCACCTTCTTCAACTCCTTTTTCAAATCACGCTGCAAGGGGTCTGGATAGCGGTTGTAGGGTGCGTTATAAGGATTCTCGTTGGCATCCAGGAACACATGTGCCTCCTTGCCAGAGTATTCGTCACGGGCACTGCTGTAGGGTGCCAAATTCCATATATTAGGTCTTACGAGTTGCTCTAAACTAAACATAATTACTCATTACAAATTACTCATTACTAATTGCCTTCATGCGAACTGTCATGGCGTTCTTGTGTGCATCCAACTGTTCGGCTTCTGCCATCAACTCTACGGCATGCCCAATATGCTGGATGCCTTCAGCCGTCAGGTGCTGGAAGGTAATCTTGCGACAATAGGAGTCGAGGTTGACACCATTGTAGGCGGTAGCATAGCCGTGTGTGGGCAATGTGTGGTTGGTCCCACTGGCATAGTCGCCGGCACTCTCACAGGCATAGGGACCCAGGAACACACTGCCTGCATTCACCACGCGCTCTGCCATCTGCTCATAGTCCTCGACCTGCAGGATGAGGTGCTCAGGGGCATAGGCATTGGAGAGGGAGATCATCTCGTCTTTGCTATCGACGAGAACGTAACAGCTGTTTTCAAGGGCCTTGGCAGCCATCTCCTTGCGAGGCAACTGTTGCAACTGGCACTCCACCTCGGCTTGTACTTCGTCCAACTTAGACTCGCTGGTGGTAATGAAGAGCACTTGTGAGTCAATGCCATGTTCGGCCTGCGACAACAGGTCGGCAGCCACGAACTCTGCATTGGCAGAAGCGTCAGCTAGCACGCAGACCTCTGAGGGACCAGCAGGCATGTCGATAGCCACCTCGTCCAGACTGACCTGTTGCTTGGCAGCCATCACATACTGATTGCCAGGACCGAAAATCTTGAAGACCTTGGGTACGCTTTCCGTACCGTAAGCCATAGCACCAATGGCTTGTACGCCACCAGCCTTGAATATCTTGCTGACACCAGCTATGCGAGCGGCAACCAGAATGGCTGGGTTCACCTTGCCATCCTTGTTGGGAGGCGTACAGAGCACAATCTCCTTACAACCTGCAATCTTGGCAGGAGTGGCCAGCATGAGCACCGTAGAGAACAGGGGTGCCGTTCCTCCAGGAATGTACAGGCCGACTTTCTCGATGGCCACACTCTTCTGCCAGCATACTACTCCTTCCTGGGTCTTTACCTTCTGACCCACGAAGCGTTGTGAGATGTGGAACACCTTGATGTTATGATGGGCCAGTATGATGGCGTCGCGTAAATCGTTGCTCACCAGTTTCTCGGCCTCGTCCATCTCGGCCTCAGTGACAGCCAGACTCTTCAGCTCAGCCTTGTCAAACTTCAGCTCGTACTCCTTCACGGCCTCGTCGCCACGTGCCTTGACGTCTGCCAAGACCGTAGCCACCGTGTCGTTCAGCTTAGTCAAGTCTAAGCGTGGACGGGCAATAATCTCACCCCATTTATCTTTAGAGGGATATTTATATACCTTCATTGTAATTATGAATTATGCATTATGAATTATGCATTATCAAAGTATCATTTTCTCAATGGGTGTTACCAAGATGCCCTGGGCACCCATCTCTTTCAGCTTACCGATGATTTCCCAGAAACGCTTCTGGTCCAGCACGGTGTGTACGGAACACCACTCTTCGTCAGCCAGGGGAATGATGGTAGGACTCTTCAGTCCAGGCAGCACATCGATGATTTCCTGAAGACGAGCCTTGGGTGCATTCATGCGTACATATTTCTTATCCTCAGCATCCTTTACGGCCTTGAATCGGAAAAGCATTTCCTCCAAGGTGGCACGTTTGGAAGCAGAGAGATGCTTATTGCCGATGAGCAGGGCCTCGCTCTGCATCACCACCTCTACCTCGCGCAGATTGTTGCTGACCAGCGTTGAGCCTGACGACACAATGTCGAAGATGCCATCAGCCAAACCGATGCCTGGGCTGATCTCTACCGAACCTGTAATCACGTGAATCTCGCAGTCTATTGCGTTCTTCTTCATGAACTGGCGCAGGATGTTGGGGTAGGACGTGGCTACCTTTTTGCCATTAAACCAGTTGACACCGCGGTAGTCTATCTCCTTGGGGATGGCCAGCGACAGACGGCACTTCGAAAACCCAAGGCGCGAGATAATATCAGCATCCTCGCCACGCTCTATGAACTCGTTTTCACCCACCACACCAATGTCGGCCACACCAGAAGCTACCGACTGGGGGATGTCGTCGTCGCGCAGGTAAAGCACCTCTAAGGGAAAATTACTGGACTGCACCAACAGCGTGCGCTTTGATGCACTCACCTTGATGTCTGCCTCTGCAAGCAGATTCATGGTATCGTCGAACAAACGACCTTTTGATTGTACTGCTATTCTTAACATGTTTCTATGATTTCTTTTCTCCTAATTTAGATTTGTGCGTGCAAAGTTACAAAATTATTTTTTATTTTAGTACCTTTGCACCGTGAAATTGCATTCAACACTCATATTTGCATTGATTCTGCTCTGTTCGTGCGGACAGAAAAAACAGGAAACCGTGGTCACACCCTGGGGTGAGATAGCGGACACCATTCCTACGGACGACAGCTTTGACTTGGACGATATTCAGCGCAACGGAGAGTTGATAGCCCTCACGCTGACAGGTCCTGAGACCTATTACGACTATCGTGGCAAGCACCTGGGTGCCCAGTATCTGCTGGCGCAGAAGTTTGCCGACAAGCTGGGTGTCAGCCTGCGCATGGAGGTGTGTCGTGACTCGTCGGAGATGGTTAGCCGACTGGAGGAAGGCGAGGCGGACCTCATCTGCTATCCCATGACGAAGAAAGGGCTGGGATGGATGGTTGGCGACGATAAGGAAGACTTGGAACAGGAGTTGAAGCAATGGTATCGTCCTGGTATGCTGGCAGAGGTTAAGAAGGAAGAGGAGTTCCTCTTATCCAATCGGTCCGTCCGTCGTCGCGTGTTCTCGCCAATGCTCAATAGGGCAGGGGGTGTCATCTCGCATTACGACGGTTTCTTCCAGCGCTATGCCTCCACCATCCGTTGGGACTGGCGGCTGCTGGCTGCCCAGTGTTATCAGGAGTCCACCTTCGACCCCAAGGCTCGTTCGTGGGCAGGTGCTTGCGGACTGATGCAGATCATGCCAGGTACTGCCGACCACCTGGGACTCTCACGTGCCAACATCTACGACCCTGAGCAGAACATAGCCGCTGCCGTGCGCTATATTGCCGAACTGGAGCGAAGCTTCTCTGATATCCGCGAACATTCAGAACGCACCAAATTCGTGCTTGCCGCCTATAACGGTGGTCATTTCCACATTCGCGACGCAATGGCCTTGGCTCGTAAGAATGGGCGCAATGCCAGCCGTTGGCACGAGGTGGAGCCCTTCGTCTTGGGACTCTCTCAACCTCAGTATTACAACGACCCCGTGGTCAAAAACGGTTATATGCGAGGTTCAGAGACCGTCGATTATGTCCGTAAAATCCATGAGCGTTGGAATGGTTATCGTGGTGTCAAGACCGTTCGCTCCATCTCTGGTCCCCAAGGTATTCCACAAAAGGCAAAGCGGGAGCGTAAGAAGAAATACCAGATTAGCGAGTAATCTTCTCAATATTAAAAATTCATCTCCTGCGTCTATACGGGTGGAAATCTTTCTTCTTGGGCTTTCTCCGAAAGTAATTTCTAATACTCCAAGAGTAACAAAAATTACTCTTGGAGTACTGTTCCTGATTGACGGTTGGTTGACAGATGACAAATGACGGATGACAGTTTCAAAACAACGCCCATCACACCACCAGTCCAGCAGTTATTTTTATCTTTATGATTATCTATATATACTATTATTATTATATATAATTATTAATAAATATAAATATATATAGTATAAATATACAATTATTAATAAGAATAATAGCTTCTTACTACCTCACAAGGGCGTTACTAAATAACTGTCATCCGTCATCTGTCAGTTGTCACTCCCGCTCGTATTAATCCATTTTTTTCTTGGTTCGAATAAGGAACCCTTATTGGGAAATAAGGTACCCTTATTGATGAATAAGGAACGGTTATTGCGAAATAACCCAAGGTTATGATGAAACAACATTGGGTATTAATAGTAGCAGTTAGTCCGTAGGCTTCGGACTTGCAGTCCGAGCCGTTCGGACTGGCAGTCCGTTGGGACGGACTAATGTCATTACCTTTTTTTCTTGCCAAACAGGTGTCTATAGCTTTTCATGAGTTTGCGTACCAACAGGAAAGCGTCAATGGCGGTGATGCTGTTGGCGATAAGGTTGGCTATCAGCTCTCCCTTGCTGTCTGACTTCTGGGGAGCCGTCAGTCCGTGCCATAGGGTGCCTATGCGCTCGCTGTCCTTCTGGATGCCAGTTAGCAGGGCATCTTTGCGCTGCTGGATGTCGTCGAGTGTGTTATAGACGGGTTTTACCATAAAGCCTGTTAATTTAAAAGGATGTCGGCAAGGAATCGGACGAGCGGACGCTCAATCCAGGTCTTGCGATAGATGCACACAAGAAGGAACAGAACCAAGAAGGCCAGGGCTATCAGGAAGAAGGCCCAGCCTGTGCCTATCAATGGGGTGAGCCAGAAAACTACGGCAAAGGAAAGATAAAAGATGACGGCAATGCCCACTATGAGCAATACAATGGTCAGTGTCAAGGCGGTCGCCAGTCGTACTATCTTGTCGATTACATCGAGCTTCAGATATTCCTTCTGAAGCCCAATGTAGTCTTTCAGCACCTCAATGAGTTGCGCAATGGATTCTACGTTCTTGTCGCTGGAGAACATAATGGTGCGAATTATGCCTCAGGGGCAGCGTCTGCAATGTCGTCAACAAGATCACTTACTTCCTTGCGGCTGAGCTTGATATTGTGCTTCTTCATGAAGTCGTCAACAGCATCTGTAATCTTGGTACGGGTGTCCTCGCCCTTCTCGGGGGCCAACAGGAGTCCGATAACTGCTCCGGCAATAGCTCCGCCGAAGAATGCGCCTAAATAACCTAAACTTTTCATAATCTTATTATTTTGGGGTTAAACATTTTTTTCTAATCGCAAAAATACGAAAAGTTTTTGAATTATCGCACAAAAAGTGGGTAATTTTTTGTTAAAATAGCTTGTTTTTGTGTATTTAACAAACTTTATGTGGCATTTTCGCAGGTTTTTGAACGATTATTTGTAATTTCGCACTGATTTTTAGAGAACAACAATTTAATTAAATGATAAAGAAAATGAAAAAGTACACTTTATTAAGCGCTGCAATTTGTGCAGCAATGGTCTTCACCAGTTGTAAATCAAGCGAGAGTGCCTACAAGCAGGCTTATCTCAAAGCCAAGCAGCAGGAAGAGATGCAGCAACAACAGCAGCAACAGGCTCCTGCAGCTCAGGAACCCACAGTGGTAACTCCTATGGTAGAGCGTCCCGTGAACAATACACAGGTGGTTGACAACGCTGACAACATTGCCGTCCGTCAGGAGCAGGTAACTGTAGTTAGCGGTGCAGGTCTGAAGAATTTCAGCGTTGTGGTTGGTTCTTTCTCTCTTAAAGCTAATGCCGAAGGTCTTCAGCAGACGCTGAGAAGCGAGGGCTACGATGCTCAGATTGTGATGAACAACAACGTGACACCTGCTATGTATCGTGTGGTAGCTACTACCTTCGATTCAAAGATGGATGCTGCTGCCAGCCGTAACGGATTGCAGAACAAGTATCCTGGTGCATGGCTGCTTTATGCCAAATAAGTAGTGGCCAGAATACTGTCGATAGACTACGGTAAGAAGCGTACAGGATTAGCAGTTACCGATCCGCTGCAGATTATTGCCAGCGGATTGGCAACTGTTTCTACATCTGAGCTGTTTGACTATCTGAAACAATACGTGAGCAGAGAACAGGTGGAGCGTATTGTGATAGGAGAACCCAAGCAGCCTAACGGACAGCCCAGCGAGAACCTGCAACGTGTGCAGCAGTTTGTGAACAGGTGGCGAAAGGCTGTGCCCGACATTCCCATAGTTTTTTACGACGAGCGCTTCACTTCCGTATTGGCTCATCAGGCGATGATAGACGGGGGGCTGAAGAAGAAAGACCGTCAGAACAAGGCACTTGTCGATGAGATTAGTGCCACGATTATCTTACAAGACTATATGCGCTCTAAAAAGTAATTTCTAATTTTATAATTTTTTAATTTCACAAGTGATTCTACCTATTTATATATATGGCCAGCCTGTACTGAGAAAGGTGGCTGAGGATATCCCAGCGGATTATCCTGAACTCGACAAGTTCCTGGAAGATATGTGGGACACACTGGCAGAGAGCGAAGGCATCGGACTGGCAGCTCCCCAGGTGGGTAAGGCAATCCGCGTGGTGGTGATAGACCTGGATGTGCTGAGCGATGACATGCCTGAATATAAAGACTTCCGCCGCGCATTTATCAATCCGCACATCGTGGAATATGATGATACGGAGACAAGTGCTTCCGAAGAGGGCTGCCTGTCGCTGCCTGGCATCCATGAAAAGGTGGTTCGTCCTACCCGTATTCATGTGAAGTGGCAGGACGAGCAGATGCAGGAGCACGATGAGTGGATAGAGGGCTATCTGGCACGTGTGATGCAACATGAGTTCGACCATTTGGACGGAAAAATGTTTGTGGACCGTGTCTCTCCACTTCGCAAACAGTTGATAAAGAGCAAATTGAAGGCACTGCTGCAAGGTCGCTACCGTTGCGGATACAGGACCAAGGCAGTCAAGAAATAATAGGAAACGGATGTTCAGAAAGCTTGTTCTCCTCTTGTTGCTCGTACCCATGACCGGATGGGCTCAGTTTAATACGGACCGTCTGGTGATGATAGGACGTTCTGCACTGTATTATGAGGACTACGTGCTTTCCATCCAGTATTTCAATCAGGCCATCTCCGCAAAACCATACTTGTTTGAACCCTGGTATTACAGAGCAGTGGCGAAGTATTACCTGGACGACTATGTGGGCGCTGAGAGCGACTGTACAGAGGCTATCACGAGGAATCCCTATGTGGTAGGCGTTTACGAGTTGCGAGGCTTGTGCAAGATTCAACAGAAAGACTTCGCGGGGGCGATAGCCGACTATAACCAGGCGTTGCGCTACGATCCGGAGAGCATGAACCTGTGGCACAATCGTGCGCTGTGCCGTATTGAACAGAAAGATTATGAGCACGCGCTGACCGACTTGGACACGATGGCGGTGCGCTGGAGCAGGAACGCTCGGGTCTATGCCATGAGGGCACAGGTGTTCTTGTTGCAGAAAGATACGACGCAGTCGATTGCCGCATTGGACAAGAGCCTGGAACTGGATGCTTATAACGGACATACCTGGGCACAGCGCTCGATGATCAGCTTGTCGAGAAAAGAATGGAAGGAGAGTGAGGAATATCTGGATAAGGCCCTACACCTGTTGCCGAAAGATGCAGGGCTGTATATCAATCGTGCGTTGGCACGCTTTAACCAGAACAACTTGAGAGGAGCTATGTCGGACTACGACCTGGCACTGGACTATGAGCCGAATAATTTCCTAGGTCACTACAACCGAGGACTTTTGCGTGCTCAGGTGGGTGACGACAACAGAGCCATCACAGACTTCGACTTTGTGCTAAAACTGGAACCCGATAATCTCATGGCTCTGTATAACAGGGCACTTTTGTTGGAGAATACGGGTAATCCAAGAGCAGCCATCCGAGACTATTCGAAGGTGATAGAACAGTATCCGAACTTCTGGACAGGACTGCAACAGCGTGCTTCCTGCTACCGAAAGCTGGGTATGGTCAAGCAGGCCGAGATGGATGAGTTCCGCATTCTGAAAGCACAGATTGACAAACGGTTTGGAAAACAGCCCAGGTTGTCGAAGAAACAGATGCGTAAGCGTAGCGACGAGGATATCGAGAAATACAACCAGTTGGCAGTGGCTGACGAGGAGGATATGCACAACGAATACCAGACAGACTACCGCGGCAGGGTTCAAGACCGCAAGGTCGGTATGGATTATATGCCGATGTATATGCTGTCGACAGAGAACTTTCAAAGCGACGTTAAGCGATACATAGCCTATGACCGCCACGTGGAACAGCTGAACAGTAAACTGAAGGAGGGCTGGAAGTTGCACATTATCTGCAACCAGAACACATTGAGCGAGGCAGGAACAAGAAGATACTTTGCCCGATTGGACAGTCTGACTACTCAGATAGACAAGTCGAAGAGTACGCAAGAAGCCCTGAACATGTTGCTTCAGCGTGCAATGGCCTACTGTGTGATACAGAACTTCGAGAGCGCGATAGAAGACCTTTCGACGTACCTGCAGGAGTATCCCAACTCGGTGGTGGCCTACTGGCAGAGAGCCGCGTGCCAGTCGCGTCTGAACGACTTCAATGCATCGCAAGGAACAGATATCCAATTGAAGACAGCCAATGTGCTGTCGGACTTGACGGCGGCTATCCGGATGGACGAGAGCGCCTACCTATATTATAATAGAGGTAACGTGTATGTGAAACGCCATGACTATGCTCACGCTATAGAGGACTACACAAAGGCCATCAGCCTGGATGCCAATTTGGCGGAAGCATATTACAACAGAGGACTGGCACGTCTGGCCAACAAGCAGCAGGCCGAGGGTATCAATGACCTCAGCAAGGCGGGAGAACTGGGCCTGTACACTGCGTATAGCATCATCAAAAGGCAAAGGAAATAATACTTAAAACGAAGAAGATATGTCACTGATTATTGTAACAATGCTGATTATGGCTTATGTGCTGATTGCCACCGGTCATTTGACGGGTGTCAACAAGGCGGCTATTGCCATGTTCCTGGGTACCATAGGCTGGATAGTCTATGTATGCTGGGGCGCTGACTTCGTGATGGACCAGCATCCTAATGAGTATTTGGAGTGGCTGGCGGGCAGCCAGGCTACCAGTGAGTCGGTGAAACACTTTATCGAGGACCATATATTCCTAAAATATGTGGGCGAGGCTGCTGCCATCGTGATGTTCCTGTTGGCTACCATGTCTATCGTTGAGCTGCTGAGCAACAATGGCTGCTTCGACTTTATCACGGAGTGGATACGTACCAGAAACTCGAAGCGATTGCTGTGGACCATCACCTTGGCTACCTTTATCCTCTCTGCCAATCTGGATAACCTGACCACAACAACCATGATGTTGGTGATTATGCATAATATCCTGCAAAACTCAAGACAAAGGATGTATGTGGGATCTGCTATTGTACTAGCTGCCAACTGTGGAGGATGCTTCACCGTGATAGGTGACCCGATAGGACTGATTTTATGGGGTGACGGAGCTGTAACAGCGAGCCACTTCTCGGCATACTTGGTGTTCCCAGCTATCTTAGCGTGGGTTGTGCCAACCATCCTGATTAACAGAGAATTGCCAGACAGACTGGATACTTCCTGGAATCCGTCGCCTTACCGCGGTGATGACACGCGACTGAACAGATGGCAGCG